>FWPU01006955.1_pt1 | contig 21621 bp, 19 predicted proteins | sample 2228361 | NCBI WGS metagenome assembly FWPU01 (sample SAMEA103939777, study PRJEB20133) | metagenome
CTTGAAAAATGAAAGTATGACAACACTTAAGTTGACTGAGAACAGGATTTGCCTTGAAAAGGCTCTGTGAGGTAAAATTCTTTGGTCAACGAGGTCAATGTAGAGCCAAAGACTAGGGAACAGATACCAAAGACTTCCTACTCCAAACCAGTGATTGGCTCAACTGGCAAGACTGGAAGCTGGCGAACATTTGATCCTGTCATAGATCTGAACAGATGTAGCAAGTGCCGTACCTGCTGGCTACACTGTCCAGAGGCAGTCATAGAGATCGATGATGAGGGCCTGCCACATATAGACCTGGACTACTGTAAGGGATGTGGTATATGCGCGCAGGTGTGTCCGAAAAAGTGCATAGAGATGATCAGACCTGGTGTTGACAAGGAGTGAGCATGATGCAGACAAAGTTACTGAGTGCAAACTACGCTGCAGCCCTTGCATGTGTCTCTGCACGAGTAGAGGTGGTCGCCGCATATCCTATCACGCCAGCGACGACCGTACCGGAGCAGGTAGCATATCTCAATGAGGAGGGCATCTATAAGGGACAATATATCAGAGTAGAGTCAGAACACTCGGCCATGTTTGCGTGCATCGGTGCGAGTTCCACGGGTGCAAGAGCATTCACAGCCACGTCATCAAATGGTCTTCTGTATATGGACGAGGCTCTACACTGGGCTGCTGCAGCCCGGCTGCCCATAGTCCTTGCAAACATCAATCGGTCGGTCTCACCCAGCTGGAACATCCATGTCACTCATGACGACAGTATGTCAAAGCGTGATACGGGATGGATACAGTTCTATGTTGCAAGTGTGGACGAGGCATATCACACCATTATTCAGAGCTTCAGACTTGCAGAGGATCCTCGTGTCCTGATGCCAGTGATGGTCAATATAGATGGATTTGTTCTCAGTCACACGGTGTCACCCTTTGACTATCTTGAACCGGAGGAGGTTGACAAGTTCCTGCCACCCTACCGACCTCCACACTGGGTGATGGACCCTGAAAAGCCGATATCTCATGGAAATATTGTGTTTCCTGAGTACTACCAGGAGTTCAGGTACCAGATGCACGAGGCAGACCTTGCTGCACTCAGAGTGTATGAGGAGGTTGAACAGGAGTACAAGCGTCTATTCAACAAGTACTTTGGTGGACCTATTGACTGTTACAAGTGTGATGATGCAGAGATTATATTCACATCACAAGGCACTGTTGGTGCAGAGGCAATAGATGCAGTAGATGCCCTTCGCGAACAGGGATATCGGGTAGGAAATGCACGAATAAGGATGTACAGACCGTTCCCAGTAGAACATATCAGAAGACTTGCATCGAAGGCGAAAGCGTTTGCCTGTCTTGATCGTGGAGTGTCATATGGATATGGAGGACATGTTGTCAATGACATTCGTGCAGCACTCTATGCCTCGCAATACAGACCAATTGTCAAGAGTTACATAGGTGGTCTGGGTGGTCGGGACGTGACTGTTGATGACATCAAAGAGATCATTCTGGATACAGTCAAGGCTGTTGAGACTGGAGTCATGGGTCCCGAGGAGACATGGCATGACCTGATGAGGTGACAAAAATGGTATCAATCAAAGAGATTCCACTGAAAGAGTATGTTCTGAAAGGTAACGCAGCATGTGCAGGCTGCCAGGATATGGTTGCACTACGCATGGTCCACAAAGCGCTTGAGGGAGATGTCATTCAGGTGGTACCAGCCTGTTGTACAAGTGTTGTTCAGTCACTCTGGCCAAAGACTGGACTGGCAGTTCCTATTCTTAACACGGGTTTTGCAGCCGCGGCAGCAACAGCATCTGGTGTCCGTGCAGCACTGGCTGCAAAGGGAAACGATCACACTACAGTCATGGTATGGGCTGGGGACGGCGGCACGTTTGACATTGGTATTCAAGCACTCAGTGGGGCATTAGAGCGACGGACAGACATACTCTTTGTCTGTTACAACAATCAGGTCTATAGTAACACAGGCACTCAGAGATCTGGCGCGACCCCACTTCACGCAGAGACCTCTACAACATGGCATGGAAAGACTGAGCCCGAGAAACTTCTGGACTTGATAGTAGCTGCTCACGAGCCAGCATACCAGGCAACAACCAATACTGCATATCCAAGAGACATGTATGAGAAGTTTCTGAAGGCCAGACGAATCAGAGGACCCAAGTTCATTCACGTATTCGTACCCTGTCCACAGGCATGGAACTACCCTGTTGAACTCGGTGTGGAGATTGGAAAACTTGCAGTCGAGACTGGCTACTGGATACTCTGGGAACGTGAGGGTGACAAGTTCACACTGAGTCCGATAAGTGAAAGATACAGGGATCCCAAGAATAGAAAGCCCATTGACGAGTTCCTGAAGATCCAAGGCAGGTTCTCAAGACTCTTCAAACCAACTAGAGATGACAAGAAGATAGCCGAGATAGAGGCCTTCATTCAACACAGATGGGACCTTATACTCAAGATGCTTGCATGACCATAAATATGGTCAAGTCTAACTTCAGTCACCAACCAGCCCTTAGAATATAGCATTCGGACCAGCCGGGGCCATTCATGACCGAACCCATTAAGTGGCATGAAGAAACAAATAGACAGTAGTAGATAGACGTGAATAGTCCGCCAGCTCTTTTTATAATTCATCATTATTAAGCAGGTTCAACTATTTAGAATGCTGAACAGGATGCTAGCTAGTCTGACACACTAATGATCAACCATCTCAGTAGGAGGCATAGAGGACAGGAACTCCACAGAGAGCATTTCGATTTTTGTGAATACCTCATATGCTCTCTGGATGAAGAGATAGAACTGTTCATAATTCTCTTCAAGTATCGGCTCAAGAGAGTTCTTCAATATCACCATCAAGTCTGCAAGTTCTCGTCTTACTTGCATTATCTTCGTCCTGACTTTTGAGTCTGTGACTATGGACAGAGGTGGGAGTCTGCTAAGAACAGTCATAATGGCACCAATGACATGTGCCAGCCCTGTAAAGGCATGGTTGTTCTTGAGGTCTGCAAGTATTGAGAAAAACGACGATAGTGTTCTAAGACGGGTCACCAAGACTGCGTTTGCAGTCTCTTCTTCACGTGACGCTTGAGCAACCACATCAATGAATTTTGTAGCATCTTCACATTTTAACATCGGTCTGGCCTCACAACTCTTATTCCTTGGTATGTGACATCATCTACAGCATCAGACTCTCGGTAGCCTAGCTGAACAAGTGCAAACTCAACCTGTTCAAATGCCCGAAGAAACAGTTCTGCGCCCTCTGCATAACCCGGGGCATAACCCGAGTGCGCAAGCCTAATACGATACTCTCGCGCAATAGCGGCTATTTCCGCTCTGCGGTGAAGAATTTGTCTGATTATGTTTGGGCATGGATTGTTTAGAAAGTTTATCAGAAGGGTATAAGCTGTTCTGGGGTCTAGTCTCCGACGATTCCACGTTCCTGTTGGAGTAGAGTGCCACAGGTCTTTGAATCTCATTTTTCATCATCTCCTTTAATTTCCAGTCTTGTTGCATGTCTCGTTGGGAATGAGTATAAACATTCATAATAATGTCACCTGGATAACGAGTTTCAAGGCGATCTATTAAGTATCCATAGGGTAATTCTGCCATCTGTGACTCTTGCTACGATTCCATGTGATTCCATCAACTGTAGGTGTTTCATTGCTGTCTGATAGTGTATTTGTACTCGACGACTTATCTGTGATGTTGTCATTCCAATATTTTCGCCTGCCTTTAGAGTCTCAATTATTCTTTTCTCAATATTGACCCAATCGGACATGTTCACACCAGTGAATATTATTTCACAAATACGAATTTAAATTCTATCATGAACAAGAGGGGAAGTATTGATGTTCTAGAGAACGTGACTGTCTTAGAACGTGCACTGAAAACAGACCTGATGGAATGTGTAGACGCTCTTAAGCCACCTGTCCAACACGAATCTATTTCTAATAGAACTGAGGATACACCTATTACTTGCAGAACTGATTAGACGCACAATAATTTTACACGGCATCTAGCCGCAGACTATCGAGACTACTTACATTTCAGTACAACTCAACTCTACGACAGCACCACACACTGGCCCATTGTGACCAGTGTTAGACTACTCCGTACTGTCCGTGATAATCTCTCGCAGTATTAGAGTCATGAAGTAAACTCGCTATCGCCGCATGAACAGAACTCGTATTGTAGAGAGAATACAACAACATTATTATGATGATGATAGCCTGATTCAAGAGATGCAAAAGATCGGCTGATTACAAGTTCAGATCTCATAATGCGAGAATTCAAAGGATTATTGGAGTCATAACAGAGTCTTAATGAGAGTTGAGGCAAATGCCACATTCAGAAATTGAGAGACATCTTGAGATCAAAGATCCGATACATGGGTATGTGACACTCACAAGGCTAGAGTCATCTATCCTTGATCTCAGAATGGCACAACGCCTCAGGAATATAAAGTCGCCAGCAGGAGTCTTTCTAGTCTATCCTGGTGCGGACAGCTCCTTACTCAGTCACATGTTGGGTTATATGCATGTCACAGGGATTCTCTTTGACTCTCTAGAGGCAGAGCAAGACGTGATACAGAAGGCACGACTGACAGCCATGTTTTTCGCGCTGGCAAGAGGAACATGGGACAATGTGATGGAGGAGTACTTGACTGTCAGAGGCCTTGGTAGGAGAGAGATGGCCGAACGCATACTCAGAGGGTCACCTGCAACAGACATAATCCAGAACAGTACATTGAGTGTCGAGGAGATATCTGACTGTATTCGAAATGGAATATTGGTCAAAGACACGAGAGTGGACCTCCAATACTTTTCCATAAGTCCAGAACTGATAGACAGTCTGCTGCGAGATGCCCGCTTTGCAGGGGTGGAGTATGCAAAACTGGAGTTTCGACGACTTTTTGACACGACTCACGTGATCAAGAAGAGGATTGCTGTAGAGCGAGGCGCACTCTATACCTTTGAGTCATATCTCTCAGCCGCCGCTAACATGTTCGATGCAGTATACTATCACAAGACAACCAGAGCAGCTGAACTCATGCTCCTCAGGATATTGGACACAGTCGGCAAAGAGATCATGGTCTTCCCATCAGAGGACCTCTCAGACTTCCTGTTGTTTGACGACATCACCGTTTGTGACATACTAAGGAAGACACCAGAGGGTGCCTCTGAGGAGAGAAGGAATGTGTCCACATTATTTGATACATTCCGAAAGAGGCGGCTCATAAAGTTAGCCAGCTCGCGTATGATATCTGACAGGGATTTTATCAAAAAAATATCAACACAGACGGATCGACAACAACTTGAGACTGAGATTGCAGAGGCAGCTGGGGTTGATCCATGGTATGTCTATATTGACTTCCCAGATCGTGCATCAGTCGCATATTATCCGGGCAGACTCAGACTAGACAAGATTGCTCTATTCGAACGTGGCTCGAATGGATACGAGTTCTGGCCTGTAGAAGAGCACAGCATGCTGGCAAAGAGCATTTGTAGAGGGTTGATGCCAATCAGAGTCTATACAACCAAGACATACAGAACAAGAGTACGTAGGGAGGCAGATGCCCTACTAGAGAGCGCTGACACTCCGGGCACATTGTGAACAGAGTGTAAATGAGCAAGTGGGGCTGTGAGATACTATGGTCGACCAACCAGAACACAGTCTGCCAACTGTAGATAGGAACAGATAGACAGTCAATCACAAGCAATAAGTTGAATATGGTAATATGCAAGAGAAGTCTTTTGGTGAAGATATGTCTGCAGAAATACGTAGTGTAAAGAGTATTACTAGAGATCCCAACTTTATGCTGATATTAGGCGGAGCAGCCCTGTGGTTCTTTGGATACTATATCATTCTATTCTCTCCGATATTTATTGTAGCCGGGTTCACATTGACTCTCTATGCAACTTCAGTGACTGCCCCAAAGCGACCACTTGACGGCGCATGGGTCGGTGCTGGTATTGGTATCATCATATACATAGTTGGAGAGTTTATCAAGGACATATTAGTCATTCAACTACTCTATCCTGCATTGACTGTGACTGGTTCAACACTCATTCTATTCTTCATCACAGCAATTGCCGTACAGAGATGAAATGTAGAACTTGCAGAGGCAGTGAAACGTGTGTCCGAGTCTGCACGATCTGGAACAAGAAAGAAGACCGGAACCAAGACGCAGAACTCAGAAGATGACTCTACAGCCCCCCATGAGAACTAGTTCCTCGCAAAAATCATCTTAAGACAAGTTGACCTTAGAATTGGATAGAAGTCACACGGAGATAGTAAATTGTTCACCTGTACAAGATGTGGACAGCCATTATATCTGAAAGGCATTGAGATGAGAGAAAAGATTCTGACAATGGAGGCCCAGTGTATACAGGGACATACCAGTGTAAGACGTATTGCTGAGTCCCAGATACAATCGATGGTACCCGAGATCATACCAAGACTCTTCGTCTGTACAGAGTGTGGTTCATTCATGACTCTGTTGAGAACTGAGGCTGTGGGCAATCGCCGTTACTGTGTACTACTCTGTCCTCGACATGGTGTTCAGAAGCGAACTTGTCCATCAGAACTGATACCTTTTGTGAATGAGGCTGCTGCGGACACCACTCGTGCGGACAGATCAATCATCGAATCTTTTATCTGCCCGCAGTGTTCTCAGACCTATGCTATTACGGATCTGCAGAACCGTGGCGACTTCTATCAGATGACTGTCAAGTGTGCGAGAGGACATCGCGAAAACCATTACATACCTGCATCTCTTGACGAACCAATAATGAAAAAAGTACTTCAGAGAGTTGTCTACTGCGATCGATGTCTATTACCGGGACAGATCATAGACGTTGAGAACAGAGGCCGAGATGTAAGGGTACAGACAACATGTCCTGTGCATGGTGTGGCTAAAAAAGACATTGCTGTGGAACTCTTAGAGTTGCTAAAGGAGGCATCCTCAGAGATAACAGAGGACACTATAGTGAGAGCAGCACTTGCATCCAGAGAGTGCGGCCGCACACTTGCAGTGACTCACATAGAAACTGACGGAACAGGTTACCGATTTCAGTGTATCTGCCCAGGAACCAACATATCACTGACAAGGACTCTGTCATTCCAGTGGACTGATACTATAAAACAGATCATCACTCATTCAATACTGACTTGCGAATATTGCGGTCTTCTTACAAACATACTCGACAGTAAGAAGAGAAAGACCATCACAGAGTTCAGATCAGTCTGTCCCGTGCATGGTGTTCTCAATAGGGCGGTTAACTCAGAGGTCTTCGAATATATCTCTGCAACAGAGGGAACTATTGATCGAGTACCTTCCATGATTCGGAGTTTCACCTGTCAGAGGTGTAGAGTACCACTGGCACTCAGAGATATTGAGGACAGAAGAGGATTGATTGAACTTGCAATGGAGTGTCAAAATGGACACAAAGAGAAGAGATTCTTTACGCCTAGCGTTCCAAGAGAGGCAATGGTTGAACTATACAAGACACTCTATACATGCCAGCAGTGTGGTGGACCATTAGACTTTGTCTACTCACAGCAGGAGGGACGAGAGTCACTGGTAGTATTACTGTGTCCTATTGACGGAAAGTATGTATACAATGTGCCTCATGGAGAAGCGGCGGCAATAGAGGCGGCCTATAAGAAGATACAAGAGGAGAGAGCAAGACCACCAGTCGAAGTGCAACCTCAGGAGACACCGATGGAGATAGACGCATCTCCAGATGAAGATGCGGCACCAGAGAGCGACGTGAAGGTGTTTAGAGGCGGTGAGATAGTTGGTGGGAAGTTTGACTTCAAGGTCAAGGTGAAGAATGACACTCCATATGTCATAACAAATGTCACAGTGAGCATAGTTGCGTATCCTCAGGACTGTATGGAGTTGGCTGGCGAGACCGTGAAGACTATCTCGAGAATTGAGGTCGGGGGTTTTCGTAGTCCTCAGTTCACACTATATCCTACAAAGGACTGTGTTCAGGGCAAGATCGTGGCAACTGTGTCATACATTGATTTTCGTGACCAGCTCCATACACTTCAGGTCGAGCCGTACCTGATCCGGTCAGTCTGTGACTTACTCAAACCTTTGAGTGCATCATCTAAGGAGTTTGACGAAATACTTGTCTCTCTTGAGAAGACCAATCAAGAGCAGACTCTAGACTGGAATGCTCGCGTCCTATTTACAAAGGCGGAGATGATACTACCCGCAAAGAACTTCCACATAGTCGACACAGAGGAACACACAGTCGGTGGAAACTTTATCGGTACAATAAGAGGATATGCCCAGGGTAAGTATACCAATAAGAGAGTAGCAGTAGTACTAGTCATAACAGGACCAATCGAGGGACGCCATTCGCTGCTGAAGGTAGAGGTATTGGGAGAGGACGCCGCAATGCTACCGACAACAGTGGACGAACTGGCTGAGGGACTCTCGTCATGGATATGCCTGAGATGCGGTGGACCTCTTGATCCAGAACAGGTGGAAGAACTGGAACAACGCAGACCAGTCAAGTGTAAGTATTGCTCTCATGCCCTGACAATTGGACTCTACCTGCAGTGAGGTGTATTGAACCAACCAGAGACATCTCATAGTCATTGGAAGACGGGTGAGAGAAATAGAATCTGTGACAGATGGTTACTCAGGACTCCATACATTCTTTGGTGACTTGATAACTCTCAGATGAACCAACATACGGTCAACAAGTGAGTCAACAAGTTCCTCAATAGTATTGGGCCTACTCCAGAAGGGTGGACTTGCAGGAAGAATGACTGCACCAGCCCTTGCTGCAAGCATCATGTTTCGGAGATGAATCAAATTGTAAGGTGCCTCTCTGGGAACAAGCACCAGAGGACGATTCTCCTTGAGACTACAGTCTGCAACACGTGTGATGAGATTATTTGACAGACCATGTGCCACAGATGCTAGTGTCTTCATAGAACATGGTACGACTATCATCGAGTCGAGTGGAAAACTACCACTGGCTGGACCTGCAGACATGTCATTCTCATCATAGAGAGAGTCGATATAGTGTCGCAGACCGTCCACTGTGATTGCTAATTCATGTTGAAGTGTTGCAGCACCCCATCTTGTAATGACCACATGAGTCTCATGCCCTAACTCTTTCAGACGCCTTAGAAGCCGAACTCCATAGATACTACCACTGGCGCCAGTGATACATACCATCACACGACTCTTTTCCATGCCGGTTTTTCCAGATCCCGCCGTCTGAAACTCTGTGGTGTGTGAATGCATTCTGATGACCTGCTGGGCACATTGACCCACTTTTAATAATTGTTATGACTCGTACTGCACAAGTATGTGGACTTGTAGAGATAGAGGTGAATCTACATTAATATCAGGGCAGAAGATGGAGAAGCACAGTCAGGAGCATTGCGAGTGCTGCTAGTCTGGGGCCCATATGTTTTGCAGCATGCACTGCCTCGACAATATCGTGTGTAAGGACATCAAAACCCTTCTCACCAAATGTACGAAGCCCCTTGATTATTCCATAGTTGACTCCAACATGCACCGACTGACATCGTGCTCTTGCCTCTAATGCAGCTGACCTTACGGCATTGAGAAATGCATCGCGCTTTAATTGACCCACAGGTGCGTATCCCTTTCGCGACAGTGAGACCGCATTTACGATGTGAGTGTCAGTGGTGAGTAACTCGACCTGGTTGAAACCCTCTTGTTGCAGAAGTTGTACGACGGTATCTCGAAAGTCAGGGAGGGCATTATTGCCGTCGATGCTGATGAATACGCTCTCTGCATCTGAACTCTTGAGGACCAGTGCTGTGACACCGCCTGGTCCAAGACCATCTCGTGTTGTGATCTCTGGAGGGTGCACACGTGCAACACCCGCCTCAACGGGCATGGCAGACCTATTGGATGCTGCCTTGACTGCCTCTGTGACTGCACTCACATATACAGGGACAAGTCGGTCACCCGGCATGAGCGAGGCAACATCTTCACCAAGACTATTGTGTGCATCCACAACTATTACGTCCCTGATCATAGGGACCTGTGCACGTATTGCCTCTGCAGCCTCATTACCAACAGCCAGCGCGATGTCATCAATTAGGTCTGGTGCAGGAGAGGTGATTACAATTGCACCAGAGTCTATGAGCATTGTCCAGACTCTTAACTGTTCATTGGCTGTGAAATGAGGTCCAGACATCGTCTGAACGCATCGTGTCGATTCGATTAGACGATCCATTTCAGCAAACACTCTGCTGAAGTCCTCACTTGTTGTCAGATTCTGGTGGTGAGTACATGTACCATGCATCACGAATGCAGGTACACCATATCGTTCTTGGACATGTCTAATGATGACAGAGGGTATAGTACTGCTCCCACTGTTTTTGAATGGTCCCGGATGAACGTAGAGGATGACACCCACTGCAACGAGTGCAGTTCCGCTTCTCAAAATAAGAACGCCTATGGGAATGTCCTCAACAGAGGCGATCCGTGTCATCAATGTATTGAATCGACTGGGGTCATCTACAAGATAGTCATAACCAAAGGCCCTGAGAAGTTCGGGACCATTGATACCCAGGTCGCGCTCGAAGGGTCTACTCACAGAACGAAATATCTGACGTACTGCGACCCAACATCCAATTAACGAGCCCACGTACACAACAGGCCATGTCAATATGGGTGGAAACAACGCAGGAACCGCTGTGCTGATAATGATCAATGTCAATAGCCATAGAAGGACTGGTGTTGACACCGCCACAAAGATCCTGCTTGAGCGATGACTGCTCAGTGCAGTGACAAGAAATGTCAACATCAGATAGGCGGCAAATACACCAACACTCCATGCACGTATCTCAGCACTGGGAGAGTTCAATAATAAGCCAAGCAAAGACCCACATATCCCGATTGATACTAATATCAACGTGCTAAACTGTATTGCCCCGGTTGTCCTTCGAATATCAAGAGGGGACCCATGTTCTCTGATAATGCCGTAGATGAGGGGGATACTGACAATGACAGACATGAATAGGAGAGCCCCATATTGTGTAAAGACTGCACTCAAATGAAGATCAGGCGACTTGACCACACGCATTATTGCAGGTAATGTCATACCCACTAAGACTATGAGAGAGAGTCTGAGTAGAATTCCTCTCAGACTTGGTAGTTGCCACAGATTTGAGAACAGACGGACGGTCTCACGTACCCTTGCATTCTCACCCAAATTCGCGTCCACCAATTGTTTGAGTAGAGGGGGCGGTTAATTGTCTTATGAAATTTCCTAACAGTGTATAGACCTTGAATATCTAGAAGTTGTATTGCACCAGCAATACCCTACCACAGAACAATTCATCGTTATAGCATAGCGTCTATCAGTGAGGAACTTAGAAGGGGCAGAGTGTTGGTGGTCGCGTGCAGAGGGATATTGTCATCCTAGGTACATGTCATATAATTTATATCGTATTCGATATCACAGACACAAGACCATGACTGGAATACATAGATGTCCGAATGAAAGATACCACATGCCCCATCATATTCCCAGAGGGCTATTGAGATTTTTAATTCTACGGCTACTTGAGAACCAAGAGATGTCAGGTAAAGAGATCAGTCAGACGTTCCATGAACGAAGTGGTGGTCTCTGGAGACCCAGTCCGGGCTCATTATATCCAGTTCTTGAGGACCTTGCCCATATAGGGGATATCGAACTTGTCGCCACACATGGTCGAACTAAGATATACAGAATATCCGACTCAGGACGAGCATTTCTCAAAGAGATGCTGAATATGAGAAGTGCATCAGTAAAGAGTCGAGCTAAGACAGGACCAAAGTTTTGGTTGTACCTTCTCGATGTACAAGATAGAATTGCACTAAGACTTGAGAACATCGATAGCGACCTGATTGGTCTTGAAGAAGATGTTGCAGGTCTCAGAGAGTCAGAGAGACAAAAACTCATGAATAGACTTGTGAGTATTGCACAACATCTTAGCACACTGATTGATAGACTCAAAGACGGGGAGATCTGATTGAACATACATAACAGAGGCAGTGATTCAGCAGCACGATACATGTTTAGTGGACTTGTAAGACATCCGTTTGTGATGACCGCCGCCACTGCATCGACTATAGTGACAGCATTACTGGCGACATATCCAAGCGTGATAGTAGGTCAGGCTGTGGATGAGTTGGTCAATGCAGGGATGAGTCAGCTGTTTATCACATATGTGACAACTATTGTGATTCTTGGACTCACATACATGGCGCTGCAGTTTGCGGTGGGATACGCATGGGGGCGTGTGACACAGAGTTGGGAGAGAGATGCACGGCAGGCCTTCTTTGAGGCACTACAAGACTATAGTATGACGTTTCATGACCAGGTGGACAGCAAACGCCTCCTCTCTGTGGCAATGCAGGACATCAATTGGGTCAGAATGGCACTCAACCCAGCACTACGAAACCTGACTTTTAGCCTGAGTTCATTTGCAATCACGGCCATCCTGCTTGCTGCGATTGATAGTACGCCAGGTCTCAATGGCCTGTTGAAGATTGGTGATATAGCTCTACCTGGTTTGAGTATGATAATGGTCATTGGAACTCCAATCTACCTTCTTTTAGCATATCGTTATGCAAATCGTGTTGAACCCGTAAGACGGAGGCGGGCAGAGGAGATGGAACAACTGACCGCACTTGCCCAGAATGTCTTCAGAGGAATTGAAGTGGTACGTGCATTTGAGACAGAGAGTGTAGAGAAGTCAAAGTTTAGTGATGCAAGTAGACGCTACAGAGAACTTGCTACAAAGGAGGGGCGACTTGCAGCATTCTATCTACCAGCTCTAGTGCTCACCGGTATGAACGCATTATGTCTAATGTATGGTGGCTATGCGGTTATCATGAGGGTATTGAGTGTGGGCAGACTCACACAGATCCTTACACTCCTGGTCGCGCTTCAAGGGTTCAATCTTATGCTTCCAAGGATGCTGCTTATGGTTCGGGGTGGCTATACTAATGCACGTCGTATATCAGACATCTTGAAGTGGATGGACCCGCTGCTGGAACCAGAGAATGAGGAACCCCACGTGGACTGGTCTGGGGACATAGTCTTTGATAATGTCAGTTTTGCCTATAATAATAGACATGGTGATAATACCAGATACGCATTACAGAACTTCAGTGTGACAATTCCGGGTGGTTCTAGGGTTGCGCTCATTGGTGGGCCCGGTGGTGGCAAGAGTACCATACTGAAGTTGCTCATGCGACTCTATGACCCAACCAGTGGCTCGATAACTGTGGATGGTGTAGATCTCAGAAGGATGCGTACTAAGACCATACGAGAGAATGTCGGTCTAGTTGAGCAGGACATCTTCCTCTTTAGAAGAAGTGTCCGCGACAATATTGCATTTGGTAGGGCTGGTGCAACAGAGGAACAAGTAGTTGATGCGGCACGCAGAGCACAGGCTGAGGAGTTCATCCTTCAGCTTCCAAACGGCTACGACACGGTGATAGGTGAGAGAGGGATGACACTCAGTGGTGGACAGCGGCAGAGACTTGCAATAGCCCGTGCACTCGTTCATGATCCTAAGATTCTTCTCTTGGACGACTCTGTAAGCGCAGTAGACACCCATACAGAACTACTTCTGCGAAGAGCACTTCAAGAGGTGATGCGGGGGCGTACGAGTATCACGGTCACACAGAGGTTGAGAACACTACTCGAGTCAGACATGATCATCATTGTTGAGAAGGGACGACTTGTCGCAGCAGGTACTCATGACGAGTTGATAAGGACCTCAGCGCACTACCGCAGAATATTCGAGAGGCTTCCGGGTGCACAGACAATATTGAGTAGTACATATAGTGCAGGAGGAGGTGATTGCTAATGGCATTTCATAGGGGTCCACCAGCAATATTGGCACAGCGTCGTGAGAAGAGAAGTCGGCCATTGAGAGTTCTGCTCGGTCGAATGTTAATGTACCTTGGCCGCTTCAAGAGAATAGTGGCAATAGGTGCAACAATGTCTCTGATTCTCAGTGTGGTATCAATCTTGGATCCTCTGATACTCAGTCGTGGGGTGGACATTGTATTTACAGAGCATGCTGGACTAGATGCGCTGCTGATAATAGTTCTTCTATACATTGTATTAAAGACAGGACTATGGATAATGGAGAGTGTCAACATATGGATACTTGCTGGTGCACAGGCGGGGCTTGTTGAGGCGATTCAGAATGACACATACGAGCATCTCATTGATGCAGACCTCTCATATCACAAGAATGAACAGAGTGGTAACATCACATCGAGAGTCACATCTGATACTGTGAACCTGGGTATAGGAATTGAAGTCATCATCGACTTTGCAAGCCAGATCTTGGTCTTAGCGTCAACGCTTGTATTGATGCTGTTGACATCACCACTCATTATGCTTGCATCTCTTGTCACAGTACCGGGTATAGTCGCTATCACTGTGTTGTTTGGAACTATTGGACAGAGAATCATGTTAGCCACACAGAGGACCTATGGTGAGGTCTCAGGTCAGATTGCAGAGAATTTGAGTGGTGTACATATTGCCAAGGCATTCAATCGCGAGAGAGAAGTCGCGTCAAGATTGATGGAACTGAACCAGAAGTTGTATTCATACGGACTAAGGCTCAATGTATTCATGAGTACAATGCAGCCACTGATGCGTATTATTGGCCAGTTTGCTATAGCGGCAGTACTCTTTGTTGGTGGGACCCTTGTCACAGGTACTACGCCACTATTGACTGTTGGTCAGCTCTTTTTGGGGATATCACTGATCAACCGGTTCATGTGGCCCCTACTTAGTCTGGCAATGTCAGCGACACAGGTACAGGCCTCACTTGCCTCAATGGACAGGGTTCTCGATGTCATAGAGTCAAAGAGAATGATCACAGACAGCAAGGACTCTGTGTCTTTATCGCCACAGGACGATGGTATAAGATTTGATCATGTGACATTCTCCTATGTCCGAGGTACACCAGTACTCAGAGATGTGAGTTTCACTGTGAGACCGGGTGAGACTGTCGCAATAGTTGGTCACACAGGAGCGGGCAAGACTACCATTGCTGCACTGATCAACCGGTTCTATGACCCTGATGAGGGGGCTATCTTCATTGGTGAAAAAGACCTACGCAAGGTGAGACTGGCATCCCTACATGATACAGTCGCACTGGTATCACAGGAGCCGTATCTCTTTGATGGAACGGTCATTGAGAACATACTCTATGGCAGACCGGATGCAAGTGAACAAGAGGTACTTGAGATATGCAGGGCCATTGGCGCAGACCAGTTTATTGAGGTCCTGCCAGAGGGATACAACACCATAGTGATTGAGAATGGAAAGAATCTGAGTGCAGGTCAGCGTCAGATGATCACTATAGCACGGACCATGTTGGCAGACCCACGTATTCTGATTCTTGATGAGGCCACTAGCCGACTCGATGCGTACAGTGAGGCACTTGTTCAGGAGGCACAGTCCATGCTGTTTGCGGGACGTACAACAGTGGTGATTGCACATCGCCTGACAACAATTGCAAATGCCTCCAGAGTGTTGGTGTTTGACCATGGCGTGCTCGTCGAAGAGGGGACTCACGAAGAACTCCTAGCACGCGGAGGTGTCTTCAAGTTACTCTATGACACGTACTATGCACATCAGGGCATAGATGAGATCACACCGGAGTGTGTACAGGTTGCGAAGAGTGTGACACCGGAGAGTTCGCCTAGAGACAGTGCATATGAGCACAGAGGCATAGATAGGGGCACAGGTGGAACCAGTCACATGGGACCATGACATAGCCCCAATAAGGAAATCGTAGGCGAGTATTAGTTCTGCTTCGGAGGAGTCCATGCGGTCACGGAAGGACAGTAGGGGTATGGGATCACATCAAGATACGAGAGAGAATCAAGATACGTACTGCATTCCAACCCCTGCCAGACGCTCACTCGCCCAGTCTTCTAAACATGACGAGAGAAATACCGAGAAAAAGATACGACTCGAGGGCCATGCCACGGACTAGTGGACTCAATGGACTCTCTGAGAGGGTGCACCACAAAATACTCTGTAGCATATAAAAAATGACTGCACTGAGCATTGCACCAAACGGATAGTGAATACGACCACCCCTGAATAACCACTGAATCATAATGAGAGCACCTGTCATCATTACAAGGCATACTGCAATCGGAATACACGATAGCGACTCTATTACGCCTCTGGGCTCACAAAATAGCAATGATGCCACCTTCAAAGAAAATACAGATACAAGAGAAACCGAGATCAATATCAGAAGCAATCGTTTCTGTGGCATGAGGGATATAACACGATTGAACACAATGACGTAACCGAGAATACCTGCGGTCCATAGTAATAACCCTGGAAACTGAAGAAATGCAATAACAAGGTAGAACAGAGTACTACCAGCAAGTACGGATATCATAGAGAGTGCGACCTCAGCAAGTGTCAGCAGTGTGAGTCCTAATGCAACTGCGACGCACATTGTATGGATCATATCATCACGTATCACACCCTCGCTGGCAAAACGAATAAGCGAGATAGAACCAATGCATAGTGTTGTCACAGGTGATACAAAGATTAGTGCTTGCCCAAAGATACCGAGTTGGCCGATCTGCCAAAGAGATATACCAATAGCAGGTACACTAATTGCTGCCATACCGAGTACAATTATTGCGGAAGAGGTCCAATTGGTCACAGAATACGACCGTCCTCTCAATAAATATGTAGGACTTGACAATGATTTAGAGAGCATTTGTATATTTTGTGATGATACGCGGGACAAAGTCGGTCGACCATATGGCATTTTTGACAATAAAAACACATCATAAACGGAATGACGCCCATCCAACCTCACGGGCCGTATTAGGAAACTGCTGTTCCAGCCGTTCCTCGACTCTGTATAAGACTGCATTGACTATCTTTGAACCAATATATTTTGCAGCACGTCGGGTGAGAAATTGCAGTAATGCGTGAAAACCGTCAGTAAGCATCTCGGGAGAGAACCGGCCTCTCACACATGCGATTACAAGGGAACTCCGGATATCAATATCAACACCATCTTCAAGGTCAAGGAATGCCAACCAGGAGTGAGTATTCAAGAGCGAATCTTTTGAATCTAGAAACAGATTTCGTGTCAGTTTAAAGCCCATCACGTATGCAAAGCTGTCAAGAATCTCACGGATGACCGCGGTATACAATACCAGTCGAAACTGCGATGGTGAGACTCGTTCTACTGCCTTTCTATCAGCAAGTCTTGCAATCTCATTGAGAAACTTTCGAATATCTGACGTCTTCACACGTTCTGCCGCAATTGATAGAGGGGTCTCGCCATCAAGTTCTGTCATAGCCTTGGCGATCTCCTCAGAGATATCTGGTGTCTTGCGACTGATGTGGGACAGCGAGGTGGTCTGGTAGATGTCATCTGGTCGGACTGGACGACTCAGAGTGACTGCACGCTCCCACAATGCCTCCGCTACAAGATTCTGAGTGACATCAAGAGGCATCTCAAGAAACTCTGCAGCCTCACGTACCGTACAGCCAGCAGGCAAGAGACTGAGCAGGGCTCGGACCTCTGCATTTCTTACATAGAGATCCCAGTTGAGTCTGGGACGGATGATTGCATCGGGATCCACCTGTTGCCGGACAAACTCGTTCAAGACGTTCTTTTCAAAACGAGAATACACAGCAAGATCAAGTTCAACATATCTAAGAACACTAAATTCCTCCTCAAATTTATGAATCATACGTCTCAGTGACTCACGCAGTCCCTCATCCTCACTACTTGCAGAGAGTGCACCGATAGTCCATTCTCCAAACTCAACAAGAATCTTATAATCACTGCCTTCGAATGCACGAGCAAAAGATGTGGGGCCATGTGCCGGTTCTCTAAAGAAAGAAGTCAAGGCTGCGATGAACGATGAGATGAGATGCGGGTCGAACTGTGAGTCTACAAAGTCTTTATGATACAGACATACACCGCTCTCACGGTTGATGATATAGAGACTCTTGATATCCATCGGAATTCTTCAGCTCCAGTCTTTCAACTCTAGACATTCATGAAGGCATACAGGCAGGCATAACATGCTTGTAGACAAGTAAGAGCCTTTTGAGTATTCTATGTAGGTAATGTGAACACATAGTGAAGTAGACAGACATTATATAGTCATTGTAAATATATATCTATATTATATCTGCATATCCGAAGAGTATATGATATATTAACAGGCGCAACAATCGGCATCACTATAAAGTAATATATGATACACAGTTGCTGTGTCTGATGAGTTGAACTGGAGATGTCCCATCTGTGAACAGCCAAAGCTGCAGGTGAGATCAGAGATCTATACTGTACCCTTCTTTAATCAACTTGCAATGTTCATGTTACGATGTGCCGCCTGTGGCTTCATACATAGTGATATATTCTCCACGGAGGAGAGACCGCCCAGTAGATGGACCTTGTACGTAGACAGGCCCGAGATGTTAAACATTCGAGTGGTACGTTCAAGTTCGGGAACCATCCGTATGCCAGAGTTTGGAATAGATATTGAACCAGGACCTGCTGCAGAGTCATTCATATCCAATGTTGAAGGAGTTTTATGGAGAACACGACCTGTTGTAGAGTCGGCAATCAATTTCGCAGAGACCGAGGAACAGAGGACGAACGGACGCGAAGTTCTAATGCGCATAGACGATGCCATTGCAGGCAGGTTCCCCTTCACCCTGATATTGGAGGATCCAGTAGGAGTCAGCGGAATACTGCCAGATGACTTGACACTTGTCAAGTATGAGATACTCACACCAGAGGTAGCATTGACTCTACGTGGCCCACCGACATGGATGACCATTCTACGCGAGGACTATACGGAGCGTAATGGTTAAAACTGGAGTGGGACAAGAGAAGCCAGTTCTGGTCCTCATTACGAGAACCAATACAGAGACTGGGCCGGTAGATCAGCGGTTAGATCGTCTGACTTGCATTCAGAAGGCCGCGCGTTCAAATCGCGCCCGGTCCACCATCACTCATTTCTACGCCAATGTTGAACGAGTCTGATTACCACTACTGTTTAGAAACAGTCAAAGTACATATTCAGACTGAAGGTGAAATCAGCCGCAATAATAACAGTAGACCATTTTGAGAGACTCAACAGGCACGATTTTGTGATGATCTGCTAGACTCACTGACGAGCTGTTAAAGGTAAAAAAAGAGTTGGAGAATGGCTCATTGAATATTGAGCCACTCTCGCAATTTGATGAGCAACACAACAGAGGTCATTCGGTCTAGGACTTATTAAAGTCCGCAGACTTGGTGCTCTTGTTCACGGACCAAAGCAGGATGCTAAACAATATCACGACGATGCCAATGAGACCCAAGTTCACCATCATGTCAGCACCAAACTTGTAGGTAACTATCACTGGTGCCGCAATAAGAGCCACCATGTTGATGACCTTTATCATTGGGTTGAGTGCAGGTCCTGCAGTGTCCTTCAGGGGATCACCGATTGTGTCACCCACTACACTCGATTTATGACGCTCAGAACCCTTCCCAGTATTCTGTGCAGGATTACTCTTCTCGTCCTCAACAGACTTCTTTGTATTGTCCCATGCTGCGCCCGTGTTGGCCATGAACACTGCAAGAAGTTGGCCAGATACGATTATACCAGCAAGGAATCCACCCAAGGACTGGATGTTGAGAATAATACCAACCAGAATGGGTACTGCGATAGACATCACTGCCAGGCTTATCAACTCCTTCTGAGCAGCAGTGGTAGAGATTGCTACTGCTTTGTCATAATCGGGTTTCGTTGTACCTTCTAACACGCCGGGGATCTTGAACTGTCTGCGGACCTCACTTACCATCTCGCCTGCCGCTCGTGCAACAGCCTTGATGTTAAAGGCAGAGAATAACCACGGAATAGCGGCACCAACCAGCAATCCACAGAAGATTATAGGGTCGGACAATAATAGTTCGATCTCCGGCTCACCCATAGCAACCAGTCGCTCGTTGACGGATACTATAAAACTGTCAAAGAGACTGACTGCGGCAATGACTGCGGATGCGATAGCTATACCCTTGGTGATGGCTTTCGTTGTGTTTCCTACTGCGTCAAGGTCGGCCATGACCTGTCTTGCATCATCATCAAAGTCCCCAGGACTGAGTTCGCCAATGCCATTTGCATTGTCACTGATCGGGCCATAGGAGTCCATCGCAACGTTGTTACCGGTGTGAGTCAGCATACCAATACCGACTAATGCAATTGCATAAAGCACCATGATGGGTGATGAACCCAAGAACAGAAGCCATGATAGTACAAAACTTATGACAATTGCCAGTAGAGCTGCAACAGTCGATTCATATCCGAAGGCCAGCCCAGACAGTATCAGTGTAGCTGTACCGGTGTCAGTAGACTTTTTCATCTCTCGTACTGGTGACTTCTCAGGGGATGTGAAGTAGCTTGTGAGCGGGTTGAAGGACACAGCAAGAAATACACCAATGGCTATCAGAATACCGTACCTGATGTCATTCATATAGAAGAATGATAACAGCAAAGATACAATTATTGTGAATGCACTGGACAGCTCGTATGACATAAACATCGCATGTTCTGCACCGACCTCCTTATGCAAGAGCTTGCCCCATAGAGCGACTGCATATGTACCGAGCATGGAGGATATCACACCAACTCCGCGTATAACCAATGGAAACACAATCCAGCCCAAGAAGCTGAGACCTGCATTGTATGCAATTGTGATACCAATTATCAAGGCGGACACAATAGTGACCTCATAGGACTCGAAGATGTCTGCAGCCATTCCTGCACAGTCGCCTACGTTGTCACCAACAAGGTCTGCAATGACTGCCGCATTTCTTGGGTCATCCTCGGGTAGACCCTGCTCAACCTTTCCTACAAGGTCTGCACCCACATCAGCAGCCTTGGTATAGATACCACCGCCAACTCGCATGAAGAGCGCGAGTAGTGTTCCACCCAGACCAAAGCCCAATAGAGCATCAGGTGCGGCAATTCCAAAGAAGATGAATATCATTGTACCACCCATCAGGCCCAGACCATCTGTGAGCATACCTGTGAAGGTACCACCATGGTAGGCAATCTCAAGGGCATTGTTATAACGCTCAGCCCTTGTTCCTGAACTACGAGTCGCCTGAGCAACTCGGATGTTAGAGTTGATTGCAACTCTCATACCAAGCTGACCTACCAATAGAGAGAAGGTACCACCCATCAGGAATGCAATAGTCCTGCCCATCGCAATCATGAATGGTGCATCAGGACCAAAGATATCGTTCGCCTGCTGTGTGGGAGTCACAATATACACACTAAGGAACAGTATGACCGTCAATATGAGAAGCAGCGGGATGATTGATCTTCGCTGTCGCCGCAGGTATGAGAGGGCACCCTCTCGGATTGCACTCCATACGCTGATCATCTGCTCTGTGCCCATCTCTCTCTTCTTGACTCCAGACCAGAGCCAATAGGCATAGACAAGACTTATGATTGCAGCAACGATAACGAAGCCAACCATGATCTGCTCGAAAAGCGTCATGTTGAGAAATGTACTGAATAGCTGCATCATG
>FWPU01003803.1_pt1 | contig 21620 bp, 19 predicted proteins | sample 2228361 | NCBI WGS metagenome assembly FWPU01 (sample SAMEA103939777, study PRJEB20133) | metagenome
TGACTTTTCTTCCGGCCCTTTGAAATCACAGGACATTTCAGATATTCCAGGTCTTTTGGCGGCAACTAATTTGGAGATGACTCTTAAATAAAAATTATGTCCATAGTCATCCAGATCATTAAAAGAACTATGTGAACCTTCAGGCCTGGAGTAGGCGGTGCGATAGGCCTTAATAAATAATTTTCTATTTTCTAATTTAGAATTGGGTTGAGGGGAAAAGCCGCTCGCGATCTATATGGGGAATATATAAAGAGGCCATATATTCATCAGCGAAGGGAGCAAACTTGGAAAGCTCAATGTTAGTGATAGACTGAGAGGTACTCAGCGCTTTTTCATAGGCATGATAGGAAAGAAGTACCATCCGGGCCCCCAGCAGGGAACTGTTCCCGACGAACTCTATTTTCTCTCGGGAAATATCGGGGAGGAGCCCAATGCCGATGGCTTTTTCAATATTAAGATAGTTTCCAAATCCTCCAGCGACGTAAATTCTTTCTATCTGGGCTAGAGAAAGCCCGGCATAATCTAACAAGGATTTAATGGCCGCAAATATAGCTGCCTTTGAGCGGAGGATATTGTCAATATCTGTTTGAGAGATAGTGATGGCTTCTCCCTTTTCTGTCTCTTCAGGCCAGGCAACTATGAATTCTACTTCCGGGCCATCCAAGATTAGGCGCTTGCTGCTTACGGACTTAGAAAATTTTCCATCGATCTCCAAGATTCGATTTTTAGCCAATTCATAAATTAAATCAATAAATCCAGAACCACATAGGCCCCGTGGCTTTACCTTACCGATTGTTTCATAAGTGACTTGGTCTCGGTCAATGCTTACCTTCTGAATAGCTCCTCTGGTGGCGCGCATGCCCCATTTCGTATCTCCTCCTTCAAAAGCTGGACCGGCGGAGGCCGAACATGAAAGCATCCACTCATTATGGCCCACAACAATTTCGCCGTTAGTCCCTATGTCTATTAAACAAGTCAAGTAAGGCTTATCCATCATCTGGCAGGCTAAGACACCGGCAACCGTATCTCCGCCAATATAGCTAGCAATATTTGGTAAAACTTGTATTATACCATTAGGATTAATGTGAATTCCTATTTCCTTAGCCAGGACCTGGGGGTAAATATCCACGGTGGGCACGTAGGGATCATCGCGGATTGAACATGGTCGCAAGCCCAAAAGGATATGACTCATAGTGGTATTTCCGGCGGCAACAATAGAAGTTATATCTTCCAGATTTATTCCTTTGGCCCCAGCTAAGGTTTGAATAAGAGTATTGATATTTTGCGCCACAGCTCTTTGGAGAATTTCCAAGGAACCCTTTCCACAGGCGAAAGCGATACGTGATAAGACGTCTTCGCCGTAGTGAGCCTGCAGATTGTGATTACCTTCAACTCCTAAAACTTTACCTGTTTTTAGATCCACCAATTGGGCTACTACGGTAGTTGTCCCCACATCTACGGCGATACCATAATTTTGGTGAGCTTTATTTCCTTCTTCAATCTGCAAGATCTTTCCAATATTATTATCTCTGCTCATAGTGACGGTTACTTTCCAATCTGCCTGGCGCAGTTTAGCGGAAAGTTGCCTGAGAACGGATAGGGGTATTTCAAAAGACGGGTATTTGAGTTTTTGGCGAAGTTCTCTTATTAAACGAGCTGTATCAGGAATATTATCATCACTTGTTGGTGGGGGAAGATCCAGATAGACTTTATTGGCCAAAGGTTCAAAGAGGGTAGCGGGATCAGCAGGCCTTTTAGGGAGAGATAACCATTCAGGCTCACTATATTGCAATGGACTGTTTTCTATCCAAGTGCTGGGCGAGCTGAGAGCAGGTTCTTTTAGGATCTGTTCTTCTTCCAGGCGAGACTCTGGGGGGATGAAGACTTCAAGATTCTCTTTTATCCGCGTTTGGCAGGCTAGAACGTATCCTTTGGCTATTTCTTCTTTATTAAAAAAGGTGATAGAATTTTTATCAATTTTTACAGCCCCTTTGAGAATTTGGACTCGACACTTGCCGCACACCCCTTCACCCCCACAGAGGCTGGGTAGATATATCCCACTTTGCCGTGCTGCTTCTAAGAGGGAAGTATCTCTTTCTATTTCTATTTCTTTTAGGTCAGGCAAAAAAAGTACCTTATTTTTCGGCATATTGTTTCTTTCCCATTTTTATGGCTTTTTATCATTTTAACCCTTTGCCCATCGATCTGGTATGGGAAGAGAAATGGGATAAAAGTAAATTTTAAATTCTCCACTTTTAATCTAATGGTAATTTTATTTTATGTGTTTGATTTAAGTCAAGGGAGTTTTCAAGCTTGCCCACCTTCACTTTGAAGTTCGAATCTTAGGGCGTATAAGAGGCCAGGGGGTGAATGAGGGAGCATCGGCGGGAGAAGAAGGAGTAAAAACTGAAAGCCAGATTTCCGCAGAGCGTAGGCGGATTTAAGAGACGAGCTAATTTTTTCAACAGAAGCGAGCCCGGGATAAAGAGGGTAAAAGTGCCTTATGATCTCGAATGACCCTCCTGGCCTCTTCATAAAGTTCTGGCAATTAATCTTTTAGAATCATTATTGTTTTTGAAAAGTGAAGGTGAGCAAGAGCTTCCAAGCATGGACACTTTTTTTGTATCCGAATCTCGGTTCGCCCAAGAGGCCAGGGGGTGGACCAGGGATGAACCAGAGATCAATCCCCATGGCAGCATTAGCGTGGAATCCTGCCGCGCGGCGGGGATCACCTTTAATAAGCTGGCCATTTATATTTAAGTCAGCTGCCCTAGTCGCCACATGACCGAAGCTTAATATAAAATTTGTTACCCCGGGCATGATAGTTTCTGTTATTTTTACTTTCCCGATCATGGGCTTCTTGACTCCATTTCCTAAATCCCTGATTCATCCCGGATTAGTGGCGGAGACTAATTCCTCACTGAAGCGTGAATAACGCCTCTGGGCATGAGAGAATCACGAGGAAATAAGGTTTTAACAATATCTTTTCTCTTCCTCCTAAAGAAGATTATGAGAACCTCTTATTTTTCATAGTTATGGACGGTTCTACTTTTTCAAGACGTTTCCGTTGAGGATGAGCAGTGGATAAGAGTCTAAAAAGGAATCTTTTGCGAGTTGATGGATAACTGCCTTGAGGGCGGGGACGACCTCTGTTTTAGCTTTTTTCAGTGTATGGAAGCTGGTCGTCAAAAATTCTGGGTTCGGAGCTCCAGCATCGGAAAGGTGTAATTCTCACCTTGATACCTGATCCAAACTTCTATAACTTATCTTTAACACATAAAAGAGTAGAAATTAACAATTTTTTCACCCCCCGATTAAAAGTACACCTCCGCTTCAGTGAGGCATTACCCTATTCTCCCGTTTGATAGCCAGCTTTTTCAATAGCTTGGCGAATAAGCTGCCTGGGTACATTATCCACATTTTCATATGTAGCCTCACCTTTTTCCAAATTTACTTTTATATTTTTAAGCCCCGGAATGGTGGCTAACGCTTTGGTTACAGACATCACACAGTGTTGGCAAGTCATACCTTGAATTTTTATTTTTTCCATTTTTACCTCTTACCTCCCCAATAAGTTTTTTATTCCAGGAGATCCTGTTTGGCCCTGTTGAATTCTTCCCGAGAAATTTCCCCTCGCGCATAACGCTCTTTTAGAATTTCCAGGGCACGATTGCTTGCCGTAGAAGAATTTCGGCCTTTCTGAAAACTTCCCATTAACCACTTGATCAAATAGATCGCTCCCGCGATCACTAGAACCCAGAAAATTATCATAAAAACCATACCAAACCAACCTCCCCAGCCCCACATCATCCCCGGACCCATATCCCATGTGGCATAACCTCGCCCCCATTGCATGAAAAGTTCATTCATTTTCTTTTCTCCTCTCTTGCCTAATCGGCGCCCTTGTTTTTTTACATCACCAAATTAGCTATGCCTAATTCCGTATGATAGAGGTTATGGCAGTGGTGAAACCAATCTACCGGGTTATCGGCCAAAAATTCTACATCGTATCGTTCTCCCATGCCTATCCTTAAAATATCCGTCTCCAAAGGAAGGACTGCCTGCCCATCTAAGTGAGTTATTCTTAAAGAATGCCCTGCCAACCTAAGATAATAAATTTCCTCTCCTCCCCATCATTCCCCTGGGGCGGCGGGTAGCAGCAATTCCTCCTCCATCTCTCATTAGCCAATCTTCCAACATTAAAGTATATTCTGATCATAATTTTCTTTTCCCTCTGCTCCTTCAATTATTAATGGTCCATAAAGTCCTTGATCCAGTTGGTAGCCGAAATGAGAATGATAAATATAACTCCCCGCCGGGTAGGCCGGGAATTCATAAATAAAAGTTTGTCCGGGCATCACGGGCTTCTGGGTAACATCAGGGACCCCGTCCATAGCGTTGGGAAGAGGAATCCTATGCCAGTGGATGGTTGTCCCCTCCGAAAGATAATTTTCCAAAATAACACGGATAGTCTCCCCCTCATTAACTCGAATTTCGGGCCCAGGAACCTGACCATCAAAAGTTAAGGCGGTAAAATTGGGACCTCTCCCCAGATTAATTTTAGCCGCCGAAGCAAACAGGCGAAATTCTTTTACCTTGCTTGGCGGCCGCGAATGGCCAACGGGAAGGAAGGGAGAGGAAATCCCCATGGCCAAAATGCTGCCTAAGGAAGCTTTTAAAAAGGTCCTGCGATCCATTTTGAGCTCCTTAATACCCGGAACGCATCCACCCGGTATTTTTATCGATCAGAATTTTATCAACCAGCGATTTATCTTTAGTTACTATTTCAGCTTCAAAATAGGGTCCTTTGTCTTCAATCTTGCCCAGCTTAAGGTTGGGATTGCGGGTGGCCTGGAGATAATTCTCCAGCATAGCCCGGACATCTTTTTCCTCTAAAGCCTTTTGAGGAAAGGGAGCACTATATTGAGGGCCATATCCTGGTCCCATCATCCCAGGGCCCATACCGTATCCTCTACCCATCATGCCTGGGCCCATATGGTAGTCCCAACCGCGCCCCATCATTCCTGGACCAATACCGTATCCTGGGCCCATCATTCCTGGACCCATACCATAACCACCTCTCGGTCCCAAATATTGGCCGCAATATGGGCAATACCACTCTTCATACCCTCCTGCTCCTGGCCCGTATCCTAGGCCTCTTCCATATCCCGGCCCCATCATCCCAGGACCCATCTGGGCATTTAACTCTGCAGCATAAAATAGAAAAGTTGCTACCAACAATAATCCTAAAGTGATGGCCATTTTTTTCATAACTGATTGCCTCCTTTCTTTAAACGTTAAATTTTAAAGTTTTTTTCTACCTCTTTTAAGTTTATTTAGGCTTCGCCTATAAGTAAATAAGGTGAAGACCTTATTTTTATGAAAAAAAAAGTAGACAGCTAAAAATAATTTTTCATTTGCCAACTTTCATTCCTTTTCCGCCTTTATAAATTTGAAAACATCTCCCCATAAATTTTCTTCTTGAAGAATACGCCAGCTCGCCTTTTTGATAGTCCTTGTTGCATGGCGATTAATATTTATACCTGTCCATCTCGATAAAAGAGGATTAAAGAAATCAAAAATTTTCCCCCATTTTCCAGAAGGACGAACATGTTCCAGAAAGAATATTTTTCCTCCTGGTTTCAAAACCCTTTTTATCTCTCGTAGTCCCTTTTCTGGATCAGCAACTGAACAAAAAACAAAAACCGAGATGACGGCATCAAAATTACTTTCTGGGAATTTCAAATCTTGAACATCCATTTTAAACAAATATACAGGAAGATTAAGCCGAGCAGCTTTTAACAAGGCTCGGGCCAACATCTTTTGGCTAATATCTATAGCGGTTATTAATTTATTAGCGGGATAATAGGGGAAATTTTTACCCGTGCCAACCCCTACCTCCAAGATTTTTTCTCCTTCTAATTCCCGGAAGAGCCTTTTTCGCCATTTTTTTACGGCCATCATCTCCATGGGATTTTCCAGGAGATCATAGAACCTAGCCAGACGGTCATAATTTTTTTCAACTTGGTTTACGGCCATCATTTTTAATTTCCTCCACTAAGAGACCATCCGCCAATCTTAAGATCTTTTCTGCCCAAGAAGCATAATCATGGTTATGGGTAACCATGATGATGGTCATTCCTTCCTGATTTAGCTTTCGCAAAAGGCTCATGATCTCCAGAGAGTTTTTTGTATCTAAATTACCGGTAGGTTCATCTGCCAATAAAATAGGCGGGCGATTTACGATGGCCCGGGCAATGGCCACCCGCTGCTGTTCTCCTCCGGAGATTTGATTGGGTAGACGCCCGACTTTGCCATCCAATCCCACCCGCCCAAGCGCCTCTTGGGCCAAATCATACTTCCCTTTTCTTTTTAACTTAGTTGTTGCTAAAGGAAGCATCACGTTTTCTAATAAAGTAAGATATGGAACAAGATAAAAGTTTTGGAAAACAAATCCCAGATATTGCCGACGAAAATCAGCTCGCTCTTCATTGCCTAATGAATAGACATCGATTTGATCAACATAATATTTTCCTTGCGTGGGTGTATTCATCGCCCCCATTATAGAAAGAAGGGTAGATTTTCCAGAGCCCGATTCTCCCATGATGGCTATCCATTCACCCGAAACTATTTGAAAACTAATCCCTTTTACCGCCATTGTCGCGCACATTCCTTCACCATACTGTTTTATAAGTTTTTGTCCCTGCATGATATTCATCTTTTTGCACCTCTTATAAAGCTTTCAGAGCTTCATTGGGATCTAACTTAGCCGCCATCCTTGCTGGATAATAGCTGGCTGCCAATCCCAAAATTAAGGCCATAGCTAAAGCTAACCCAGCCAATAATGGATCGAAAGGAATAGCTACATTGTGGCTTTTAGTAAAGAAGGGAATCGCTCCTTTGGCTGCTCCTAAACCAGTAAAAAAACCTAAAATCCCGGCAACGAACGAGATAATCCCAGCTTCAAGCAAGATAATTTGCACGATATGTTTGCTTCGAAAACCAATGGCGCGGAAAATGCCAATCTCTACCGTTCTTTCCCTCACACTTCCCATCATCGTCACCAGGACAACTAAAACTCCTACTAGGGAAACTAAGACGGAAAAAAGGTAAGCCGCCTTTTGAAAATGAGCCAATGCTTCCAGGCGACTTTCCACTACTTGTTTGACGGCCATAACCCGCGCTCCAGGGAGAATTTCAGAAATCTGCCGCACCATCTCTTCTATCGGACAGCCAGAACATAAAGCAGCGACTTCGGCCATTGATATACGCCCTTCTTTTTTAAGAATATTTTGAGCCGTGGCCAATTGGCTAAAAATTATCTGATCATCTTGAGAACCCGTATAATCAAGGATTCCGGAAATTATTAACCGGTGGTCATTAAGGTTTATAAATTCTCCTGGCTTTATCCCAATAATTTTGGCAGCCTCCGCACCCAAAAGCAGCCCGTCTTTATCTGGAATACTTCCCTGAAACTTCCACCAGGGTCGAAGATGGGGCATAGTTTTAAAATCCAATCCGGCCAAAAGCACTTTTTTATTAAAGATCTCTACAACCCCCAAAACTATTGGTCCCACAGCCGCCACATTAGCCGCATTCTTTATAGATTTAATCCTTGCCAACTCAGATTGCCTTATCTCTTCCACTTCGAAAAGAACGCCACCCAAAGAGAGTCCTCCATAACTCAGAGAGAGATTTTGGGTTTGGGGAACGATGAGGATGTTTGCCCCATATTCGTCCAACTTATGAGTTATATCCTCGGTCAATGCTTTAACTAACGTAAAAAAGGTGATCACTGAGGAAACCCCCACCATTAGGCCAATTAAGATGAAAATAGCTTTGGCTTTTCTTCTTCTTAAATTGCGTAAAGCTATACCCTTTAGAGTCATCTTCGACCCTCCCCAAAATTAAAATACTGCGCTCCTGCTAATAAGTCTTTAACTTTTATAACTACTTTATCGCCCCTAACTTCCCGCCGCAGAGGCGCGGGATTGCAGCCTCCCTGCACTTCATTTATCCTGATCGAGGAGAAACGTCGTCCGCAGTTACGACAAACCATGAAAGCATTTTTCTGGAAATAGCCTTTCCCCTCTGCCCAACAAACATCGCAAGCATCAAAGGCTGCCCGAATCACCCCATCAGAACTTTTAAGGATGAAATATCTAATAGTAAGATTCTCTCCTTTCTTAGAGTCTACTTTATACTGAAAATGTCTGGCTTTCCCATCGGCAAAAAGTTTTATTGGAAAGACAATTTCATTTTCAGTCCCCTGGGCATAATGATCTACTTGGCTAAGGCTCAAGATTAATAGGCTTAAGCCAATTAATAAAAATTTTTTTCTCCAATACGTTTTCATCTTTCCTCCTTTTCCACGTTCCTCATAAATCTTCAACTTGCCCATTCTGATAAACATAGGACTTAACCACTTTTCCTTCTCTTTCAATATCTACCTGGACGTGGCAACCGTAGTCCCACACTTTGGCCGTTATATTTTGAGCTTCAGGATTATTCTTTTTATAAGCCTGGAGAGCTGCTTCTTTTGCTTTTGCCTCTAACTCGGGATCACTTTTGCCCCGCGGAGATTTTTGACTTCCACATCCTCCCCAGGCGCAGCATCCCCGAGAGGAAAACGTAGTCGAAGAATTCTTTATGCCATAAATTTCTACTTTTGCTTTCTCTTTAGCTTCTTCTAACCAGGAAAGAAAATTTGCGGAAGAAGGAGAATCAGGATTTGTTTTAGCTAAGTTTACTGCCTTTAAAATAAGCAGGTTGCGGACATAATTTTGTAAACTCTTCTTAAATTTCTTATTACCCTCCAACTCAGCTTCAAACTTGGCCAAGCTGCCGGAAACTTTTTGGGCAATCCCTTCAATCTCCCTTTGCACATCCATCTCGTTAATCTGAATATCTAACTTTCTTGCTTCTTGAGCAATAATCTTCTCCTCGATCATCTCTGCTAATACTCTCTTCTCCAAATTGGCCCAAAGAAGCTGGCCTTTCTCCCCTTGAAAAATTTCCTCTCCATGCTCTCTTTCCAAAAATTCTTTTAGGCCAGCCAATCTTTCTTCCAGCTCAGATTGCAGAATTGGTTCACCATTCACCTTGGCCACTGGCTTGGGCCAAATTTTTTCCAAGGAGAAGTTGGGAAGTAAAAATCCTTTTTGCCAAAGGAGTAAGCCGGTTAGGAATAAAAGAAGACCAGAAAAAATAAGACTAAATAGAAGAAATCTATTACTCTTCCTCGGCCCGAATAAGGGCTGGCATTGAGAGCAGTATAGTTCTTCCTCCGGTTTCTCTTGGCCACAATGAGGACAGTTTGTTTTGCTCATAAAAACACTCCTTTTTGAACTCTGAGCCGTTATTAAGGCAAATGAGAGGCCAAGCTTATTAATTTAAAGGAAGGGAAGCTAACTATTGAGAAAAAAATGATAAAACTGGAGGAGAGATCTCCAATAAGAGTTTCTGCTCTTGGGACTTTTTTTCTCAGAATTTTAGGCGAACAATTTAAATTGGGAAATTTTTTCGCAGTTATCAGAAAAGGCCATACTCTTTGAGCTTATTTTGCAGAGTGCGCCGGTTGATCCCCAGGATTTCCGCCGCCCGCGAACGATTTCCTCCCGTATCTTCCAATGTTTTTAGGATCAGGACTCTCTCCACTTGAGCCAAGCTCGTCCCTGGAGGGAAATAGAATTCTTTTGCTTCTTTTTCTTTGGCTAGAGCTTGGATTTGGGAAGGTAAGTCCACCGGTGCTATCATCTCTCCCTGAGCCAAAATCACTGCTCGTTCTATGGTATTTTCAAGTTCCCGCACGTTTCCCGGCCAATTATAGCGTACTAATAAATCCATGGCTTTACCTGATATGCCTTTTAATTCGCGGCGGTTTTTTTCCCGATAAATGGAAAAAAAATGGCTAGCCAGAAGGGGAATATCTTCTCGTCTTTCGCGCAAAGGCGGGAGAACAACAGGAACCACATTGAGACGATAAAAAAGATCTTCCCGAAAGTTCCCTTCTTTCACTTCTTTTTCTAAGTCTTTGTTCGTCGCGGCGATTACGCGTACATCCACTTTTATAGTGCGGTTGCTACCTAATGGCTCAAATTCCCTCTCTTGCAAAACCCGTAAAAGTTTTATCTGCGTTGAAGAACTCATCTCGCCCACCTCATCTAAGAAAATTGTCCCCCGGTGGGCTAATTGAAATCTTCCTTCACGATGGGCAATTGCTCCGGTAAAAGCTCCTTTTTCGTGGCCAAAGAGCTCACTCTCTAAAAGAGTCTCCGGTAAAGCCGCACAGGAGACTTTAATGAAGGGTTGGCCTTTTCTTAAACTGTTATGGTGAATAGCATTAGCTACCAGCTCTTTTCCTGTTCCGCTCTCTCCTCGGATCAGAACGGTGGCGTCTGTAGGCGCTACCAGAGAAAGAGTATTAAAAAGTTCCCGCATCTTGGTGCTTTGACCAATTAACTGGGAAAAAGCGAAGCGGTCTCCCAAACGTTCTTTTAAAAAAATATTTTCAGTGCGCAGATCATAAAGCTCCAAAGCTTTTAGCATAAGGACCTTCAATTCATCAATGTCCAGAGGTTTAGTTAAGTAATCAGAGGCGCCCGCCTTTAGGGCCTCTACCGCAGTCTTTATAGAAGCAAAAGCAGTCATGATAATAATGGGGACTAAAGGGCTAATTTTTCGAATCTCCATTAAGGTCTCGATTCCATCCTTTCCTGGCATTCTTAAATCCAGAAGAATCAGATCAAAAGATTCTTGCTCCACAGCCCTTATGGCTTCGGATCCATCTGCTGCTTCTCCTACTTGATAACCGTCTTCTTTCAATACTGCTTTTAGCATGAGGCGGTGGCTTTCTTCATCATCTACCACCAGAACGCGCCGGACAAGGTTCATTCTTGGCCTCCTCAATTTAGATAGTTAAATTTTCCATCTTCCGGAAGAGTAATGCAAAAGGCTGTCCCCTTACCTTCCTCACTTCTCACCTTGATTTCGCCACCATGGCTTTCTACTATCTGATGGACAATCGCCAATCCCAGGCCAGTTCCTTTCTGTTTGGTACTAAAAAAGGGCTCAAATATTTTTTCGATATCTTCCGCAGGTATGCCTCGCCCAGTATCCTTTATGATCACTTCCACTTTTCCCGCTTCATCCCCTTTTTTCAAAAAAAGACTAATCTTTCCACCCCCATCAATGGATTCCAAAGAATTGATGAATAAATTGAGAAATGCTTGAGAAATTTGATCACGGTCTACCATAACTAATGGTAAACTCGGCTCATAATTTTTTTCTATTTCTATTTTTTTCTTTTTAAATTCGGCCTCTAAAAGGATTAATGTATTTTCGCAAAGATTCCTTAAATCCTGAGGTTCCCGATGAGGCTTTTTAGGTCGGGCAAAATCGAGGAGCTCGCTGATTACTCTGTTGAGCCTATCTACTTCTTTTATCATAACAGCAATATAAACTTCTTCCTCCTGGCCCCGGAAGCGATTTCCAAAAAATTGGGCAAAACCCCTGATAGAACTTAAGGGATTGCGAATTTCGTGAGCTACGCCAGCAGCCAAGCGACCTAAGGAGGCCAGACGCTCACTGCGGCGCACTCTCTCTTGCAAATCCCTTACTTCGCGCAAATCACGAAGCAGAATTACAGAACCCATCTCCTGCCCGTTTTCGTCTTGAAGCGGAGTCACCCGTAAACTGATGGGTATTTCCTTTCCGGCAGAGGGCTGGAATATGATTTCTTGATCTAAGAAACGAGTTTCCTGGGCCCGCGCTAGAAAATCTTTGCTGATCTTCAATGCTTCTTCAATTTTTTGGCCTTTCAAATTCTCTGCTGATAATCCCAAAATTTCTTGGGCCCGGCTGTTTAAAGTGACTATTTTCCCTTCCTTGTCCGTCGAGATTATCCCCTCGCCCACGCTTTCTAAAACATTTTCCGTGTAGGTCTTCATCCGACCTAAATTGCGATCAACCAGGTAATAGTTTTGAACAATGAAGATGAAATAAAGGGCCCCGCTGCCCAAAACCACCAAAATCGCTCCCATGAGAATAGCATGGTAAATATCTGCGCGCCGGGCTTTTTCAAATGTTTCCATTTGCATCCGCATTAAGATCATTTTTCCACTAGCCCAATTCCCGGGTATACGTTCCTCAAGGAATCTACTCCCTTTGCTTAGCCAATTAGCTTCCGGGAGTGGAAATGGTTGAAAAGCTTTTATTATTTCTAAATACTTCTTTCCCTTAACCTCTTCCCTATACCGCGTGACTAATCCTTTACTTTTTAATAAAATAGCCAAGGCTGGAGCTTCTTTTATACCTTGGGCAATTATCTTTTCTTTTTCTTCTATTTTTTCAGCAGCAATAACTCTCCCCTTCTCATCAAAAAAGATAACGCCTGCTAAGAGAGGCTCCTGAACAATTTCCTTAATCAATTTTTGCAGGCGGGACAAATCTGGAAGCTCCTGGGGAGCGCCCGCTCTCACTCCTGCTTCAATAGCCCGGGCCAGGGCTAGCCCCACCCGCAAAAGGAATTCTTCGGCCCTTTCTCTTTCCCGGTTCAAATTGTTGTAAGTAGATATGGCAATAACGATTAACAGAGTGAGCACTGTGGCCACGATGGTTAAAGCAGGGAAATAAAGAATTTTGAACTTCCTTTCCTTCTTCTTTTTAAACCTTTTTAATTCATCTGATGGCATTTCAATAGCAGCCTTTTAAAAAATAGATAAACCTTTTAAATTTAAGGGCGGATGTTTTTAAGAAAGATTGCCCACCTGGCAGGTCAGCGCATACTCTTTAAGTTCTTTGATGGTGGCCTTCTCACTACATAGAGGACAATTAGGATTTTTATGAATTTTTACCTCGGCAAAAGAAAGGCTTAGGGCGTTGAAAAGCAAGAACCTTCCCGCCATTGATTGGCCAATTCCTAAAATTTCTTTTAAAGCCTCATTAGCCTGCATGAGTCCTATAATTCCAGCTACCGCCCCTAAAATTCCGGCTTCTTGACAACTGGGAACTAATCCGGGAGGCGGGGGTTCTGGGAAAAGGCAGCGGTAACAAGGCCCCCCTTCATGGGGTTTATATGTGCTTAACTGACCATCAAATCTTAAAATAGCCCCCGAGATTAATGTCTTTTTTTCAAAATAACAAGCATCGTTAACTAAGAAACGCGTCGGGAAATTATCGCTACCATCTAATACCAAGTCATATTCCCTAATAATCTCTCTAATATTGCTGGAATTAATCCTCTCCGGATAAGTCTTAACTAGCACTTCCGGGTTAAGGGCTTCCAGAGTGCGTTTTCCCGATTCTACCTTTAATAGTCCTACATCCGCCGTCCGGTGTAATATTTGTCGCTGCAGATTATTAAGTTCAACGCGGTCTGCATCAGCCAAGCCAATTGTGCCTACGCCAGCGGCGGCTAAATAAAGAGCTGCTGGTGAACCAAGTCCGCCCGCCCCCAAAATAAAAACTCTAGCCCGGGCTAATTTCTTTTGCCCTTTTCCACCAACTCCTGGGAGAATGATCTGGCGTGAATACCTCTGGATCTGTTCTTCGGAAAAAATTGACATTTCCTTTCCACCTCAATTTTATAAATATTATACCACTTTGTAGTAAATATGATCAAGAAGCTTCAAAATTTAATTTAAGGGGTTGGATCCCAGGGCAGGCCCGGAGCGAGAGTTAAAGGGCATTAATTATTATTTTTCCCCTTATGTTACAGCAAAGGGAGGAATTAAAGAAAAGCTCTTTTATTAATTTATAAAATGCGAAGATATCTCCCGGTTTTATCGATATAGCCTGTGGCTCGACCTATCTTTATCATTGCTAGACCATCGTGGAAGCCATATGCTCCATCAAATTTTGGTCTGATAGCAAACTGGCCTGTCTTAAAAATATATCCCCATTTATAACCAACTTTAACTGGCGCCATACCTTCACTAAATGGAAAGGCCATTTCAAATTGAGGCTCGATAACAATCTTAGCTTCTTTGTTAATGTAGCCCCATTTGTTTCCAATCTTTACAGGCGCTAACCCTTCAGAAAAAGCGAGGATGTTGTCAAATTGAGGTTCGATGACTAAGCTTCCATTTTTATCAATGAACCCGCGTTTCCCGCCTTTCATTATTGCTGAGAGCCCCTCAGAAAAAGATAGCGCTCCTTCAAATTGAGGTCGAATCTTCAGCTCCCCTTGCTTATCGATGAATCCCCATTTGTCCCCCACTTTAACGGCAGCTAAACCTTCAGAGAAACGGAAGCCGTAATCAAATTGGGGCTGAATAACTAATTCCCCTGTGCGATTGATATAACCCCATTTGCCAGCTATCTTCACGGGGGCCAAGCCTTCGCTAAAAGAGGCGGAGTCTTCAAATTGGGTCGGTATGATAAACTTTCCTTCGCGATTTATAAATCCCCACTTGCCTCCCTTCATTACATCAGCTAATCCTTCTCGAAAACTCCAGGCGGCCTCATATTGAGGTTCTAAGACAATTTTACCTGCTTTATCGATGTAGCCCCATAAATTACCTATTTTGACGGCGGCCAGTCCTTCCGCAAAAGGCGCGGCATCATCAAATTGGGATCTGATGACCATCCTTTCTGCCAAGTCAATATAACCCCATTTTCCGCCGGCGCATCCAATTAAATTCCAAATCCAAGTGATTACAATGAAGATTAAAATTGTTCTCGCCGCTGTAAAAGGGTTCTCTCTTCTCATTTTCTCCCCCCTTATTAATAGGCTATTTTTTTATGGGCATATGTTGATCCCGCAGCTTTCCAATCAAAACCGAATAGCAGCGGTTAGGAAAGCAATATTAGCTTCGTAAGATAGATTCTTATATGCTCCAGTTAAATAGGTTGCTCCCCTAGTTGGGTAATAATATAAATATTCATTAAATTGGGCCTCATCGGAAATAAATTTCTCGAAAACATAGCCGGCAGAAAAAGACAAAGATTTAGTCGGTTTATACATTATTTTAACTGTCAAATTCCTGGTCTCATATTTACCATAATTGGGGATATCAATGTTGTCCTGAGTTCGCCCGCCAGGTAATGGAAGGTTGCCTAAAAGATATGTAAAATCAGCATATCCATCAGATTTAAAATTATTATATTGCAAATTCAAGGTAAGTTTATCCACTAAGATAAAAATCTCTGCTCCTAACCCAAAAGCAAAATTATTCTCCGTATAAGTAAAAGTCCAATTGTAAGCTGTGGCCGTTGGAGGATTGTTGGGATCAAAAACATTAGCTACATTATAAGGGAATGTTCTTTCATCCTGCTCCAATTTTCCATATTCATAATCAAAATAGCCAAATAGCCTTACCCGTCTTCCGATAAGGTAGTCAACATCAAAGTTGAATTCATTTCTTTTAGCACTTTTTATTCCTAAATTTTTTTCTCGGTAATTCGCCTCCTTATATTTATATCCTAAGCTTATATTTAATTTTTCTACTGGGAAAAAATCAAGGAAGACTTTATAGGTATCTTGATCCCGGGGAGCTACGTCAAACCGCCTTTGATACTTCTCAATATTAGCCGAATCCAGCGGGCTCGCCGGAGATAGCCCCTCGAAATCTCCCCTCCTCTGCCATCTTTCATATCCAATCTTGGCCACCATATAATCCCAACCGCTCCATTTTAACTCTCCCCCATAAATGTCATCGTCATTTTTAGGAATATCCTCTCGGCCCGTTCTTTCGATTCGGGCATGTGAATAAGGAATAGTTAAATAAACATCAGCTGGAAGTTTAATTCCCAATTCCCCTCCGTAGCGAACCTTCCGGTAATCGAATAAATGATTGGGATAAATAGAATTCCCATCAATAAACTGTATCTGATCCGATTTATTGCTTGTATTGAAATATTTATAAAAAACCTTGGCATCCAAGAAAAAGAAAGGTTGAGAAGTTAATATGCCCTCGTACGCTTGGGTATCTTTTTTGCCGTTAAAGACATTATCGTTCATACTTAGGGTAACTAAGGAGGTCGGGAGCACATAGTAATTCAATAGGGTAGCCTCAGATTCTGTCCTGGCGGAAGAAAGTCGCAGATGGAATTTGCTATTTAAAGGTAAGCGCAACGCCCCTTTCAATTCAAGTTTATAATCGCTATTATTAGGTGGTAGAGGGAAATAATCAGGAGTATCAGCTGAAATAGTCGGGGAAATGGGGTTCCGGAAATATAAAAATTTATTATCATCGCTAAATTTGCTATATGAATAACTTACCGATAGAGCAAGAGGATTTTTAATATATCCGGCTTCAATCTGGAATTTATCCGTAGTGGAATCAATCGGCAAAGGCAGTTCCACGGCACCCTGAACGGGGCTTGAGCCGCCTGCACCAGCCAAGGGATATATACCTTTCCGCTCCTCTCTAAAAAAGGATACATCAAAAAAGAAAGGTTTGAACATTTCGACTTTAAAGCCACCCCCGTAATTTTTTCGGTCTACGGCATAATCAAATGAATTCCATGTGGAAATGTTTGTGCTGGGCGGATGAGTAGGATAATTGAGATTTGTTCCTCCGATTCCTGAAAATATAGATCTGGCCCCGTAGGTTAAGTTATGAGGAGTCTCATCGTAGTTAAAATAATATTGGAAACTTCCCCATTTCCCTCCAGAAAGATCATATCTTTGCGTTTTATAGCCAATATCCTCAGCTTGGAAATCTATAAAATATCTTTCTCTTTCATAATGAGTCTTCGCTCCCACGTAAATTCCATCTCGCAGGTCGCGGTATTCATTGAATTTTGCTTTTTCTCCTTCGATTTTCCTTGTTAACCCGGTGACTGTTATTTCTCCTTCCAATATGCGCTCTTGAGCAAGAAGGGGATAAAAAGAGAAAAAGTTAAGAATTATTAGCGCAACGAGGATTTTTAGCTTCATTATTCTTTCCTCCTTATCGAGTATGATATTTTCCGCGAACTGAGGGGGCATTCGACCCATGAATCGTGGAATGACAGTTCAAACAAGCTCGGGCGAACATGCGGTTTGAAGGAACGGCCCCCTGAAAAGTTTCGTATTTGGTATAAATAGTCCCAGGGTGTCTGCTCCAATCGTGGCAGGACTGGCAGAGTTGGGGAATTCTACTCACCAGCAGTTTAGAAATATTGCTGCCGTGAGGAGTATGGCAGCCCAAACAGTTTTCCTCTACTGGAGGATGAGCCCATAAAAAGGGACCTCTTTTATCGGCATGACATTTATAGCAAAGATCATTGGTCGAATCCGCTTTAAGCATGTGTTGGCCAAAACTTCCATGATGATCATGACAGTCCGTGCATTTTAGCTTTCCCTCACGGATAGGATGGTGAGACTGTTTATTTTGTTGGGCACGAATTGAGCGATGGCATATATTACAGAGGTCGGGTTGTTTAGCTTTTAAATTCTTCGGGGTCATCGAATGTACAGTATGACAGCTATCACAGGAAACATCTGCAGAGGAATGTTTAGCGAGTTCCCAAAAAGACAAGCCTTGAGTTTCTCTATGGCAGGAAAGACATTTCGCCGATTTTGATCTGGCGTCAGCAATTTTTTTGCCAAAAATGAAAATCCCTATACCTCTTTCTCCACTTTTCTCCACATGGGCTGCTCCGGGTCCGTGGCAAGTTTCGCATCCTTCTTTGTTGGCCGGATTATTAGGAATCCCTTTTTTGCCGTGGGTAGATTTTATATAGCTTTTATAATGATCTTCATGGCACCCCTTACATATCTCCACCCCCATTAGGCCATTACTACCTTCTGCTTTTCCCAGAATAGTTATCGCTCCGCAAAAAATTGAAAAAGAGAAAAAGAAAAGATAATAAATAAATTTTCCCATTCTAAACCTCCATTGCTCGCCTCTTGGAAAAGTTCAAAAAAGATTAGTTTCTCTAACGCAATTTAATTTATCAAACCCGACTGCTAATAATGCAAAATAAACGCCAGCGTACCGCCAGACCTTCTGGAAAGGTTTTTATATATAAAATCAAGATGTTTTAAGAGGTAAAAAGCAAATATAACTTCGCCCTTGAACAAAAATTTGGGGAAATAACCAAAAGTAATTGGTGTTTTCACCGGAGGAGCGATTATTTACTCCAAGTGAAATTTTTTTATTTGGTAGCGCAGCGAATCGTAGCTTATATTTAATAATCGCGCGGCTAATGATTTATTATTTTTAGCCATTTTAAGGGCTTGGGCGATGAGATCCTTTTCCAGATCATCGAGAGATAAACCTGTCTCCGGGAGCGTGATATTATAATTATTCTTAGGAAAGGTTTTTAAGTTGTTATGGGTCATTTCAACGGGCAAATGGTGGCGTAAGATTACCTCGCTCTCTTCGAGAACAACGATTCTCTCCATCAAGTTTTTTAGCTCTCTAACATTGCCGGGCCAATTATATGAATAAAGAATTTTTTCTGCTTCTGCAGATATCTCTTTCGACTTCCCTTTTTTGTACTTGCCTGCAAAATAAACCAGGAAGTGCCGGGCTAAAGGGATAATATCTTCCCTCCTTTCCCTGAGCGGAGGAAGATAGAGAGAAAAAGTATTTAATCTATAGAATAAATCCGGGCGAAATTCCCCCTTGTCTAAGGCAGCGGCCAGGTCCCTGTTCGTGGTGGCTATTATGGTCACATTTATGGGAATCTCTTTCTGTCCCCCAATTTTCCTTATGGTTCTTTCCTCCAAGATTCGCAATAATTTGGCTTGCAGATCAAACCTCATATCGCCGATCTCGTCCAAGAGAATAGTTCCTCCATTAGCAAGTTCAAACAATCCTTTTTTTTCTGTTCGGGCATCCGTAAAAGCCCCTTTCTCAAAACCAAAAAGTTCACTCTCCAGGAGCTGTTCGGGAATGGCCGTACAATTTACGGTGATAAAAGGCAGGTACCCGTTACTCTTCTCTTCGTGCATCATCCGGTGTAAACAGCGAGCCACGAGCTCCTTCCCCGTCCCACTTTCTCCGGTAATCAGAATATTGGGCACCCGCGCGCGGGCAATTTTTTCCATTTTAGTTTTGATCTCTCTTATGCTTGGCGAATCTCCCACCAGGTCTTTATTAAAAAGTTCAGCATAAATTTTCCGTAAATAACCGATCTCATTCTTTAATTTCTCCCTTTCCAAAATACTTTTGATAATTATTATTAACTCATCTTTATGAAAAGGCTTCAGTAGATAATCGGCAGCCCCTAATTTCATGCACTTGACTGCAGTTTCCGCAGAATTATCGCAAGTAAGCATCACTACCTGCACCGAAGGGTTATGATCTTTTAATTCCTGGAGAATATCAATTCCACTTTGCCCGGGCAGGCCAATATCAAGCAAAACTATATCCGCCCCCCAGTCTTCTGTTTGCTGAGCAATATTGTGGAAAATCTCGGTTTCAACCCGCACTTCATACCCCTCATTCTCCAAAATTTTGGAGAGGAGGGAAGTAATTAGTTCATCGTCCTCAACAATAAAGATCTTGGCCATTTTATACAATCTTCTGAGTTTTCTGATTTAATTATTGGAAATTTTATCTTGAAAGTAGCCCCGGGCTGATGGTTACACTCTACCTTAATCCATCCTCCTTGTTGTTCGACGAGCCGCTTTGTAATAGAAAGGCCTAAGCCAGTTCCTTTGGGTTTAGTCGTAAAAAATGGTTCAAAAATTTTGTCAAGGAAATTAATTGGAATCCCTGGGCCAGTGTCGGATATGGATATATCTATTGAACCCGGGGGAATTAGTTTAGTTTTAATAGTCACTGTACCTCCCTCAGGCATAGCTTCTTTGGCATTGACCAATAAATTGATGAATACCTGACGCAATTGTTCTGGATCAGCAAGTATATCCGGCAGATTATCAGCAAATTCTTTTACAATCTCAATCTTCCCGTTTTTAGGGGAAAGAGAAGAAGATTGTTTTTGTAAAAAAGAAATCGTATTTTCCAAAATAGCATTTATATTTACTCTCTCCAATTGCGGCTTTGATGGCCGCGCAAACTCAAGTAATTTTTTTAATAGGAGCTCGATCCTTTCTATTTCAAAAATTATCAATTTTAATGTCCCCTGATTTTCTGGGGAGAAGGCTGACTCCTCAGCAAAGATTTTTAAAGCCACTTTAATGCTCGCCAAAGGGTTTTTAATCTCATGGGCCAGGCCAGCAGCAAATTGTCCACACAAAGCCAGCTGTTCTGCTCTTTGCATCTTGATTATTTGTTCATTTAGGGCACAATTCATTTCATTGAGAGCAGAAACTAATTCGGAAAATTCATCTCTCCAAATAGTTTTTTTACGAAAGTTTGAGGTTCCATTTCTCGACGGGCGTAGAAAATTTAGAATTGCATAGAGCGATTTGGAAATTTTGGAAAAATTGTTTACGACAATAATTGAGGTAACAACTATTAATGTGGGGGCAGTAATTAATAAAAGAAAGAGAATCTTTTTTGTCCTTTCTATATTGATGAAGGAGAGCCGTTTTTTTTCGGTTAGCCTTGAACTTGCCTGGCCAATAAGACTTTCCATAGCCTCTACAAGCTGCTGGCCTTGCCAATAGACTTTCTGCTCTTCTACTTGTCTTTGATTTTGATGGCCTTTCATGGTCCAGGCCTTATTCAAGGTAAATCCGTAATCTTCCAAGCCATTTCTTAAATCTTCTATCTTTTCCTTCATTCGTTGAGAATGATGGCATCTTAAGCATTGATCTATGAAATCACGAATCTCTTTTGTATCAGATAAAATAATACCAATTCTATCTTCATGAGTTGAATTATTTAAATGCCCAAAAGCCATTTTAATTTTTTCAGATAAATTCCTTCTAATGATTTCAGCTTCATGATTAATCAATAATTTATTCAATTCGCTAGCCATTTCCTCAATTCTGTGGATGCCATATAAACAAATAGTTATGATGATGGTAACAAAAGCAGCCAATAGAAAAATAACCTTATTTTTCATCATTCCTTATCTTATTCCTTTCTGAGTTTATGAGGAATTTAGTTTGGCAACCCCCGCTTTTTGTCTATTCTCGGAGCATAGTTTTAAAGAATCCTAAGAGCGACATCTTCTTCCCCAAGCAAAAAAGAAAATTATTTGTTACTCGCAGCTATTAATTTGGCCCCTTATCCCTTGCTCTCGCTAATGAGACTGGGGACCAATTAGTGGTTGACTATTTAGGCGAGAGGCCATTTATTCGGAATCTTGAGGCGGAGGCTCTTCCAAGTAATGAGACTTATTTCATAATCTTAATAATTTGCCTGAATTTAATCATCCGCCTGCTCTTTGCGGAAAACTCGGCGGCGATCTTTATCCATCTTCTTCTCCAGCTGATGCTTCCTCCTTCCGGCCTGCCTTCGGCCCGCCTCTGGCTCGCTCGCCTGATTACTGAGCAGCCCCAATGTCCAAGGGGGAGTAAGGGGCGTTTATTACATGCTCACATTAATAATTTATGGCTTATTCATGACTGTTTAAATTATTACCACTATGTGGTATATATTGTCAATAGTTCTATAGAACCTTTTTTAGGAGGTTATCTTGCGCTTTGCCTTAAGAATTAAGAAAATATGGTTCATCTCCAAATTAGTTGCTTAAATTATTGACGAAAGCTTGCCTGGGGCCGGGAAGGAAAGGCAGATTGCGCCGCAAGCATCGGCGGGATATCCCCTCTC
>FWPU01004513.1_pt1 | contig 21619 bp, 17 predicted proteins | sample 2228361 | NCBI WGS metagenome assembly FWPU01 (sample SAMEA103939777, study PRJEB20133) | metagenome
TTTGTTAAAACCGGCCCACTTGGCTATAACAGGAATGTACCGGTGCATTTCTCCGTACACCGAAATGTTTTTGATTACTTCGTTCCGATAGGCCTTAAGACCGCAGTTGAAATCATGAATGGGAATACCGGAAATTTTGCGGGTAATAAAATTAAAGAAACGCGAGGGTAACGTTTTGCTTAGTGGGTCTTTGCGGTTTTTCTTCCAGCCCGAAACCAGGTGATAACCCTGTTCGGTTATCATCCGGTACAACTCCGGAATTTCATCGGGGCTATCCTGCAGGTCGGCATCCAGCGTAATCACCACCTGCCCGACGGCCGCACGAAAACCGGTTTGTAAGGCGGCCGATTTACCGTAGTTTCGGTTAAAGCGGAGGCCCCTTATGCGGGCATCGGCTGCTGCCAGTTCGCATATCCGTTGCCAGGAGGCATCGGTGGAGCCGTCGTCAATAAAAATTACTTCGTACGTAAAACCCTGCGGTTGCAGCGCACGGTTAATCCACTGGCTCAATTCGCTCAGGCTTTCTTCTTCATTGTAAACGGGTATGATAACCGATAGCTGTATCATAACAGGGCACCTGCAAATCTGGCAAAAAGTTTTGGTTATTCCCGCACAGCGGAATCATGGCATTGTTTCGGCCCTGGTAATGGGGTTTAAAATGGCGGTGCCGGGTTTTTCTTTTGGGTGAAAATGCTTACGATAAGAGCAATGATGAGTGTGACTAATATGCCACCAAATGCATACATCACCCAGAATAACTTACGGGTCCACTCCAGGGCTATTTCAATCTGTTCATCGGGCATGTTTCGTTCTTCCATCTGCAGGCGCTGCAGTTCATAGAAATTTTCCATGGTGGCCGGGTCAATAAGGTTGGCATAGACATATGTAAACAGGCCGCCCAGCGCCGTAGCCACCAGCGCCATCCAAAAACCGATACCCAACCCCTGCCCGTAAGACATAAATCCATCACCCTGTTGTTTAAATTCGCGGTGTGCCAGCACCATTAGAACTATGGTGAAAATACTGCCTATCCACCCCCATTTATTGTCGAAGGCATTGGCTCCGGCAATAATCAGAATAAGAAAGAACAGAATGGAAACCAGCGCGCTGATAAGGCCCCATTTTATGCCAACCGAGCGCACAGTTGGAAGCGAAACTTGTTGTTCCATAACATGAAGGGTTTAAGTTGCGAGTTGTTTTCTGAGTATTACCGACATGATAATACCCGCAAACAGGCCTATTACGAGGCTTTGCACCAGGTACAGGGAAGCCAGTTGCATGGCATTAGTCGCTGGAAGGAGCTCAATATTACGCTGGTACACGTCTTTTCCTATGCGCTCAATATCTTCTTCAGGAAAACTCTTTAAATACGCCATGGTTTTTTGAATGTACTCGGTTACAAAGCCGGGTTCGGCCGTAGCAAAAATCCACATACCGCAGGCACCGGCCAGGCCGGCCCAAAGTACCAGCAGGGTGCTGCCGGCCATGCCCTGCACAAAGTATAACACCCCGTTTTGATGGTAGTCCCTGAACTCACGCAGCGAGAAAAAAAGAAAGATGGCATACAATGGAATACGAAAATCCAAAAAGGGCGACACCAGCAACGGGTGCCGCCCCAGATAGTACATGCTAACCATAAAGGCCACACTTAGTACAGCGGCTATAAAACCGTATTTGGCTGAAATAAGAAAAATACTTTTAAACATGCGGGTTAATCAAGTATGCGGTATCGGCCATTGTTAAAAACAGCTACGGCCTTGCCTTTCAGGGTTTTGCCCCACCAGGGCGAATTTTTCGATTTGCTTTTGTTGGTGTGCTCATTTAGCACCCAGGTAGCCTGTGGGTCGAACAGGGTAAGGTTAGCTTTTTCTCCGGGCTCAATTACAACTGGTGGTAGCCCCAGCACCTTGCGCGGATTAACTGCAATTTTTTCAATTAATACTTCCCAGGGTATTCTGGCCGATAATTCGGCAAGGTTAGCGCCAACCGTTTGCAGGCTGATGATGCCTGGCTCGGCCTGGTCGAATTCCACTTGCTTACATTCTGCGTCCTGGGGCACGTGGCCGGAGCAGATAACATCAACAGTGCCGTCTTCCAGTCCGCGAATCAGCGCTTCATTATCTCTTTTACCGCGCAAGGGCGGATTAACCTTATAATTGGTATCGAAGCCCTCCAGCAGGCTATCGTCAAGCAGAGGCTGATAGGCGGTTATATCGCAGGTTACAGAAATCCTTCTGCGCGCAGAACGCATAAGCCTTAGTGCACGCGAAGTAGAAATGCGGGCCACATGCAGGCGGCCTCCGGCATAGGCCAGCAATTTCAAATTTCTACTTAGGGCTATTTCTTCTGCCAGCGCCGGTATACCTTTCAGCCCCAGGCGGGCACTAACAGGGCTTTCGTTCATCTGCCCGTACAAATTCAGCCATATATCCTCTGGGTGGTCTATCAAAAGGCCGTTAAAAGCCTGCAGGTATTGAAGGGTTTTAAGGAAAATGTCGGTATTCCAGATGGTCTTCAAACCATCGGTAAAGGCCATGGCACCGGCATGGTGCAGGTCCATCATGTCGGTAAATTCCTCGCCTTTGGTAAAGCGGGTTACGGCTGCCAATGCGTGCATCTGTACCAGTCGCGAGGCGTTGCCCCGAAGAAAGTAATTTACGTCGGCCCTGGTTTGAATAACCGGCTGGGTGTTGGGCAGCACGGCCAGTTCGGTAAAACCTCCGGCCATGGCTGCCTGTGCCAACGACTCCACATCTTCCTTCTGCTCAAATCCAGGCTCACCCGATTGCGTACCCAGATCAAACCATCCCGGACTAAGAATCATACCCTCGGCATGAATTACGCGGTCGGCCGCGACCAATTTGGCAGGCATATCGGCTATGCGGCCGTTATCAATAAGCACGTGTTTTGTTTTAAGATGTGCAGAAGAATGAGGATCGATAATGCGGGCCGACTGGATGAGTATCTTCATATACGCAACTACAAAGAAACAATTTTTTCAGTAACCCATTAGCGCCAGTATCGCACCAACAATATTTCGGTAAGCAGAAACAACAAAGCAAGCAGCAATGCGTAGCGCCATAAAGGCGTACCCAGGTAGTGGGCCCGCAGGGCAGTTCCAAACTTTCCTGAGTTCACACCGGAAATCCATCGGATATTCGGTCTGTTACCCAATGCTTCTTTGAGCGATTGTTCGGTATGCTGTTCCAGCTCTGACTCGCGCTTATCGGTATTAAACGCCAGCAACGCCAGCGTATCGGTTTGGCGAATAGCGTAAAAAAAGCCGGCCGATCGCAGATGCCCTGGCAACTGCAACACCACCCTGTCGCCCGTCACCTGCTGATCGGGAATAAACGCACGCTCTCCCTCCAACCGGATTAATGCCGGAGTGCCTGCACTGTCGGTGCGCAGTTGTATTTGACTTTCTATAAGCGAATAGTAAGGCTTTAGTATTGTTTTCTTTCCGGAAAGGGCCATGCGATACATAACCGGAAGGAACAGAAAATGATTACCAAAGTCGGTATAATCTGGTTGAAGCGGAGCGGCAAACAGAAACACCTTTCCGTTACCGCGCCTGAAGACCGACAGCAAAGGCATACCGTTTTTTAACTTGAGCAATGCGGCCCTGTCGTTGCCCCAACTCATTACACGCCGTGTACTGAACAGGGTAAGCCGGCTGTTCGGCTCTTCGACTATGTACCTAAAGAAAGGGTGGCCGAAATCGGGCGGTTGTACCTCCAGCTTTTCATCGTCATCCACAACGTCTACAGGCCTTCCGGCCAACTGGCTTACAGCTGTGGTAGCTGGTTTTGAGCCGGGAACGACCAGCAAAGAACCTCCTGCTAAGATATAGCTGCGCAGGGCCTCGGTTAGTACGGCATCGAGCGTGTTCACCTCGTTCAGCACCACCAGGTCGGCAGACTGAATAGTTGCATAATTAACATTGGCAGCCGTCAAAGACTGAAACCGGAAAAGCTGCCGGTTGCCGAATACTTTTTCAATATAGTACGAGGCTGCAGCATCGCGTATCTCGGCCACCTGAATGCGTTCTATGCGGTTTAAAGCCAGATAAAACTGATTATCAAAAACAGCGGAATAATCGCTGATGCGCACTTCGGCCCGGGCAAAACGGGGCAAGCCGGCCGGAAGGTTAAATACCACTTCGGCACTGCCCGCTGCAGGAACGGTAAGCGTTTGAATGCCGGCCTGCACCTGGTTGGTGAGCAACTTTACCGCCAGTTGGCTAACCGGTCTTTGGCCGGTATTGCGCAGGCGTACATGCAGGGCATTGCGCTCGCTTTGTATCATAAACGGGTTGTCCAGCCAGGCCGAATCAACATAAACATTCGAATGGCTTTTCAGTTGAAACTGTATAAGATAAACATTACGTGTCGTGTCGGTAAACAATCCTTCGGTTGCGCCAAAGGTTGTCTTTTGAAAGTCGGATAGCAGGTAGAAATCGCCTGCAGGCGAACCGCTTTGTAACCGCATGGCCATTTCGGGCAGTGAAACACTTACGTAAGAAAGCCTTATGCCCGAAAGTAAATTCAGAAAATCGGCTTTTGTTTTAAATGAATTTGAGAAAGGGGCAAAATCGTTCGTCAGTAACCGGTAGCGGGTATCGGGCGGAAACACTTCGGCCAGTTGGCGGGCATGTTGAATGGCTGCATCTAATGCCCGTTCTTTTTCCGTTACCGGCACCGACATGCTTAAAGAATTATCCACATACACGGTAACGCTGCGGGTATCGGTAACCTGTTCACCCGCCGGAATAAAAGGTTGGGCAAAGGCCATTACCAAAAAGAAAATAAACAACAGCCGGCTTGCCAGCAGCAGCAGGTGCTTAAGTTTTTGCCGCGAGGCCGTGGCCTGTTGCACCTGATGAAGAAAGCGGTTAGAGGAAAAATATACGCGTTGTGTTTTGCGAAAGCTGAACAAATGAACAACAACCGGAACAGCCAATGCTGCCAGCGCCCACAGAAAAGCCGGATTTGCAAAACTCATGCCCGCAAGGTACGAATACACCCGCAACCCCTGGCTGCAAAATTACACCACCATTATGCTCCGGTAATAAAAAACCTCCCCTTTCGGGGAGGTTGGCCTTCCGTAAGCCACATTGCCTCAAAGCCCTGTTGCCGGGGAAGGCCTGGCTGGTAAGCGCTTAGCACACATTTATTGCCTAAGGTCGTAACCAATGATGGTATTATCTGATTTCAGATATAAAACACTCCAAAATCCTCGTCAACCAGGTACTCGGGTTTTTTGTCTTTGGTAACAATTTGCGCATCGGGCTTGCCGGTATCTTTGTTCATACGGATAAGCCCCACACCATCATCGAGGCTGGTTTGAATGTACAAGCTGTTTTTGGTGGCAGCGGTGGCGCTGAAGCGCTGGCTCATTACGGCTGCCGCACTGTTGGCAATATTTCCATACGCTTTGGCGTTGGATTCGGCCCTGCGTTGTTCATCCGACTTATACATTGGGTTAGCACCCTGCATCATGCCTGCCTGGGCGGTATTGCCGGCAGCCATACCGGTAGAAGCTACCATGAGGGCTCCTGCAGCAAGTTTAGCTGCAAGGCTGGCACCGGACGCTTTGTAAAAGGCCTGGTATTTAATGTTGCCGTCATAATCCACCAGCATGGCATTTTGGTTGGAAGAGAGCAGAATGCCGCCTTCGCGGAATTCTATTTTCTGGGGCATCTCCCCGCCTTTAAATTCAAGGTCGCACACCTTCTTCGATTCGCCCGATGGCGTGATAAAGAACAACTCGTTACCGGTGCTTACCACAAACTTGCTGTTCTTTTCATCGTACCCGGTAACCATTTGTTCAACTTTTCTGAATTTGGCAGGTTCTTTTACAAAGCTGCCGTCATTCAGGTTGATTACACCCATTTTATTCATGGTCAGGTAAAACAGGTTGCCTTGTTCGTTAGTGGCGAAGACCCGGTACCCTGCACCGGTATCTATATTTTTAGCGAACTTAAGCGTACCGTTATGCTGCAAAATATTTACCTCGCCTGTGCTTGTTCCAAACACTACGCCATCATCGCGAAAGATAAATTGGCGAATGCCGCCTTTGTCAGAGTAGGGCTTTTTCCAGAGCTTTTGTCCGGTGCCCGGATCGAACAGATCTACGTCAAATGATTTTTCTTCTTCCGAATAGCACCACAGGCCTTCTTTAATGAGCTCCAGGCGTTTCACCGCACCTTTCAGGCTGATGGGCTTGGGCCATTTCAGGCTGCCGTTGGCGGCATCAATTTTATAAATGCTGGCTTTAAGAAACGGACTGAACACGTAAACACTTTTGCCGGCTTCATCAACTAAATAGTTGTAATCGGTCATACCATTTATTTTGTTGGTGAACCACTCCATCTTCAACGTTGGAATGTGAATACACGCCAGGGCTTTTTGCATGGGCACAAAAATGCGGTCTTGAACAATTTTGACTTTCTCGTAAAACGGAAAGCCGCCATTTAGCTTTTTATCTTTCAGATCGAAGAAGGCCAACTCCTTGTTTTCTTCAAGACTGTAGATGCCCAATGCGTAGGTTGACCGCTTGTTTATACCCATGATTACGATAATTCCTTTTTCGGGAAGGATATGCGAAGCGGAGGCTGCTGTCCAGTCGAATTTTGCGCTCTCGAAAATGGGCTTGCCGGTAAAATAATCCAGCACTACTTTTTTTGAGTTAGTAGCTGCCTTAAAGCCGCCCTGATGCAGTATTACCCAGGGCAGGCCGTCAACAATCTCCATCTCTTCGGGTTTGATTTTGCCCAGTTCGGTGTAATCGTAGAGTAACTGACTTTTGTGGGCTTCGATGGCGGTAAAGCCTTTGCTGTGGCCCACCAGCAATACCCCTCCAGGGGCAAGGGTCCAGGTTTCCCATTTGTTAGGCAGGGTGTAGTTGTAGGTGGGTTGAAGGGTGGTTTGCGCCCACACCGGGTAGCAAAGCACCAGCAGAGCTAGCAGTTTTTCATGGCTTTGAGGTTTTATTTTTTCAAAGCCAAGTTCATTGAAATTGAAAGGTCAGGTTTTCTACAAAAACCGGCATTAAGCTACCCGAAAACAGGTAAAATTCAGTTGAGCAACCCCTCGGTAATGGCCAGGCTGATGAGTTCGGCCGAGTTGCGCACGTTAAGTTTTTTAAGCAGGTTTTTCCGGTGGGTTTCTACAGTGCCAGGCGACAGGTGCAGGCGTTGGCCTATTTCCTTGCTCGACTTGCCTTCGGCTATGAGTTGCAGCACTTCGCGTTCGCGTTGGCTTAACAGCGCCAGTAGTTTTACATTCGGCTCTTTAACCGGCAGAGGCGAAACCTCGAGCACGCTCTCGGTGAGTTGGCTGCTGTAAAATTTATTTCCCCGCTGCACCAGTTGCAGGCCTGTAAGAAATTCCTGGCGGGGCGCGTTTTTCATAATGTATCCGGCAATGCCCATTTTTACCATTTTTTGCACCAACGCTTTTTCATGATGAAAGGTGAGGATAACAATTTTAAGATGCGGATGTTTTGTCAGCAGTTTTTCGGTACATTGAAGGCCGTTCATGCGCGGCATCTCCAGGTCCATTAATACAATATCGGGTAACAGAATGGGTATTTTCTTCAAGGCTTCTTCTCCGGTATTGGCGTAGCCAATCACCTCCCACTGGCCATTGCCTTCCAGCATGGAGATGATGCCGTCAATTACCAACTGGTGGTCATCAACCAAATAAAGTGTACCCTTGTTCATATCGCTTCCACAACAGGGTTAGCCGGAACGGTTACGGTTATCAGGGTACCTGCCTGCCCGTTCTGCTCAAATAAAACAGTTCCATTTACACCTTCGGCCCGCGTACGGATATTTAAGAGGCCGTGCCCGGCTTTCACGTCATCGGGTTTAAAACCTATACCATTGTCTTCAACCGTTAGCCGGATGATGTCTTTAATCTGAAGCAGGTTTACCGAAGCTTGTGTGGCTTTTGCATGGCGCACAATGTTATTAATGAGTTCCTGGGTGATGCGAAACAACGCCAACTCGGTTTGCGGATTAAACCGTGGCGAAATTAAATGGTGGTGAAAAGTGCATTGAATGCCAGAGTCGTTAAACGTGCGGTTCAGCAAATCGCTTATGGCCGGAACCAGGCCGGCTTCGGTAAGTGCGCGGGGCATCATCTGGTGCGACAGCCTGCGCACCTCACCGGAAGTTTTACGGAGGTAATCGGCAATGGATGCCAGTTTTTCGTTCGCGTTGCCGTTAGCCTGGTGCGCCAGCGATTCCAACTGCAGAATGGTGCCGCTTAATTGCTGACCTACACCATCGTGCAGGTCGCGGGCAATGCGCTGGCGTTCTTCTTCGGTGGCCTGCACTACAGCCTGCAAGCGGTTTTGTTTTTCGGCTACTAAGAGTTTCTGCTCGCGCAGGCGTTGCCTGCCGCTCAGGTACAGATATCCGCTGCCTGCAAGTAAAATCAACACGATAAGCGCTCCGGCCAACAGGATGTTCTGGTTCCGCTGGCGGGCAAGCGCCAGGTTGTTTTGTTCAATAACCAGTTGCTGATCGAGTATTTTCCTTTCTTTTTCGGCAGCCTTGTATTTAACTTCCATTTCGGCTATACTTTCTGCATTGCGTTTGGAAAATGTCCGCTCAAGTACATCTTTCATTTTGTCGGTGTAGAGGCGGCCTTTTTCCACATCGCCCGTGCGGTAATGGTATGCCGAAGCAAAGCGGTACACATCGCTGGCATAAAATTCCAGATCGGGCTTTTGATTAACCTGTTCGAGTGCACTTTCTAAAAATGGCAGGGCCTTTTCAGGCTGATTCAAATCGAGATAAACCCCTGCGGTAGCGGCACGGATGTTCATCAGAAATTTATCGGGCAGTTGAACGGTGCGGCTGGGGTTAAGAATTTCCAGATTGCATTGCAGTGCCTCGCGGAAACGCTTTTGCGCTACCAGGCAGTTGGCCAGGTTACCCAGCAAATCGTAATACTGCCTGAGAAATTTGGTGTTGTTGTGCAAGCGCTATGCCTTTGCGGTAAGTCTCCTCCGCTTCCTGAAAACGGTTAAGATGATACAAGCAAATGCCAATGTTGTTGTACGGAGTAGCAGCCTGAGCCAGCAGCGCGGTGTTGTTTAACCGGATGGCCAGGGCTTGCCTATGATAATCGAGGGCTTTTTCGTAAAGTCCCATTTCCTGGTAAATCAACCCGATGTTATTGAGGGGTGTGCTACGCGGAATTTGTCTTGAAGGTTCGAGTTGTTCATTCCGTTCATTAACCTTCAGAAATAAATCAAGTGCCGTTTGGTAATACCCGCGGTTCCAGTTGTTCAGGCCCAGGCCGTTCAGAAATTTTACTTCAAGATCGGCAAAACCGTTATTAAGGCTTCGTTCGAGACCGTTTTCAAAATAAAACCGGGCCGAGTCGGCCATACCGGTTACATCGTAATACACGGCAAGTACATAGGTGGCATGTGTTTGCAGGTACGTATAAGGCTTGTTGGCAATAAGCTGCCTGGCCTGGTTCAACTGCTGCCAGGCGGTTTTGGAATCGTTAAATATGGATTGAAAGGCCAGTTGAAGCAGGGCCGATGCTTTTACGGAATCGTTGGTAGTGGTTTGCGCCAGTTGCTTCAGGCTGTCGGTTGCTATACCTTGTGCCCCGCATAAAAAACATACTTGAATACCAATAATGCTACAAAGCGTCAGTCGAAGTAGGTGCATACCAGCCTTGTATTTTTCAAAATAAAAAAATCTATGTCATTGTAAAAACTCAATTTTTAACTTCCTTTAAATCCTCCCCTGAAGGTACCAACAGGTGAGTTTTAGAGATGTCTCAATTTTATATCGATGTCTGTCGTTCCTCAAACTGCACCCCAAATTGCTTAAGTTCTTCCAAAATCGGATTATACCAATGGGGTTGTACCGGAATAACCACACCCCGCTCCCGGATGCGCCCCTCCAGTACCAAACGTGCAGCTATACCTAAAGGAAGCCCCACCGTAGTAGCCATAGCCGTATGGGTGGAGTCGGTTCCGGTACACACTAAAGTAGATTGAATTTCATGAGTTGCTCCACCCACCTGGTACGCCAATCTATGCCACATGATAATCATATCACGATCGTTGGGTTTAAGCGCCCAACGTTTATTTAGTATGTGTTCGGTTATTTGTGCCGGAGTTCCCTGTTGTAGGCCTATGGGTTCGTTACTAAAGAAACCACTCCATTGCAGTCTTACCATTTCGGGGCCATCTAATTCCAATCCAAACCAGTTGGCCAGTCGCTCGGCCACAGGCCGGTTTTCGTACGGAAGAAATAAACCGGTAAAGTCTTCGTGGGTCAGCCCCTCGCATGGTATGGTAACCGTATCATCGCACATGCCCAACTGCACCAAAATGTGCCATGCCGAACAAAAACCTTTGTAGCGCAACGTGCCTCTTAACATGGTTTCAACATTTTCAAGTCCATAAACATCCTTATAGGCCAGTGAGTCGCGGTTGGCATATCCTTCAAACTCACCATAACCGGGCACAGAAATGGCGGTAGTACGCCGGAACAGTTGCGGATAGGATATGAACCGAACCTTCCCCTTTTCCAGGTAACGTGCCATACCCTGTCCGGCCATTACCACATTGCGCGGGTTCCAGGTAAATTTGTACCGCCATGGATTTTCCGGATCAGCATCGGCAGCGATAAGGCCGCCGGTAAACGATTCGAAAGAGGTTACTTTACCGCCCTGCTCCTGTATCCGATGAATAAGCTGCATGGCACTCATGTGGTCAATGCCGGGATCCAGGCCGCATTCGTTTAAAAATATCAGACTGCCTTTTTTTGCCTCTTCATGCAAGGCGCGCATATCAGGCGAAACATAACTGGCGGTAAGAAAATGTTTACCATATTCCAGGCATAGCCGGGCTACCTGCACATGCAAATGAGCCGGCAGCAACGATACCACCACATTGCTTTGGCTGATAATCTTTGAACTTTCGGTAACATCTTCCAAGTTAAACGCCACCGACTCGCCAGCAGATGAACCGTTTAATCTTTGCCGAGCCAGCGCCACATTCTGGTCGGCCACCACCACTTTCCACTGCTGCTGAACCGCCCGGTTAAGCAGGTATTCAATTAATACAGTCGAAGAACGACCTGCTCCTAACACCAAAACAGTTTGCATGGTTAAAGCACTTAGCCCTGCAAGATGAAAATTTTTTAACTTTCCTAACTTAATCAGTTGCCATGAAAGCACCCGAATTGTACGACTCGCCCGATGATCTGGACCAGGAGTCGCGTTATCTGATTCATAAAGCAAAAGAGGCAGCCAACCATGCCCACGACGGATATTCTAAATTTTGCGTAGGTGCCGCATTGATGCTGGAAGACGGGTCGGTAGTTACCGGTGCCAACTACGAAAATGCATCTTACCCGCTAAGCATGTGTGCCGAGCGCGTAGCCCTTTATGCCGCTGCCGCCCTGCATCCCAACAAGCGCATTACCAAGCTGGTGGTGGTAGCCAAAAGAAAGGGAGGTAAGGAACTGGTTCCCGCTACCTCGTGCGGAGGCTGCCGCCAGGTAATGCTGGAGTTTGAAAGCAATCAGAAAAAGTCGTTCGAGGTGGTTATGCAGGGCAACGACCATAAGTGGATAAAACTGCCCTCCGCCCAGGCCCTGTTGCCCTTTGCTTTCCTGCCCCACCACGTTGAAGGAAGCAAAAAATAACCGGTTAAGGTATTTTCATTAAACTTGCCGCCATGAAATGGCTTTCAGGCCTTTCCTTGCGTAAGGCAGCGTGGGCTGCCGCAGCCGTTCTGTTTGCAATTGTAGCTCTGCAGACGTTGTGGGTATATTATCATTACCAACGCCTGCTGGCTGTGCAAATGCAAATAGAACTGGTAAGGCTGCTGCACACTCAATTCAATGAACTTAACATAAATAGTTGGCCGGCTTCGGAAAAGCAGGCGCGCATCCGCCAACTCAATCGTCAGTTTGATTTATTGCGCAACGGAGGCATGCTGCCCCTTACAGGCCAAACCATTCCTCCGCTGCAAAAACTACCTGAACTGTCTTTAGCCGAATTACTGAACGATTGGCAAACCTACACCCGCAGCTCCGACAGTGTTACACGCAATACACAGGCGCTGCTTATATTCGGAGCATTTGATACACTGACACGCGACCTGCAACGCGAACTTGCTAAGGTAAAAAAACAATTCGATTACATGCTGGTTGCCAACCTGGCATTTACTGCTCTGATATTAGTAGGTATGGTACAGTGGTTTCAGCGCCGGGTGGTCAAGCCGCTTAAGCTGCTGGCCTCGAATATTGAAACGAACAACCATACAAACAATTTACCGCCTAACGAAATAGGAGTGGTAGCAAAACATATTAACCATGTGATTGGAAATCTTCGCGATGCCAACGACTTTGTAAATGCCATTGGAGAAGGAAACCTGAGCAAAGACTACCGCGACCTGGAACCCGACTATGCGCCGGGAAAGAATAAGCTGGCCGATGCCCTTATAGCCATGCAGGAAAAACTCCGCCAGATAAATGAAGAGGAGCAGAAAAGAAAATGGACCAACGAAGGCCTTACCCGGTTTGTTGATATTTTACGTTCATCGCAAAATAACCTGCAACAACTGGGCGATCGGATCATCAGCACATTGGTTCAATATACCCGCTCTAACCAGGGCGGGCTGTACGTACTGAATGAAGAAGACCCCGCTAACCCGGCGTTGGAACTCCTGGCGCTCTATGCGTTTAACACTAAAAAACACCAGCAGCAAAAAATTAAACCCGGAGAAGGCCTGCTGGGACAAACCTTCCTGGAAAAGCAAACCGTTTACATAAACGAACTTCCGGAAGAATATGTTCGTATAACATCAGGTTTAGGCGATGCACCCCCCCGGCATTTACTTATCGTGCCTCTAAAACTAGAGGACAAAGTTTACGGCATAGTAGAACTGGCCTCGTTCAACCCCTATCAGTCGCATGAGATTGCTTTCGTTGAGAAATTGAGCGAAACACTTGCATCTACACTCGCATCGGTGCGCGCTTCGCAGCAAACCCAACGACTATTAGAAGAAAGCCGCCTGGCTGCCGAAGCCATGCGTGCTCAGGAAGAAGAAATGCGGCAGAATATGGAAGAGCTCACCGCCACACAAGAAGAGATGCAACGCATTCTACGCGAATCGCAACAGAAGGAAACCTACCTGAGCAACCTGATGGATGCCACGGGCGATGCCTTTGTAGCCATCGACCGCTCTTACCGCGTTGCCCTGCGAAATAACGCTCCGTTGTTCAACCAGTTTATACAGGCGGGCATTCCTTACAATAAAGGATACTACGTACTTGAACTGTTTAAAGCCGATGAACTGGAATACCATAAATCCATTTACGACCGCGTATTCAATGGTGAAACCATAAGCGTAGTAAAAAACTATTTCGGATGCGATTATTTGGTAAACTATAAACCACTGCGGGCCAACGATGGCCAGATTATCGGTGCCGCTATTTATGCGCATGATCTAACCGAACAACAGAAACAAGAGGCGCGGATACGGGAACTGGAAAACCAACTGACCAGGGCAACTTCCGACATCACACTTACTGAGTTGGAAAAAACACTGCGCATTAACCTCGAAGCCCTTAACCTTGCGCGTGAGGCCCTGGGCCGAAAAGAAAATAAGTAACGGGGGGCCAAATCCGCGCAAATCGTTAAATTTCAAGCTCTTAAATATTTTCGGGCTAAGCCCTTGCCGAAAAAAACCTGGCACGCATGTAAGATTTTGCCCCGTTTTTTCTGCTTAGCTACGTTGCCGAACTTATTTTTGAGACCCTTATCTTGACCCTCATCATGCAGGAAATAGACATAGCCGACCTGAAGCGGATTTCGGAGTTGATTTACCAGAAACATCACTACGATTTCCGCAATTACGCCATGTCGTCTTTCAAACGCAGGGTACAGCGCATCCTGGAATTGAAAAAACTTACCGTCGAAACACTTATCCGGAAACTGACGGAACAACCGGCATTTATCCACGAATTTCTGGACGAGCTTACTGTTAATGTTACCGAAATGTTTCGCGACCCGGGCTTTTGGCGCGTGTTGCGAGAAGAAATAATACCCTCTATCCTGCTTAACCATAAAACATTCAAAATCTGGCATGCCGGCTGCTCCTCGGGAGAAGAGGTAATCTCCATGGCCATTCTGCTCAAAGAAATGGGAATTCATCAGGATGTACAGATTTACGCCACCGACCTGGATGTGAATATACTTGAAAAGGCCAAAGCTGCCACGTACACCCTGAAGAGCATGGACCTGAACGAAAAGAACTACATCCGGTTTAAAGGCGCCGGAAGCCTGAAAGATTATTACTTCGAAGAAAACGGAATGGCCGTTTTTAACCGCGACCTGCTTCGCACAGTTACCTTCCGCAAGCACGACCTGGTGCTGGGCGAAGTATTCAACAAATTCGACCTGATACTGTGCCGCAACGTCATGATTTATTTTAATCAATCGCTGCAAAATGAAGTGTTGAAAAAATTTCACGAAAGCCTGTTTAAATACGGATACCTGGCCATAGGCTCTAAAGAGTCGCTTATTTGGTGCGACTATGCCAACCGCTTTATTGTGGTAAACAACGAAGAAAAAATTTATAAAAAGATAAAAGACTAAAGCCTCCATTTACCGGCCCATGAATAAATTCAACCTAAATAACAGCTATAAAGCCGTTGTTATCGGTGGGTCGGCCGGCAGTTTTCAGGGCGTAATAAAAATTCTGTCCCAACTGCCACAGGGCTTCCCGCTACCAATTATTATGTGCCTGCATCGACTAAAGCACGTGCGACACGGCTTTGTCGAAGCCCTGTCGTTAAAAAGTGTGGTTCAGGTAACCGAACCGCACGATAAGGAACCCATAAAAAAAGGAGGCGTATACCTGGCCCCCGCCAATTACCACCTGTCGGTCGAGTTAGGTAATTATTTTTCCCTTTCAACCGAAGAGATGGTAAACAACTCCCGCCCGGCAATTGACATTACGCTGGGCACCTGCGCCTATGTGTACAAAGACAAGCTCATTGGTATATTGCTGTCGGGCGCCAATAAAGACGAGGCCCTGGGCATGAAGCAAATAAAAGACCGGGGAGGCCTGACCATAGTGCAGGACCCTGCCGAGTGCATGATCGACACCATGCCCCGGGCCGCCATGGCTGTTACCGCCATTGACCATATTTTAAAAATTGACCAGATTGTACAATTTTTTAAAGAATTGCATAAGCAATACCGCACATGAACAAAATTTCCACACCCGTTACCGGCACAACCCTTGCCGTGCTGTTTCTCATAACCGGTGCGGCGGCAATCCTCCAGCTGCTGCTCCTGTCGGCTCACAGCATCCCGTACTCCTTTTATATATTGCTCGGTCTTTCGCTGCTTTCGGGTACTGCTGCCCTGGTTATTGCCCTTACCGCCAAAAACGAAATAGTGGTGTACCGGCAAAAGCGTGATGACCAGCAACAAGGCGATGAAAAGAGCCGCCACGACCACACGGCTTCATTGAATCTAAAAGCCCTTGGTGAAGCCGTAAACCAGGCGGCATCAGCCGATGAAGCTATTGAAAAATTTCTGCACAGCTTAGCCAAACAACTGCAGGCCGGCGCAGGAGCCTTCTATCGGGTAGAAGCTACAAATGGTCATCGCATGGCCGTGCTGCGGGCCGGTTATGCCATACCCGTAAGCGAAAAAAACAGAATAAGCTACGAAGCGGGCGAAGGGCTCATCGGACAATTGATGGTAACAGCAAAGCCACTCTACCTCGATGAACTTCCGGAAGGATACATCAAAATAATGTCCGGATTAGGCAGTGCTTCGCCCAGGTACGTATTTTTTTCGCCCGTGCTGAAAGACAACCAGGTAATTGGCGTGCTGGAACTGGCTTCATTTACATCTTTATCGGCCGACCAGCGTAGCCAGATAGAAGCTGCCTGCCCCATCATCGCAGAAAAATTACTGGCGTAAAAACGGTTTGACTATGTGGAAGAAAATAAGGATTAGCACCAAAATCATTTTACTGATAGTAACCCTCATCCTTGCAGGTGTGGTAGCTATCGCTCTGTTTACCTTTGGCCACTTACATAAAGCTAACCGCGATAAGTATATGTATAGCCTGGCTGCCATTGCCGAAGCAAGGGCCGGCAGGGTAGAAACGTTCTTCGAAAATCATACCCAACGCATCAACCGCCTTGTTGCACTCCTTACCGCACAGGTCGACTCGCTATGGAACCAGGTGCTTACACCGGCTGATACCGCCTGCATTATCGACGCATCAGGTCACATTATCTTTTCAGCGCACCCTAATTTTACCACCGGCAAAGTACTTACCGACCCTGAAGGCGCGGGCTTTGCTGCAGCTAAGCAAGGTGTTTACTTTTCAGCTGTCCTTAAAGATGCAAACCAATACTATTTCTATGGCCTGGCACCCCTCTCTGATGACCATTTGTTAGTGTTAAGAATCGGCCTTAACACCTTGTACAGCCAACTCACCTCACCGCAGGGTCTTGGCAAAACCGGAGAAATACTGATGATTAAACATAACGCCTCCACAGGTAATTTATTACTGGTAAGTCCACTGCGGCACCAGCCCGGTTCGGCTATACGTATCCTCCGGACCGATGAACCTTCGGCTCGTGGCATTATGGCTGCATTTAACCGGGTAACCGGTTACACAACAGCCCCCGACTACCGGGGCGAAACTGTGCTGTATACCGGCCGTGAACTTGCCCAAGCCGGATGGGCCCTTGTTGCCAAAATGGATGAAACCGAAGCCCGGGGCGATGCGGCAGCCCTGCGGCGCACCCTGGTGCTGGCAGGTATATGCATAGTACTATTCGGTCTGTTCATCAGCCTGTTGCTGGTGCGAACACTCACCCACCCACTGAGTTTTATACGTAACATACTCGGCATGGTGGAGCAAGGTATCCTGCCTGAACCTTTTGAAATAAAAAGCCGAGACGAATTCGGGCTGATAGTCGAAAAGATTAATAACCTGATAGCCTCGCTAAAAAACAATGCCCACTTTGCCCAACAGATAGGCGAAGGCAAATACGATACCCCTTTTACGCCGGCTTCGGACAACGACCAACTCGGCCTGGCACTCATTAACATGCGCAACAACCTGGTGGAAAACGAAAAACGCGAAAACGAACTCAACTGGATTGTACGCGGTGTGGCCGAAATAAGTGAAATTCTGCGCATGCATGACTCCATCGAATCCATGGGCGATGATGTGATCAAATTTATTCTGGAAAAAATTGGAGCTGTGCAGGGTGCTTTCTATGTGGTAAACGATGAAAACGGAAATGAACCCATAATTGAAATGCGGGCCAGTTATGCCTATGGGCGCAAAAAGTATCTGAAAAAGCAATTTCGCTTTGCCGAAGGCCTGGTAGGTCAGGCCGCTATCGAAAAAGATACCGTACTGCGCACCGAAATCCCACCTGGCTACGTAACCATTACCTCGGGCATACTGGGCGAACAAAGGCCCACCTGCATCCTCATAGTACCGCTTATTACAAACGAAGAAGTGTATGGTGTACTGGAGTTTGCCGGGCTAAAGAAATTCAATCCATCGCAGGTAAAATTTGTAGAAGAACTTAGCCTCATTCTGGCCCGTACCATCTTTAACATAAAGGTAAACGAACGCACCCGCCGCCTCCTGGAAGAATCGCAGGCCATGAGCAACGAGCTGAAAGAGAAACAAGAGGTGCTCAGGCAAAATGCCGAAGAAATGCAGGCCACCCAGGAAGAACTGGAACGCACCAACCGCGAACTTGAAAAACAAATTGAAGAAGTAAACCGAACCCAAAGGCGCATGCAATTATTGCTGGAGAATGCCTCTGAAGTAATTACTATTTACGAAGAGGACGAGACCATCCGCTACATGTCGCCTTCGGTTGAAACCATTCTGGGATACGGCCAAAAAGAGTTGGTAGGAAAAAGCGATATGTACCTGGTTCATCCTGACTACCACGAGGTGTACGGGGGGTTGTTCCGCAAAATGAAGTCGGCACCCGATGAAAAAGTAACCGCCCAGTTTGAATACAAAACCAAAGACGGTAACTACATTTGGGTAGAAGCCACCGGAACCAACTGCATGGCCAACCCGGCCATACATGGCTACATTATTAACCTGCGTGACATAACCGAACGCAGACGTGCCGAACAGGAACAGCGCATGCGCAGTAAAATGCAGGCCCTTTCTGAAAACTCGCCCGACCTGATAACCCGGCTTGAAGATGAAATCATATCGTACATCAACCCGGTAATAGAAAACTATACCGGAAAAAGCCCTCAGTGGTTCCTGAACCGAAAGGTGCAGGAAGTAGAATTAGATAACTCTATTCTGAATAACTGGCTGCAAATTGTAGAACAGGTTAATACCAGCCGGCAAACCGTTGCCACCGAAATGGATTTTCCCAGTGAACTGGGCAAACGCGTAATGCAGGTAAATGCCATACCCGAGTTTGATGAAAACAACCAGTTAGAATCGGTCTTGGTGGTATCGCACGATATTACCGACCGCAAAATGATTGAACTGGAAATTCAGAACAAAAACAAAAAAATTACCGAAAGCATTAACTACGCCAAACGTATCCAGTCGGCCATCTTACCCAACACCCGGGTTATTAGCCGCGTACTGCCCGACTCGTTTATTCTTTACAAACCGCGCGATGTGGTAAGTGGCGACTTTCCATGGTATATGCAGCTTAAAGATGAGGTGTTTATTGCTGCAGTAGATTGCACTGGCCATGGCGTGCCAGGCGCCCTCCTCTCACTTATCGGCTACTTCCTGCTGAACGATATTGTGCGCAGCCGGAAGGTTACCGAACCGGGAGTAATTCTGGACCTGCTCGATGAAGGCGTAACCAAAACACTGCGCCAGGACGAAGAAGCCACCACCAAAGACGGCATGGATATAGCCCTATGCAAAATCAACCTCAACACATACGAAGTAGCCTATGCCGGAGCCCACAGGCCCCTGTACGTAATGCGCAACGGAGCCATGGAAGAAATAAAAGGCAATAAATTCCCCATTGGCGGAGGAATATTTAAAAACCAAACCAACTTTACTACCACCCACCTGCAGTTGCAAAAAGGCGACTCGATATACTTCAGCTCCGACGGTTACCCCGACCAGTTTGGAGGCCCCGAGGGCCGGAAGTTTGGTCCAAAAAAAGTACGCGAAATAATTGAGCGGGTACACTCCCTTTCTATGCGCGAAGCCGCCATTATATTCGAAAACGAATGGGAAAACTGGCGGGGCAATACCAAACAAACCGACGATGTACTGCTAATCGGTATAAAATTTTAAACTGTATGTAAATGATATTTTGAATAATTTAAGGCCCGATTACCGCTATATACAACCATAAATACCCCACAGCAATGGATTTTATTTACAACCTGCACCGCACCATGATGAACCAGAAACTTATTCTGGTGTATGAGGGCGAGTTTACCCAGGAAACCACCAAATCCATCCTGGCCATGGCCGAACGCAACCTCGACTCATCGGGCGAAGAATCATCTATCAAACGAAAGGTGTTTAACGTTATGGTGGAAGCTCTCCAGAACATCGTAAAACACAGCGATGAACTGGTAGATGGCGAAGTGCGCAGCCACGCAGCCATCTTTCTTATCGGCAAAGAACCCAACCAATACTCCATCATGACCGGCAACCCCATCCGTAAATCCAATGTTGAAGCCCTGAAAAAAACATTGGAACACATTAACAGCTTAAACAAAGACGGCCTGAAAGAACTCTACAAAGAGATCATCAAAAACACCACCATCTCAGAAAAAGGTGGTGCCGGATTGGGCTTTGTAGACATGGCCCGTAAATCGGGCGAAAAACTCCAGTTCGCTTTCCCGGAAATGGGAACCGACTATTGTTTTTTCTGCCTGAAAGTAAATGTACCCCGTGAAAGCGTAGAATAAACTTTTTGCTAACCGATAACTTCAAAAACTATGGAAATACTGCATCTGGAAGGAACCGAAGATACCCCGAAAATTATCCTGGACAAGAAAAACGGCATCTTTGAAATATCCGGTCGCTCGCTACCCGAAGACTCGGCCGAATTTTATCGCCCTGTGCTGGAATGGATTAGTCAATACAGCACCAACCCCAACCCCACTACCGATTTTGTGTTTAAGTTGGAATACTTCAACACGGCGTCATCTAAATTAATACTCGATGTGCTCAGCGCCCTGGAAGATATTAAAGGCATGAAAATTCTGTGGTATTACCACGAAGACGATGAAGATATGCAGGAAGCAGGCCAGGAGTTTTCCGAACTGGTGGAGATTCCCTTCGAATTCAAAACCTATTAATTAAAAGCTCCGCCCCAACGCCGTGTTGCAAGCCATAAACTATGAGTGAAGAAATTCTCAAAGCGCTCACCCAACTGTTTGCTATTATTACCAAGCAGGACAGCGGCGTTAGTGCAAACGAACGGGAGTACGTTTTGAATTTTTTCCGCACCGAACTGGACCAGGACTCGGTTAAAGAATACCTGGCCCTGTACGATGAACAATCGGGTTATGGCAAGACCGCCGATGCCGGAGGCGTAAAACTTACTTCAGTTAAAGAATCGGTACGCGTACTGGGTATCTGTAAAAAGATAAATAAAACCCTAACCCAAAAGCAAAAAGTTGTTGTACTGATAAAAATCCTGGAACTGGTGGCAGTTGATAAAAACTTCTCGCCCCAGCGCATGGAAATAATCAACACCGTATCAACGGTTTTTAATATCATCCCGGAAGAATATAAGCTCATAGAAGATTTCATCACCTTGGCCGATCCGCTATCGCTGCATTATCCCGATATTCTGCTGGGCTATAACGGAGAAAAAGAACCCGGAAAATTGTATAAACACGTTCGCATTCATATACAGGGATACCTGGTGGGAATGCGTATACGCAGTGTGGATATGTACTTTGTAAAGTACGTAGGCGAGGAAGCTACGCTGCTCAACGGCTTCATTATGCAGCCCGGCCGCACCTACCTGTTCTCGCACGGCAGCACCATCAAAACCCAGTCGGGCGATGCCCTGTACTACAGCGACATTGTGGCCGACTTTAACGAAGAAATCAAAACCACCAAGCTTTCGTTCAACGCCGAAATTGAAGAGTTTCGTTTCCCTAACGGAACCATTGGCCTGCGCGACATCCGCGTTTCCGAAGGCCCCGGAAAACTAATTGGCATTATGGGCGCCAGCGGTGCCGGTAAAACCACCCTGCTTAACGTGCTGGCAGGCCTGGCCAAACCCACACGGGGGTACATCCGCATAAACGGCTTCGATATTTTTGAAGAAAAAGAAAAAATTCATGGCGTTATCGGTTACGTATCGCAGGACGACCTGCTGATTGAAGAACTTACCGTTTACCAAAACCTGTACTACAACGCCAAATTATGCTTTGCAAATTATAGCGAGGAGCAACTGCATAAACGGGTCATGGAAGTGCTGGAAGACCTGGGCCTGGACCAGCGCAAAGACCTGAAAGTGGGCAACCCCCTGCAAAAAACCATTAGCGGAGGGCAACGCAAACGCCTGAACATTGCCCTGGAACTGATACGCGAGCCGGCCGTG
>FWPU01006958.1_pt1 | contig 21617 bp, 19 predicted proteins | sample 2228361 | NCBI WGS metagenome assembly FWPU01 (sample SAMEA103939777, study PRJEB20133) | metagenome
AGGCGACGTGCCGGCGTGGTTGCGCGAAGAAGCGCCCGCAGCGGCAAGCGACGTGCCGGCGTGGTTGCGCGAAGAAACGCCCGCCGCGAGTGACGTGCCGGCGTGGTTGCGGGAGGAAGCGCCCGCAGCGGCAAGCGACGTGCCGGCGTGGTTGCGCGAAGAAGCGCCCGCAGCAGCGAGCGCTGCGCCAGACTGGTTGCGGGAGGAAGCGCCTACCGCGAGTGACGTGCCGGCATGGTTGCGGGAGGAAGCGCCCGCAGTGAGCGACGTGCCGGCGTGGTTGCGGGAGGAAGCGCCCGCAGCGGCGAGTGACGTGCCGGCGTTGCGGGGAGAAATGCCAGCGCGCGTAGAAGTGACCGGTGATACCCCTGATTGGTTGACAGCCGACATCTCGGCGAATGACCTGTCGTGGTTGGCGGCAGAATCATCTGAACCGGCTCATGCGGACGTTGCTCCGACCACGAGTTCAGCCAGCGATGAGTTTTTCAGTGGCGCTGATCTGCCACCCTGGTTGCGCGCATCGACGGAACGTGTGGCAGAGACGCCGGTTGCGCCCTCTATCACCTGGTTGCAGCAACTCAGTCGTAAGGAGATTGAAGAGGAAGAAGCGCACGAAGTGTCTGATGTAGTGGTCGTCAAACCGCCACTACCTGCGCCGGCGCCGCGTCGCGCTGAAGATCTGGCAGCAATGGCGCTCCTCGAGCGCCTCGTCCAGACGCCGTTACCGGTATCGGTGCCGACTGAACAACCTGTCTCCACTCGTCGTCGCCTGCCTGTTCTCGAACAGTGGCTGGCGCTGGCGCTCATCGTTGCGGCGCTGGTTGGTGTCATAGCGCCGGGTCTGGTGACGCCGTTGGTATCCCAGGTGCAACCCTCCCCCGCAGCGATTGCGTTGAGTGAGCAGTTGATCGATTTAGGCAGTGATGATGTCGTGCTGGTGGCGTATGAGTGGGGGGCGCAGCGCGTCGCCGAGCTGCGTCCACTCGAACAGGCGCTGCTGAATGAGTTGACTGCTGATCGCGTGAAACTGATCATCGTTAGCACCGATCTGCAGGGTACCCTGCTTTCGTTTGACCTGATTGGGCCATTGCGCGCCGCTGGTTACAACAACGAGAATGGCGTAACCTTCGGTGGCCGTGATTATGTGCTGCTGGGCTATCGCCCCGGCGGTGAACTGGCCTTGCGGAGTATGGCCATCGATCTGCGCGCGCAGTTGCGTCGCGATTACACTGGTCAGGATGCTACCGCTGGTTTGCTGGCTACGTTGCCTGATGGCACGCCGCGCATCCAAACCCTGAACGATCTGGGCATGATCGTTGTGCTGGCTGATGAAGTGCAGGACGTGCAGATATGGATGGAGCAGATCCACAGCGCTGCGCCGGAAGTGCCAATTGCTTTTCTGATGCCGCAAGAGGTTTACCCGCAGGCGTTGCCGTATCTGCGTCTGCCGAACGTGTATGCGATTGCTGGGCAGCGTGGCGCCAGCGATCTGATGGCGGCTGGAAGAGCTGATGACAACGCCGTTGCGATGCTTGTCTATCAGACCTGGGCGACGATTGTATTCGTCGCTGTGCTGGTCGTCGGTGGCCTGATTGTGATTGTTGGGCGGCTACGACGATCAACGCGAGGTGCAGTGTAATGGATGCGCTGATGACCCTGATTCCGGCAGTATTGACTCTGATGGTGTTTAGTCGTATTCTGGGTGATACCGTAGCCTTTCGCGTCGCTCAATACCTGTTTGTGGGCGTGGCGCTGGGCTATGCCTTTGTGGTGATCTACCATCAGGTGTTGCGTCCCGCAGTGATTGATCTGCTGACAGCCAGCGGTCAACCCGCCCTCTTATCGGTGCGTTTCGTGCCCTTTGCGCTCGCTGCGCTCCTCTTAACGCGTGTCAGTGGTCAGCAGGCGAGTTCATGGCTGGCGAATCTGCCTCTGGCCCTGGTCTTCGGGGTAGGCGCCGCGCTGGTGATTGGTGGCGCACTGATCGGAACCATTCTGCCTCAGGTGCTGGACACGACACGCCAGGATCTCTCGTCGCCAGCGACGGTGCTAGGCGGCGTGACCTTGCTCATCGGAACCATTCTGGTCTTGCTCTCCTTTGCGCGCACGCAGTCGTTGAATCCGGCGCAGCAACGCTGGCGTGAGCTAGCAGTTCAGGTCGGGCGCTGGATCCTGCTGGTGGCATTTGGATTTTTCCTCGCTGGGAGCATTACCTCCTATCTCACGGCGCTGAATGAGCGGCTGATCTTCATCGTCGATTGGGTGCAGAGATTGCTGGGTGTGTAGCGATTGCGTTGTGGTGAGGGTTGAAGGATTACGTGCATGACCGACGTTGTGCGATCGGTTTTGGTAGTTGAGATTGGAAGTCTGACTACCCGCGTATCGTTGATCGATCAGGTCGAGGGGCTGAATCGACTGATCGGTCAGGCCGAGACGCTGACCAGCCGCGAGTTGCCGTACCAGAATGTGCTGTTTGCGGTGTTTGAGGCAACAGCGCAACTGGCCGATCTGACCGGTCGGACACTGCTGCGCGACGGTCGCTTGCTCGTGCCGCAAACGAATGCTGGTGATGGCGTCAATGCAGTGGTGGTGGCAGCATCGGCGCTTGAGCCGCTGCGGGTTGTGGTAGCGGCAATCGCCGCGGATGTCTCGGCGCGCAGTGCGTTGCATGCAGTGCGCGGTGCGCCGGGCGTTGTGCAGGCAGTGATCACGCTTGACGACACCATGGGGCGACCACCGGTAACCAATGATCAGTCGTGGATTGAGCGTCAACTGGAAGTGATCCTGCCTTTGCAACCTGATGCGATCGTCATCACGGGCGGTCTGGAAGGCGGGGCGATCGATGCTGTGATGCGGCTGACACATTTGATCAATCTCAAACTCATGTTTGCTGAAGCGAGTCGGCAGCCGTTGCCAGCGATTATCTATGCTGGCAACACGCAGGCTCAGGCGCAGGTGCAGGTGGCGTTATCCGATCGCCGGTGCGAACTGATCCAGGTTGCCAATGTGCGCCCGACGCTCGATCATGAGGTGTTGACACCGCTCAGGCAGGCATTCCTTGCGCTCTACGCCCGTCAGGTGGCGGATTTGCCGGGTATTCACCAGCTCGCCGAGGCAGACCGGACGCAATTGCGGACAGTTGTTGAGGCGCACTACACGATCGCGCGCTTCCTGGCCGAGCGCCTCGGTCAGCGAGCGCTCTACGTCGATACCGGCGCAACCACCACGACACTGATTGCGACAGCTCCGGGTACCGTTCAGGCAGCCATCCATGGCGCGCGCGGCACAGCGTATGGGGTCGGCGCACTCTTGCACGAGGTTGGTCCAGCGGCGATTGCGCGCTGGTTGCCGTTTCCCATCGACGAGTCAGAAGTAACCGAACGAATCCTGCATCGGCTTTTGCGTCCGCAGATTATGCCGGCGAGCCGGGAAGAGTGCTATCTCGATCTGGCGCTGGCGCGTGAGGCGCTGGCGCGAGGGGTTGCCGAATTGCGTGATGAGGCGCCCGCGCTTGCGTACAGTTATCTCATTGCCGGAGGTGGATCGCTGCGTTATGCGCCGCATCCCGGCATGGCGTTGCTGGCCTTGCTCGATGCGTTGCAACCGGGCGCGGAACTGCCTGGTCTACTCTTGCGCGTGCATCTCGACACGCTGAGTCTGGTGGCTGTGTGTGGCGCGCTGGCTGGCGTCAGCGCTGATGCTGCTCTCTCGGTGTTCGATCACGATCTGTTGGCGAATACGCCGCTGGCTACCTGCGTGGTTACCCTGGGGGGCAGCCGGGTTGGTGAGCCGGTCGCCGAAGTGGAGTTGATCACCGTTGGCGGCAGTCACGAGCGGGTGCAGGTGACGTATGGCGAGATCGCGCGTCTGCCGCTGCCGCCTGGACGGTTTGCCCAGGTCAAGGTGCGCCCGGCGGCTGGAGTGCGAGTGGGGCAGGCTGCGGCAGGCGAACCGGTCGAAAGCGATCCAGCCGAGGTTCCCGGCAGTCTGCTCGGTCTGGTGATTGATGCCCGCGGACGTCCGCTCAGGCTGCCGGAAGATGGCGCCGAGCGGCGGCGCTTGATCTGGTCGTGGCTGCACGCGCTCGGCGTTGAACCCCGCGACTCACCCTATCCTGAGCCGGTCGTCGAGCCAGCCGTTCCAGCGCCGATCCTGACCGAACCGCAACCGGCTTCAGCACGCGCCTCCCGACGTGGTTGGGGACGGCGCGGTAAGACGGCTGATCAGGGGAACAATAGCGTCGCCGTTGCGGTAGCTGCTGCTGACGAAATCGATCAGAGCGCGCGTGCAACCGATAGCCAGCAGAGCGCGGCAACGCCAGCCAATCCCGCGCCACGGCGCGGCTGGTTTGGCTTTGACCGGCGGAAATCATAGAGCCATGATGCGCTTCTGGCGCTGATCGGGGCACGGGATACCGCGCCCCGATCAGTGCGATCGGGGCCTGTGGTCGTCTATCGTCGATTGCTGCTCACGACTCGCTAATCGTGATGCCCAGAATCGTCTCGCCTGGCCGCGAGAGATCGGCAGGATTGCCTGGATCGCGCAGGGGAATCCCATCAACCACATCCTGACCGCTGATGACCCGACCAAAGATGGTGTACTGTCCGTTGAGCCACGGAGCTGGCGCAGTAGTAATGAAGAACTGCGATCCAGCGCTGTCGGGATCTGCTGAACGCGCCATGGCGACGATCCCTGGGCGGTCGAACAGGATCTGATCGGTGAACTCTGCCGGGATCGAGTAGCCTGGTCCGCCAGTGCCATCACCGCGCGGATCGCCGCCCTGGGCCATGAAATCGGGTAGCACACGGTGCCAGGTCAGGCCGTTGTAGAAATTCTGGCGCGCCAGAAAGACAAAATTGTTCACCGTTTGCGGCGCTATCTCCGGCAGCAGCTCGATGACGATCTCGCCGCGCGGCGTGTAGATAGTCGCCGTATACTGCTTCGTCGGATCAATCGTCATCGGCGGCGGGCTGCTGTACTGGTAAGTGGTGGCGGTGGGCATCATCGGCATCGCGCTGACCGGCGTTGGCTCGGCAGGCGGCGTTGTCGGCGGCAGTGTCGGCATTTCGCTAGCCGGGACGGTGGGTTGCGCAACTGCTGGCGGGCTGGCGCGGCTGATCAACAGGCCAGCCACCAAACCAAGAATGATGAGCATGATCGCAATTGCGACAATGCCAGCCAGTGGATTCGTTGATGATGATGGACGATTCGCACTCACAGAACACCTCGTCAAGAACCGATTACCAGATGGCATTATACCAGTCTTGGGGCAGGGAATGCGCATTGATTGCGCAATGTGCGTCACGCGCCTTGCGGGCCTCACCTGACGCGCTCAGCCCAATCGGGCGCGTAACGAGCCAGATCGTGGCGGAGCCGGAGCAGGGCTAGATCGCCGGCTTTGGCTTCGAGCATCAGGTCGAACGAGGGCATGCCGCGACTGGCGCGCAGCAGAGAGATCGCATCGCGCGCGACGATAAAATCGGCATGTTGTCCGGCGCGCGGCGGCAGCACTCGCGTCTCACCATGGCGACCCGCAAGCAGATGCGCCTCGCTCCGCTGACTGCTGAGATGCACCTCTGGCCGTACCGCTGATGGCCAGGTAGCCAGGCACAGGCCAAGCGCCAGCGGCAGACTCCAGCCATCGGGATTGTGCAACTGGAAGTGGAGATAGTCGAACACGATCGGGATGCCGTAGCGCGCTGCCAGACCGAGCAATGCGCGCAACGAGGGGCCGGTGCTGTTGTGTTCAATGGCAGTGCGCTGACGCGCCTGCGGCGACAATGCCTGCCAGCGCTGGCCGATGCGATGCAGCGTAGCCGGATCGGCGCTGCCGGCATGCGCGACCAGCGTGTGGCTGATCGCGCCCGGTTGATCGAGCGCGGCAAGTAAGGTGATGGCTGATTCGATGGCGGCGAGTGTCTCGGCGGCAACCCGATCGTCGGCATGGCCGAGAACCATCTGTGGGTCGAGATGAAGTCCCAATCGCAGATTGAGCGCGCGAATCCGGTGCGCCAGCAGATCGATCTGGGGCTGGCATTCCGCCAGTTCCGCTGACGAAAGCCGGCGTGGCAGCGCAAACCGGTAGAAACGAATGCTGGCCCGCTCGAGGTAGCTCAGCAGGTCGTGGAGTTGGGTAAGCAGAATGCTCAAATGAGCCGGTGTACCGCCGACCAGGCCGGGACGGTTGACCGAGCGCACAGCAAAACCAAGCCGGATCACAGGCATGTCCTGAGTGTTTACACGTTTTCGGATATTATACCATGTGATCAGATGGTTCGCTGGCCGATGAGGACGATTGCGCTGGCAGCAACAGCGGCTGCATGGCTGTTCGCCGATGATTGCGGGTGTAGTAGCGAATCTGCCGCGGCAGATTGTCTTCAGGGGGGGTGGTGCGCGCGTGTTCAACCAGTCGGCTGGCGATCTGCCGGATGGCATCTGCCTGAGCAGTCGCAGGGGTAGCCCGCAGTTCCGCCGCCCACGGCACTGTGCATACGCCATGCACCACAATCCCGATCACTTCGGGCAGCAATTTGCTGTGGCGGCCCCAGTTGAGCGCCAGGCAAAATCCTGGACTGGGGACAGGGATCCGCTCGCGGGTAAGCGTGAACAGGTCGGCTGACTCGCCCACCGCCAGCGCGATCAAAACCGGCGCTGCCACATCGGGAAGATGGTGGATGTTGAGCAACGGGATGGCGAGCAATTCAGCCAGTGCGGTCGCAACCGGTTTACTGATCAGATCGGGGGCAACCACCCCGGCAAACTGCCAGTGGCTGCTCTGCGCCAGGGCGATGAAGCGCTGGAGCGTCACAGCGACATCGATGTCGCGGAGGTGATAATCGGTGAGGGCCTGAATGTTCAGGCCATTGTCCATCGCCGAACCAAGGCAGATGGCGCCGCTTTGGATGTAGTATTCATCTTTCAGGCTGGTGCAGACGCGAAATTCGCGCTGACGCTCGATTTTTTGCAAATGAGCCAGCGCTTCCAGTTGCGCTTCGGGGGTTGGCGCGCGCTGGAGAGCTTGCTGCCAGGCCTGCTGCGCCTCGTCATAGCGCTGCAGGCCAAACAGACAGCGGCCCAACAGGTGATACACGGCCCAGTCGTGGTGATAATGTTGCAGGGGCGCAGCCAGCAAATTCAGGGCGTCAGTGTAATGGCCGCGCGCAATATTGATATACGCCAGCTCGAGCCGGGCGGCAGTATCGTCAGGATCGAGTTCCAGACAGCGCCGGAATTCGCGCTCAGCTTCATCGTACCGTTCTAGCTCGATCAACACGAAGCCGAGATTGAAGTGGGCGAAATAGTCATCGGCGAGGTTGGCGACGGTGGCGAATTCATCGGCTGCTTTGGCCAGCAGCCCCTGTTGTTGATAATGAAAAGCCAGCGCGTTGTGCGCGTCGCGCAGGTTTGGGTCAGCAGCAATTGCCTGCCGGTAGTGATCGGCAGCAGCCTGCGGGCGCTGCGCGCGCTCGAAGGCCAGACCATAGCGCAGATGGCGGCGACTGGTGACACGTTTCGTTTCATCTGTCATAGCGATCCTCCGTGTGCGAGGATGGGACGTGCCATGCGTCGCAGGGTGCCGGTGATCTTACGCAATGTTACGGTGATTGATCGTGGCTCATGGGATTGTGAGGCAACGCCGCTGCCAGTGCCGTAGCCTGAACGGCCAGAATCTGGCGAATACCCTGTTCGGCAAGGTTGAGCAGGGTGTCGAGTTGACTGCGCGATGCGGGCGCGCCTTCAGCGGTTACCTGCACTTCGATGAAGGCGCCTGCTTCGTTCATCACCACGTTACAATCGAGATCGGCCTGACTATCCTCTTCATAACAGAGATCGAGCAATGGGATACCATTGATGATCCCAACGCTCACTGCAGCGAGCGGTGTGAGGATCGGTGGCGTCTCCACTGCGCCGCTGCGCGCCAGGTAATCAATGGCCAGCGCCAGCGCAACATAACCACCACTGATAGCCGCAGTGCGCGTGCCGCCATCAGCCTGCAACACGTCGCAGTCGATGGTGATGGTTCGTTCGCCAAGCGCGCTCAGATCAACCGCGGCCCGCAACGATCGCCCGATCAGGCGCTGAATCTCTTGCGTGCGTCCGCTCGGCCCATTGCGCTCGCGGCGGGTTCGCTGCAACGTAGCGCGCGGAAGCATCGCGTATTCGGCGGTGATCCAGCCGCTCTGCTGGCCACGCAACCATGCAGGGACCCCGTCTTCAATTGTCGCAGTGCAGAGCACGCGCGTGTTGCCGTATGCGATCAGGGCTGAGCCTTCGGCATACGGCGCAGCGCCAGTGGTGATCGAGATTGGGCGGAGCTGATCTGGTGTTCGTCCATCAATTCGCATCATACGCAACCGTTGTGCTTATGTTTGTTGATCATCATACCATACGCAGCAACAAGAAACAATGCGGAACGTGTTGATCTCCCTGTCATCGAGTCCGTCGGCGGGCCTGCCAGAGATACCAGCTCGCGACGCTGCGGTAGGGGCGCCAGCGTTCGCCGAAGGCGCGCAAGGCGCGAGGGGTAGGCAGGTGAGGCAGGTTGTACCAGAGCCGCGCGCCGTCGCGCAGGCCCAGATCGTCAGCCGGCAAGACATCCAGGCGGCCAAGCGCAAATATCAGATAGATCTCTGCCGTCCAACGCCCGATCCCTTTGATCGCAGTGAGCCGGGTAATGACATCCTCATCATTCAGTTCTGGGAGGCGGTTGAGATCGAGTCGCCCGCTCGCGATCTGTTCAGCCAGATCGCGCAGGTAGGCGGTTTTCTGCGCCGAGAGACCCGCGCTGCGCAGCGTGGCGTCATCGACGCTCAGCACAGTGAGCGGTTCGATTGTGCCCAACGCGGCTTCCAGCCGATCACGGATGGCTCGCGCTGCCGCCAGCGAGATTTGCTGGCTGATGATCGCATACGCCAGGGTCGGGAAGCCGTGCGGCTGACGTTGCAATGCGAATGGGCCAATCTGATCGATCAAGGGCGCCAGCGCGGGATCTACCGCGCGCAGATGGCTGATAGCGTCTTCCATTGCGTTGTTTTCACCATACAATAGAATCGGCGCGCAGATACGGCTAATGGACTCGGTCAGGCGCGGCAAGCGCCAGCATACCCGCTTATTGTACCCGGTTTGCAGGAGCTGGCAGGTATGACGGTTATCGGCACAGCGGGTCACGTTGATCACGGCAAATCGACCCTGGTCAAGGCGCTGACCGGGATCGATCCCGATCGGCTGCGCGAGGAGCAGCAGCGCGAGATGACGATCGATCTTGGCTTCGCGTGGCTGGTGTTGCCAAGCGGTCGAGAGGTGAGCCTGATCGATGTGCCGGGTCACGAGCGGTTTATCAAAAATATGCTGGCTGGCGTAGGCGGGATCGATGCTGTCTTGCTGGTGATCGCGGCTGACGAGGCGGTGATGCCGCAAACGCGCGAGCATCTGGCGATTATCGATCTGCTTGGGATTACGCGCGGAATTGTCGTGTTGAGCAAGATCGATCTGGTTGAGCCGGAATGGCTGACGCTGGCCCAGGAAGAGGCGCTGGCAGCGCTCGCCGGGAGTGCGCTGGCTGACGCGCCGATTGTGCCCGTCTCGGCCCGCACCGGCGTTGGTTTAGATGGATTACTGCGCGCGCTCGATGCGCTGCTCGCTGCCATCCCGCCACGCTCCCAGTCATCTGGCCTGCCGCGGCTGGCGATTGATCGCAGTTTCGCGGTGGCCGGTTTTGGCACGGTCGTGACCGGCACGCTGCGCGATGGCCCGCTCGTGATCGGGCAAGAAGTCGAGATCCTTCCCGCCGGTCTGCGCGGGCGTATTCGCAATCTTCAATCTCACCAGCGCCCGATTGAACGGGCTGAGCCTGGGATGCGAGTGGCAGTCAATCTGGCCGGGATTCATTACCGTGATCTCGGGCGGGGCGATGTGTTGACGGTTCCCGGTAGCTTGCAGCCGACCACCCTGCTCGATGCGCAGGTGCGGGTGGTGGCCGATGTGCCGCCATTACGCCATCATGCTGCGCTCGATCTCTTCGTCGGCAGCAGTGAGACGCCGTGCCGGATCAGCCTGCTGGCGACCGATGAGCTGGCTGCTGGCGCTCAGGGTTGGGCGCAGCTCAGGCTGGCGAAGCCGGTGGTAGTCGTGCCGGGCGATCGCTTCATCTTGCGCGTGCCGTCACCTTCGCGCACTGTGGCCGGCGGGGTAGTGGTCGATGCCCATCCTCCCCGGCATCGCCGGTTTCGCGCAGACGTAACGACTGCGCTCGAGCTGCGGTTGCGCGGCAGTCCGGCAGAGCGGCTGCGACAGGCGCTGCGCGATGATCAACCACGGCGTGTTGATGAAGCGCTGTCCCTGGCCGGATTGACAGACCGCGCGGCGCTGGCCGAGTTGCTGACCGGCGGACAGGTTGTATTGCTCGGTCAAGATGTTGTGATCAGTGCGTCGGGCTGGCAACAACTTCAAGCAACATTGACGACCCTGCTATCGTCGTATCACCAGCGCTTCCCGTTGCGGCGCGGGATGCCTCGCGAGGAGCTGCGGCAGCGTTTGCAGTTGTCGCCGCGCGTGTGGGCGGGCGTATTGAGGGCGTTGCAGGAGGCTGGCGCAATTGCTGGCGATGAGACGACAGTGCGGCTGGTTCATTTCACGCCGCAGCCAACGGCTGAACAGCGGCGCCTGCTCGCGCAACGACTCGCTGCTATGGCGCGCGCGCCCTACAACCCGCCGTCGCTCGATCTCGATAGCGAATTGATCGCCTGGGCGGTTGATCAGGAGTTGTTGGTCAACATTGCGCCCGATCTGTACCTCTTGCCAGAGACCTATGCCGACATGGTGCATTGGGTGCGCCAGACGATTGAGACGCAGGGTATGGTAACGGCGGCGCAGGTGCGCGATCATTTTGGCGCTTCGCGTCGCTATGCCGTGGCGCTGCTCGAACACCTCGATGAGCGTCGGATTACCCGTCGCGAAGGCGATCGACGGGTGCTGGCGTGAAGAGATTTCGCCTGAGGCCGGTAGACAGACCAGCCGAAAACGTGATAGACTCTGAGACAGGCATTTCCCATCCGGCGCTGGAAAGGAGACAGACTTGACCAGCAAACAACAAGAACTACGCCGTTTTGGCGCTGCCCTGCTGATTGGCATGGCTGCCGGTCTGGCCGCTCGCTACTATCTCGACGCGCGCGCTCGCAATGGTCAGCGCGCGCAGACCGGCATGATCGACTGGGAACAGGCGCGCCAGGCGGCATTGCGCATCTCGCAGTGGGAGCAGGCGCCGGTTGATGATCGCGCGTTCCGCAGCGAGCAGTATGCGCGCATGGTAGCGCTGAGCGAACCGCTGATTGCTGACTACCTCGGCGTCCGTTTGCCCGCTCCCGTCACTCGCATCCATGTCTTTGATCGGCGGGAATGGCTGGAAGCCAATATCGTCTCGTTCGGTCAGCTCTTCCGCCCCATTGAAGAGATGTACGAGCGTAACGGCGGTGGGCGCGGCGCGCTGGGGATGATGATGAATGAGGTGAGCAGCAAGCTGCTCGGCGTTCAGATTGGCGGGTTGCTCGGCTATTTAGCTCAGCGCGTGCTCGGTCAGTATGATCTCAGCATTCTCTCCGCCGAGTCAACCGGCGGCGCGCTCTATTTCGTTGAACCAAATATCGCCCGCGTGCAGTATCAGCTCGGCCTCAATGATCACGATTTCCGCCTCTGGATCACCCTGCACGAAATGACCCATGCCTTTGAGTTTGAGGCGTATCCCTGGGTACGTTCCTATTTCCGTCACCTGATCGAGCACAACCTGACTCTGGTCAGCGAGCAGATGCTGACCAACGGCAACAATCTGTTCGACACGCTGATGCGGATCCTCCAGGGTGTAGGCAGCGGTCAACACTGGCTGGAAGCGGCGCTGAGTCCGGAACAACGCGCCATCTTTGACCGGATTCAGGCCCTGATGTCACTGATCGAGGGGTATGGCAATCACGTGATGAACGCCGTCGGTCGGCGTTTGTTGCCCAGTTTCAGCCAGATCGAGCAGCAGATTGCCCAGCGCCAGCGTCAACGCACGCTGCTCGATCAGATGGTGTTTCGGCTGACTGGCCTCGACCTCAAGCTGGCGCAGTATCAGCAGGGCGAGGCATTCGTTAATGCGGTGGTCGCTGCGCGCGGCATTGGTTTTGCCAGCCGGGCGTGGGAGCGACCGGAAAATCTGCCGTCGCTGCACGAGATTCGTCACCCCGAGCAGTGGATCACCCGGATTGAACGCGCAGGATAGGCAACAATCATGGCGCAGCGCTGCTGCGCCATGATTCTGACGTTGGTGAGGTCTGAACGCCTCTTAATCGACGGATCGCCGCCGAATGGCGTCCATGCGCTGACATGGATTGCGGCGGTGGCGCTCGCGCTTAGTTCGTGCTTCGCGCCGCGGCAAAGACAGCTTCGCTGAGCGTTGGGTAAGCGGCAAACACCGCCGCCAGATCAGCCAGGGTTGCGCCGGTCTGAATGGCGAGCGCGACCGGGGCCAGCAATTCGGCGGCGTGAGCGCCAACGGCAATCCCGCCGCGGATCTGGCGGTTGGCCGGATCGAGCAGCAGCTCGACCCATCCCTCCGTTTCATCGCTCAGGTAGGCTTTCAGCGATGTGCTTAACGGCGCTCGCGCCCGCTGAAGTTCGTGTTCGCCGCCATTCACCAGCCCCACCTGCGCGATCTCAGGCGCAGTGTAGACGGCGTGCACCACGGTGTGCGGGCAGTAGGCGGGCGCGGGCAGGTCAGCCGCCGTTCGTCCCGCAATCCAGGCCTGGGCTAGCGCGCGATTGGCCAGCATCGGCCCGCCTGCCGCATCGCCTACGGCGAAGATGTGTGGAACAACAGTTCGCCCAAATCCATCGACCGTCAACTGCCCCTGCGCAGATACGGTCAGCCCGGCGGCAGGCAATTGCAATCGGCTCAGATCGGGCACGCGCCCGATGGCCAGGAAGGCCATCGCAGCGGTGAAGACGCGGCCATCCGCCGCCGTGACGGTTACCCCATCTTCGCTACGCTCGGCTTTTTCAGCATCAACCTGATGAATGACAACGCCGCGCGCGCGCATGATCTGCGCCAGCGCGCGCCCCGCTGCCGGATCAAACATGGGCAAGACACCGGCTGGGCCAACCAGCCAGGTCACCTTTACGCCCAGGCGGCTGAAGAGCGAGGCAAATTCGCTGCCGGTCGGCCCGCCGCCAATCACGATGATGTCCGGCGGCAGCGCGTTGAGATGACTGGCAAAGCGCGGCGCAATGATCCGCTGGCCATCGGGCTTCAGAGTGGGCGGAAATCGCGGCACCGAGCCGGTGGCAATAATCACCGCGTCAGCATGCAACACGCGCTGTTCGCCGTCGGCGCGCGCAATCAGCTCGTGTGGCCCAACAAATTCAGCCACGCCGTGGATGACGGCGACGCCAGCGTTCGCCAGTCGCTGCTGCTCGTGCGCGCTCCATTGGCTGGCAACCTGCTTGATACGCTGCAACACTGCTGCCGGCTCTACCGCGCGACCGCTGCTGTTCACCCCGGCACTGGCCGCAGTGGCGTGCATATCGACAAGCTCAGCGACGCGCAACCATACCTTGCTGGGCAAGAGGCTATCCCAGCCGGTGCGCCCGCCGATCGGTCCTTCGCTGATCAATGTGACCTGCGTCTTGCCCTGGGCAGCGGCGACAGCCGCCTCGACTCCGGCTGGGCCACCGCCGATCACGACAATTTGCTTCATCGTTGTCCTCCATCTCAAACTATCCCCATCTATGATGATGCATCAACGCAGGCCCTGGTTACAGCGCCGTTCGGTTTGCCCAGGGGTGACGATCCCTCGCTCACAGCCGGAATGTGCCGGTGCGGTTTCAGGGATATGGTACCATGGAGCAGGAAGCGAGCCGCTCATTGCAAAGGACAACCATGACGATCGTTTACCTCATTCGCCACGGCGAGACTGACTGGAATATGCAGGGAATCTGGCAGGGACATACTGATATTCCATTGAACGAGATTGGCTATCGGCAGGCCCGGCTGCTGGCCAACCGATTGGCGCGAGATGGCGTCACCTTTCATGCCATCTACAGCAGCGATCTGTCGCGCGCGTATCAAACGGCCTGGGAGATTGGCGCCGCCCTGAAAGTGCCGGTGCAGCTTCTGCCTGCGCTGCGTGAGATTGATGTCGGTTCCTGGGCCGGGATGACGAGCGAGCAGGTGCGTGCTCGTTTTCCCAGAGAATGGGAAATGCTCAGCGCTGGCCAAGACCTGCCGCGCGGCGGCGGCGAGACATCAGCAGCATTTCGGCAACGGGTGATCACTGCGATTGAAGCGATGGTTGCCCAGCATCGCGGCCACACCATCGCCTTTGTCACTCACGGTGGTTGTGTTCGGGTAGCGCTCGCCCGCGCCGAGAATTTTCATGGCAATGTTTTCGGCTATTCTCGCCATATCGCCAATACCTCGATATCGATTTTGGAAATCGGCTCCAAACACTGGCGCGTCAGGCTGGTGAACGATGTCAGCCATCTGGAAACGCAGCGCGAACCGGATCTGGTTTCAACGCCGCCTGATGATGCCGAGTTATCGACGCCAGAGCAATGATCGCAACGCCAACGGTCGATGAACCATACCGGATAGAAACGCCTGAGGGTGTGCTGATTACCTACGCCACGGCTGGCGCGGCCAGTCGCAGCATGGCTGCGCTGATTGACTATGGGCTGTTGTTTTCAATCTTTTTGGTTGTCTGGATGGCTGTCGCTGTCGGCACTGGATCAGCGAATAGCATCTTTGCGTCGGATGTGATTCTGGCCTTCCTGTTCATCTTCATCTTCGTGATGAACTGGGGCTACTACATCGTCTTTGAGCTAATCTGGAACGGCCAGACGCCGGGAAAGCGACTGCTGCGGCTGCGCGTCTTGCGCGAGGGCGGGCGTCCGGTTGATGGCGGCGCGATTCTGGTGCGTAACCTGATGCGAGCGATCGATTTTCTGCCGGTGTTGTACGGGCTTGGCCTGGTAGCGATGTTTGTCGATCGGCGGAACCGACGGCTCGGCGATCTGGCTGCCGGCACGATTGTGGTGCGCGAAGGCGATCCGATCCGGCTGGCCGATGTGGCTGCGCCGCGACAACTCACGCTGCCGCCGCGAGCGCCCGGAGCGCCGCCTACGCCGCTGCTGCCCAATCTTGAGCGGCTGACCCCGGCCTATCTCGATCTGGTGGTTACCTTCTTGCAGCAACGGGCAAAGCTCGATGCCGCAGCGCGGGCTGCGCTGGCGGCTGAGCTGTCGGCGCTGATCCATCGCTGCCTCGAACTGCCGCTGGTTGATGGCGACCCAGAGAAGTTTCTGGAACATCTCATCCGTGAACATGCCGTGGCTCAGGCCATGATGGCGCGCCAGTCAGGGTGATCCGGCGTCCAGCGCTCGAGGTTGGGCAGGCGACGAAACCACATCTCCTGACGACGGATGAAATCATGGGTATCGAAGCGCAGGCGCTCAATACATGTCGTCAGATCGGCTTCGCCCTGGAAGTAGGGGCGAAACTGAAGATAGCCCAGGCTCGACATCGCCGGTAGGCGCCAATCGTAGCCGCGCGCCAGCAATGCCGCAATTTCATCGATCAATCCGGCCTCGATCATGCGGCTGATGCGCGCATCGGCGCGGGCGTACAGTTCTGTGCGCGGGCGCTGGAGCCAGATCGCGCGGGGGCGAAAAGGCGGCGGTTGGCGAACTTGCAGCCGCGAGATCGGTTCGCCGCTGACCAGGTAGACTTCGAGGGCGCGCACCACCCGACGAACGTTGGCGGCGGGAATGCGCGCGGCTGCTACGGGATCGACCGCGGCAAGGCGATCGTGCAGGGCCTGCGGCCCTTCCTGGCTGGCTATCTGCTCTAACTCGGCGCGCAGGGCAGGTTGCGGCGCCACGCGCGGAATCTGCCAGCCCTCAAGCAGCGCCGCCAGATACTGCCCGGTGCCGCCAACCAGCAGCGGTACCCGTCCACGCGCCTGAATGTCGGCGATCGCGGCCAGCGCCAAATCCTGAAATTCGGCCAGTGAAAACGACTCATCCGGATCGCGAATGTCGATCAGATGATGCCGCGCCTGCGCCCGTTCAGTCGGCGTTGGTTTGGCAGTGCCGATATCCATCCCCCGGTAGATCTGGCGCGAATCGGCAGAGACAATCTCGCCGCCGATCCGCTGCGCCCAGGCGATGGCCAGCTCGGTTTTGCCAACAGCGGTTGCGCCAACGATTGCAATCAGTTCCATCAAGTCGTATCCTCAGCAGTCGCAAGATGTTGATAACGCATTGCGTCATCTGGGCTTCCTCGCTGTATCACGCTCATGCTACAATACCTTTAACGCTGCTGGCGCATCGCGTGCCGAACTATTCGCAGGTTCAGGGCTAGCGCAGCGCACCGTATCGCCTGCAGCATGGCAGACGATACAGGGGAGGCTTGTATGAACGATCAACGTGTCAGCCTATCACTACCGCTCACTATCACCACCCGGAATGGCCGCGCGTTGCGCGTGCGCAGCCTCACCGCTGCGGATGCGGTGCTGCTTGAGCGGATGTTTTACCATCTATCGCCAGAAACCATCTACCGCCGTTTTTTCATTGCCGCAGAGCACGCTTCACCAGAACTGGTGCGCAAGTCGGCGCAGCGCCTGGCAGCGATCAACCCGCGGCGTGAAGTCGCCCTGGTCGCGCTGGCAGGCGATGAAGGAAATGAGGAGGCTATCGCAGTGGCGCGGTTTGCCCTCTTGCCGCACAATCGTCGGGTGGCCGAGGCATCGATACTGGTGCGCGATGACTATCAGGGAACCGGTGTCGGGCGGCAGATGATCGATCTGCTCGTCACGGCTGCGCGCGAGCGCCAGCTCGAACGTCTGATCTTTTTGACGCACGCCGATAATGCGGCTATGATCCGTCTGGCAACGGGTCTGGGATTGCCCTGGCGCGGTCATCATGCTGATGGGCTGTATGAAATCCACGTCTTGTTGGAATCGACTACCGTGCCGGGGTTCGAGTTTGTGATATCCTGACGAGGGGCAGGTATGGCTGGCAAATCAGGATGGAATCTCTGGCCGATGGCGCTGACCGGCGCCATCGGTTTGTTCGGCGGCATCACCGGCGCCGCTTATTATGTGAGTCTGCGGGTCAGTCCACCGTCGCGGCGGACGTTTCTCGATACCTATACTTTTACGCCGTGGGAACTGGGGGTGCCTTACGAGACGGTTGAGTTCCGCAGCAGTGATGGTTTGCGACTCACTGGCTGGTGGTTGCCGCGGCCTGAGACGAATGCGGTGATTGTCGGCAGCCACGGGCATGCCGGGAGCAAGGATGAGTTGTTGGGAATCGGCAGCTATTGCTGGCGCGCTGGCTACAATGTGCTGCTGTTCGATTATCGTGGGCGGGGCGAGTCGGATCCGTGGCCGCAGACGCTGGTGAGTCGCGAGGTTGATGATCTGCTGGCGGCGCTCGAATATGTGCGCCAGCGCATGCCGGGCGCGCCGATCGGTGTGGTTGGTTATTCGATGGGAGCAGCGGTTGGCATTCTGGCCACGGCCCGCGATCAGTCGGTGAAGGCGCTGGTCGCTGATAGCTCGTTTACTGCTGGTGATGACGTGGTAGCTCACGGGGTGGAACAGACGCTGCGGATTCCACCGACGCCCCTGGTGCGTCTGGCCGATCTGATCGTGGCCCGTCGCCATGGCTATCGCTTCAGTCAGGCTCGCCCGATCGATGCAATCGGTCAGATTGCGCCGCGTCCGGTCTTTATCATTCACGGTGTCGATGATACGCTCATTCCGGTCAGTCATGCGCAGCGGCTCTATGCTGCTGCGCGCGAGCCGCGCCTGCTCTGGGAAGTTCCTGGCGCTGAACACTGCGGCGGGTATTTTGTGGATCGGGTAACCTATTGCCGCCGGGTGATCGAGTTTTTCGATCAATACCTGCGCAGTGTTGAGGCCTGATGGCAATGCGGTTCGATATTGTAACCCTCTTTCCGGCCATGTTTCACGGCCCGCTGACCGAGAGCATTCTGAAGCGGGCGCAGCAGGCTGGCCTGATCAGCATTCACCTGCACGATATTCGGGCCTGGGCGACCGATCGCCATCGCACTGCCGATGACGCCCCCTATGGTGGCGGCGCCGGGATGGTGATGAAAGCCGAACCGCTCGCGGCGGCCATTCGGGCTGTGCGCGCTGCCGACGCCGTGCCCGGCCCAACCATTCTGCTGACCCCAGACGGCGAGGTGTTCACCCAGGCTGTTGCCCGTGAGCTGGCGGCCTTGCCCCGTCTGATTCTGGTCTGCGGTCATTATGAGGGTATCGATGAGCGCGTGCGCGCGTCGCTCATTGAGCGTGAGATCAGTATCGGTGACTATGTCTTGACCGGTGGTGAGCTGGCGGCTATGGTGGTCGTCGATGCGGTTGCGCGACTGGTGCCGGGTGTGATCGACAGCGAGTCGATTGTGGAAGAGAGCCACAGCGATTTTTTGCTCGAGTATCCGCACTACACGCGCCCGGCGGTATGGGAAGGTCAGGCAGTGCCGGCAGTCTTGCTCTCTGGTCACCACGGTGACATTGCTCGCTGGCGGCGCGCCGAACGGCTCCGTCGCACGCTGGAGCGGCGGCCAGACTTGTTGCAGCGGGCAGCGGCTGCAGGAGTTTTGACTGCTGCCGATCTGGCGTTGCTGGCCGAACTGGGCTGGCGGCCAGATCGAGCATAGCGACGTTGCATTGCAACGTCGCTATGCTGGAACAGCCACCGCCGCCTCACACCGAACGCTGGTATTCCTGCCAGAGTCGGCGCAGCTCGCTGGCCGGATGACGCCAGAATCGATCGGGATCGACCGGCAGAGAAGGAAGAGCGCCCTGCGCTGGCAAGGCGCGGATCGCCTCGCGCAGCGCAATCCAGCTCTCTTTCGGCTGACCGTCAGCGCGCCAGAGACCCCATGCGCGCGCGATCCAGCCACGATCAAACGGCGGAATGCGCCATTGCGGTTCGCTGGCATCGACGAAGCCGGCCAGCCAGATGGCTGCGGCCTGCTGGCGCGCCAGCGCGCTAATGGCGTTCTGCAAGGCGGTCGCCGCCTCATCCTCTCCGGCCAGAAAGGTCTGCGCTGGCTGCGCAAAGACTTCATCAGTCTGCCAGCCTTGCAGCGCAGGTGTTGGCGCGGTCGGCCAGCCCAGATCGGCGACCACAACCTGAGCGGCAGCGGCATCATTCACCTCTTCGGCCAGCAGCCCCGCGACCAGCGCGTGGAGAAAACACGCGGCCTGTCCGCGAGCTGGCGGCCCGTTCCCGATTGGCGGCCACGGCCCGACGCTGACCACCGTCTCGCCGCCAGCCATAGCGATGTCATAGGGACGGAGACTATCGGGCCGGCTGAGCGTAGTCGCATCAACCTGTCCAAACAGCCGTCGCGCGCCATAAGCGCGCGCCCGCTCAGCCAGATCGCTCCACCAGGCGGCGTAGTCGCGATGGTGATCGAGCAGTCCCAGTCGTTCGATCCCTGCGCCGAGCAACCAGCCGATGATTGCCGGATGGGAGGCGAAGTTTCCCACCACCTCGCGCAGCAGATAGCGCTGCGCATCGCGAAGTTCGGGATCGGTGCAGAGATTGCGCACCGTATCGCGCCGGTAGTGCCGTTGATCGAGGATCGTCAGCGACGGCGCTGAGAGCGCCGTGACCAGTCCCTGCGCGCTCAGCGCCTGCGCTGGAATGCCTACGGCCCAATCGGGCAGATGCAGCACCGACCCGAAAGTGACACCCATCAACGAGACAACGACCTGCAAACCGTTGTCCTGAGCCAGATCAAGCCCGCGATGAAAGCCGTTGAGCGCGGTCACTGAAATGCGCTGGATACCGGGCTGCGCCTCAGCCCACCGCAGATCGAAGCGCGCGTGCTGCGCCCCAATCTCACGCAGTTGCTGGAAATATTCGCGCAGCGCGCCGTGATCGTAACTCGACCAGCTTGCGGCCAGCGTTTGTGGTCGCGCTGGCATTGGCGGCCAGATAGTGACTCCAATTTGCATAGGCGTTGCGACTACCCAATGAAACAACGAACACCTTTCTATGAGTATAGTATAGCAACCGAATCAAATCTGATGTGGTACCATACAGCAATTCAGGCGCGCTCCGGCCTGAATTGCTGCCTGTATAGCTGCCTGCGCTGGCGCACAACCCAGCGATCAGGTCACCAGATGTGCCATGACGTATCAGATTGAAATCGTTGTCCCGGCGGGGATTGAAGCGCTGGCGCGCGCTGAAGCGCAGCGCATTGCCGGGTTGCGTCTTAGCTCGCGCGCAGAAAGCGGCGTGATCAGGGCGACAATGCATGGCGCGCTGCCGGCGCTGTTTGAGCTGCGCTGTGCGACGTCGGTGTTTCTAGTGCGACAGTTTGCCATACCTCGCCCGCGCGCCCTGCTTGGTGACGAACAGTTTCGCGCAGTGCTGGCCACAATTGACACGGTGCGTCGCTGCCACCCGCCGGGCGCCTTCCAGAGCCTCTTTCTCAGCGCCGCTGGCGCTGAAAGCAGCGTCTTGCGTCGCTTCAAACAGGAGCTGGCCGGACGGCTCGGTTTGACTATTGGCGACGATGATGGCGATTTACTCTTGCGCCTGCGTCCGACCCATGATCGAACGGGCTGGGAGCTGCTGGTGCGGCTGACGCCGCGCCCGCTGGCGACCCGACGCTGGCGTGTGTGCAACCGCGAGGGAGCGCTCAATGGCCCGGTGGCGCATGCCATGGCCCTGCTCAGTCAGCCTGGCTCCAGCGATCGCGTGCTCAATATTGGCTGCGGTTCAGGATCGCTGCTGATCGAACGGCTTCTGATCGGGCCAGCAGCGCGGGCCATCGGGTGCGACATCGATCCGAGCGCGCTGGCCTGCGCCCAGAGCAATCTGGCTGCCGCTGGCCTGATTGGCCGTGTCGAGCTGCACGATTGGGATGCCTGCCAGTTGCCGTTGCCAGCGGCGAGCGTCGATGTAGTGCTGGCCGATCTACCGTTCGGGCATCTGGTTGGCTCGCATAGCGAAAATCTGACCCTTTACCCCGCGTTGCTGGCAGAAGCGGCGCGGGTGACCCGACCAGGCGGGCGCGCCGTGCTGATCAGTCACGAAGTGCGGTTGATGGAACGCTCGCTGAATGCGCTGCCGGTGTGGCGTCTTCAGCAGCAGGTGCGGGTTGATCTGGGCGGCCTGCATCCCCGCATCTTCGTTTTGCGCCGCGACGATCACCATCGGTAAAGCGCAAGGACGCAAGGAATATGCTCTGAACACCCGTAATACCAACTTTAGGTGTCCAATCATCTTTAGATCAGCGCGCGGCGCTTCCCGCACGCCCGTGCCATCCTGCTGTCTGGTCAGGAGCGTGTGGCGCCGTCCCGATCCATGTCATACCAACTTTAGATAGATAGTCACGTATTGGGCAGCCACGCAAACCCGGTCACACCCTGGAGCACTGCGGGATGCGCGCGCAGATACCGACACCGCTCGACCACGCGCGCTTGCATTGCATCCAAGCTGGAGAAGCATGCATTGGCGACCGCTTCCCGCAGCAACGGCACGACCGGTTCGGCGGGCGACCGCTCCGGCGTGGACGGCGGCAGATGGACGAGGACGATCCC
>FWPU01006960.1_pt1 | contig 21606 bp, 19 predicted proteins | sample 2228361 | NCBI WGS metagenome assembly FWPU01 (sample SAMEA103939777, study PRJEB20133) | metagenome
CCCTCGTTGTTCAAAGAATGAAGATCCCAGGTCACCCTTCCCATGATTCCTATTTCGAAAATGGCCATAAAAGTTCCTCCTTTCTTTACTCTTCCTCTTTGGTTCCCTTAACCAGTGCATGGCTTATGAGTGCAGCCCTCACAGGTCGAACACCATGGTCCCCCACTAACTTCATAAGTCTCTCGAGGCTCTCATCGGTTGGCCTTCGCAGGTGGCGACGTCGGGCATGAGAGTCAAACCTGCGTAAGAATTTCCTCAAGGCATCAGCAAAATCCTCTTCTTTTTCGGCATTTTCAATTTCGATAAGAGATGCATAATCCTGGATTTCTTCAATCCGCAGGGCCTTCCTTAGAGCAGAACCAAAGTCCTTTACGGCTTCATCGGAATACAATACTGAAAGACTATGTGACATATCTAATCACCTCCTTTAAAGCTTCATCATCATATAGATTCGCAGACTTAACCTCCCTAGGCATAGATACATATCTAAGAAAAACTTTTACGTGATTCTCGTAAGCCTCCAATGATGGGCTCATTATAAACTGGGTAATTGCTTCTGCTAAATCTTCACATCCTTGGACACTCCCTTTCCTAAAAAGGTAATTCCAGACATCAAAAACCTTAGCAACTGCTGGATTTCCAGGTAATGCCAATGTCATAAGAGGATGGAGGCTCAAATTTCCACCCACAGATGGTTTAAATTGTTGACCACTTTGAACAATTGAAAAGTAAAGCAACCCGCTAAATGTGTCTCTAAATTGAGATTTACTTGCTGACATTTCTCGCATTTTTTCTGCAAGCAAAACAGAAAAATGGGCAGCTGCATTCTGGACGCTAATATAATTAAGCCGACATTTGTCATCTAACCAGTTGCTTATTTCTCTCCAGTTTTTAGATTCAACTCTCTTAGGCGCTGGAAAAATAGCAAAATAGCCCTTAGTTCTACGATCCCATAAATATTTACCCCCTATTTTACCGCCTAATGAAGCTATTGCCCAATTAAGATCATCAACCCTTGTTTGTTTTTCTGTATAATCTCCTCTCGTTTTACCCCTAAGCCCCTTGAAAGCCGAGGGATCCAGAGGACCAGAAAGAGTTTCTCCTTTATTTGATGATATTTGAGGATATCTGTAAGGTTCTCGATAGTCTCTAAGAATATCTTCAGCATTTTTGGTCAATATTTCTTTTACTCTTTTAACTTTTTTGGGCCAGTTTTTCTTATCGGTGAGAAAAACCCTACTCCACGTTCTTTCATCCGGAGATTCTTCAAAAAGGGAATGCCAACCAACATTTTTAATAAGTCTTTCTTTAGAGATTTCAATCGATTCATGCTCGATTATGTAGAAACTCCCAGCATCATAGATAATTGGCGAAGTATCTTCGGCACTTGCAAAATCAATAAATGTCGCTAACCCGTAAGCCCTACAGAGATCAAATATTTCGAGTCCGCTTTTCATTATGTAATATTGCATATTGTTCATTCCTTCCTATCTGCTACAATCCAATAGCCATCTTTTTCTACCTGGAAAACAACATCATCCAGTAATATGGAACCTGGTGACCAGCATAATTTCGCTCGTGTAAGAATCATTCCAAAAAATTGACTATTTTGTGAAGTCTCACGACCCACCAAGGGTTCAATAGGTCCCTGGGCCCTGACACCCTGTACCAATGTGTGAGCTAAGAGTGGTTCTTCCTTTTTGATATGAATACATGGACGTCTTGCGTCAAGTTGCCAGCAAGTCGCGCCTTCTCGTTTAAATTTGGTGAAGCTCATCCGCCCAAATCCATAGCGTCTTTCTCCGCCGACTTGCAAATTGTTTAACCACGCATGCCATTTTTCTTCATTGCCAAATAAAGCGCACGCCGTTTCATCCAGGCATATCCATCCACCGATTTTCGTGCGCGATCCGTTACGGGTGTGCGGAGCGATGAACTCGACTTCGTGCAAACTGCCAGTTTCTGCCGAGGTCGTCGCCGCGTCCATCGCTGTGGTGACGTGCGAAGAAAGGTAGCGCCGCTCGAAATCGCTTGTGGACAGAGTCCCATAATGCAAGCCGTCGCTCGTGTACTGTGGGTACAGGAGGGTGTTGTTCTCGCACACGAACCAGTAGCCAAAGGCGAAGTGCTCCTTCACCCAATCGCCGACAGCCTCGTAGTTATCGGCGCGCTGCTTTAATTCCTTTTCGGCAAATCCGGCCCGCGTCAGGCATTCGGTGACGGCCGCCCAGAGGTTGCGTGCCGGAATGTAATAACGAGTCCGTTGCAGATTGCCGATCTTGTGGTAACCGATGTGCAGCGGGCTGTGCAATTCATAGGTCACTTGAAAGAATTGCCAGGTCATATTCACCTCCCTTAAGACACGGCAGGTTTAGCTTCTCTGTCACCTCTATTTTCCCAGTGCCTTGGCGTGATAGCGGGCATAGATGAGCGCCTGCTCCAGCAGATGTTTGGCGAGTAGGAGCTGGTCCAAATCATTGGACAGATGCTCACGCACTGCCTTCAATGGATCGTTGGCGTTCTGGAAGGCAGAAATGCCGGCTTCTTTCAGAAAGGCCACAGTCTGTTCTGTGAGCCTATCCGCGCCGGGCTTTTCGCGCTGGCCGCGCGAAGCCTGGTACAAGAAAAAGGCATAGACCCCATCATCCTGCAGAACGCCAAGCGATTTGGTGATGTGGTTTTCGGCGTTCTTGCCAATCGCCTGACGGACTTCACTCGCGATCTGCCAGCCAAACTTGGCGCAAAGCTGATCCAGGTTGATGGTGCTCATTGGCCACCTCCAGCTTTAGGTTCAGTGCCAGTAGTCTGGACGCGTTTAAAGTTCAGTACCTTGAGTCGGCCCATGCCACGCGTGCCCATCCCACCGATGCCCAGTGTTCCAAGCAAGCGTAAGCCGGTTTCTACCGTGTCCTTAACCTTCTGTTTGCCATCCGGTTTGGCCTGACCTTCGGTGGATTGCTCACCTGATAGGGAAGTTGATTTGCTGCTACCACAGTCCTGGCTCGAGAGCGGAATCTTACCATTGATGCAGTAAAATTTTGAATCGCTCACTATCACCTCAAACATCAGCACGCTGCCGCGCGGCAGGGCTTCGTAGGTGTAGAGCGCGCCTTCGGCAGCGGCACCGGTCTGCGGGTCAATGCTGACCGAGGTGCGCACCTCCAGGTTGTCGTTGACGATGTGGCCGAACATCTTGTCCGAGACCAGCACGGCGCGATTGAGAATTTCCTGCGGCACACCCGGAAACTTGCCGGCATCCAGGCTCAGCCCGCCATCTTTCACTGTGAGCATCAGCCAGCCCAGGTTTAGCCGGTCACCCACTTTCACACCTTGTGCCACGCAGACCTCCCCATCGGCCGGTTCGGTCTCGGTCACCTCCAGGTCTTTCAGGACGGATGGGCAGGTAACCCATACCGGGCCCGCCAGGGAGTGGACGGGGAAGAAGACCAGGCGGGCGTCGGAGAACTGAGCCAGGCCCTGGAAACTGCCGCCTTCGCCTTTGGAAAAGCCAAAGGTGACGCAGATGGGGCAATCGTGTTTGCCGCAGTGTCCCTGGTAAGCGCCTTTGGACAGCCCTTGCCCGGCGCAATGTGGCCACTTTTCCGGATGCTGCATCGCAGCATAAGTGCGGCAGGCGCCGGCCAAACTGGTGCCCGGGATTTTGGGCAGCTTGGTTCCCGGCTCGCGCACGATGGACATATCGACCCGCCCAAGGCGCATTCCGCCCGTGCCGACGTGAATCGGGTCGAGCGCCAAGGCAAAGTATGGCACGATTTCAAACGGTTGCTTGTTCATTTTGTCCCTCCTTCTTTCTTTTTTCATCTTTGACACGACGCTTTAGGATATGCAGGTATAGATCCACACAGCAGCGGAAGCGGCCACTTAGGACGTCCTCTGCAGCCACACCCTGAACGTTGTCCCGCCGCAGGGTGGTTTCAATCAGATGGCGATAGGTTCCGTCTGTGATGGGATGCTCGATGGTGGGTAACCCCAGGTCCCATTCCTGGCGTTTGGCTTCAAACAGCGCGTGAATGGCCCGCAGTTTAGTGTCACTCATGTTGGGAGATTTACAGATCTCCTCCCACATCTTCCTCAGGCGGGGGAGTTCATCCAGCAACAGCACATCCTTTTTCGGGTCAAACGCGAAGCGCCGGGCCGTGCTTTCCAGCCAGAGATAGGCAAAGCGGGAGGGGGTCACACTCACCACATCGCCTGGCTGCAAATCGCCGACGTGCACCCAACACCGTCCCATGTGTTCAAAGCGGCGGGAATGGTGCGCGGCCGGATTCCCGACCAGCGCAAAGTAAGGATACCAGTTGTCGTCGGTTGTTCCATCGCCCATTTTGGTCGGAACGGTCAAATCAATCCATTGATCACCTAAAGACAAGCGAAGACTCCGCATAGCGCCGCTGGACTCTGGACAGTTGCACTCCACTCGCCATTTTTCGTCATTTAACCTCGTTTGCTCCAGCATCCGCCGCCCTGCATCCATCACCGCCACGAGCGGCATCTTGCGCGGGAAAAAGACCAGGCCCAGGAAGAGGGGCAAGCGGTTCTGGACTTTGCCGAACTCTGCTTGGTATTTTTGCTTTATCAGAATAGTGGCATCCAACGCACGGTCGGCTGGGATAAGTGCCATGAAAGTGCACGGCTCTTCCAGGATGGAGAGCAACGGCTGGTATTTTTCTGGAGCCATTTCCACTTGGGTAATATGCAATTGAGCCTGCATTCTGACCGGTGATCCATACTCACCTGGTTCTATGAGGGTGTATAATCGATGTTGCAGTTTTCCTTGAACAAAGAAGGCAGATTGGTCACAGTCCCTATGTACGTTTGCTTCCGCCCCCAACACCCGTGCTACCCGCTGCAGATTATCTATAGTGATTAGATCGTTGTCTCGGCAAAGCACAGCTAATGTGGTTGTATCAAGATCCAGTTCATAGGCATGATATGGGACGAGCCCGAGTTGCGCCAAGTTATCCGCGGAAATTAGAAGGCGTCTCCCCCCAACCGGTAAGATGGCCTCGTCCTTGAACAGGGCAGGCAATTCTCCCCAGAAATGGCGCGTGGTCTCCCATATACGGCGCAGGCGCGCAAAGGAAGGTTGCTGGCGCATAATGGCAAGCGCAAAACGCCAGGGCTCTCGGTTTTTTGCGCTCAGGTCTGTATCGCTGACATAGAGGTCATAAATGTCAGAAAATTGATTGAAACCTCCGCGTTGATTGGTGAGGAGGAGCTTATCCAACAGGGGCGTACTACGCCCAAAAGTGCCTCGGGAGGAGAGAGCATTGCCAATATCTTGCAGGAGGTTTCCATAGTCAAACTGATACGAAATGTTATTTCTTCCCTGATCCACGAGATTACGTGTACCGGGATCAAACGCCATCACCGTGCTCAGGGCTTCACCGCTCAGCCAGGATTCCAGTCCAAACCGCCCCACGATCAAAGCGACACGACCATTCACATCGGCGGCTTCGTCAACCCATACTGTGGTACTCAATTTACCAGCCCAATCCCTTGCACGATCAGAGCGGCGTTTTTCGCATACATCGCATACTTTTCGCTCCAGAGCCTTTTGTGAGGGGCCTTGTGGACGCACCCTGCATACAGGACAGATATCGCGGCCCTGGACACCCTTCCAGGCATCCTCTACTTTTTGCGGGAAAGGAGCAGGAGGGGGCAAGGTGGCTGTAGCAAGCTGCCCAAAAGACAACGTATTGCGTGTAGGTTTGCTTATTTCAAGACTAAAGCATATTTCTCCGTTGAAAGATTGCTCGGCAATTTGTTGTAAATGTTCCTCCAGGGAAATGCTGTCAGTGGTCCATTTCAGCAAATCTGCAATATCAGGTACGATATATAAACTGCCGTTATCATCGCGGTAGATCTCCATACCCAACGGATAGATTTCTTCCAGCAAATTGCGGACGTCGTCAAGCGCAGGATCAACCAACGCCTTGCGTGAAAGCAGATCGTTGACCCGTGCCGTTTCTCCCATATAGGCCAAACCATCCAGGCCGACCCGCAAGATACACCAGTGGTATTTATCCTTCACATTTTGCTGGTTAGGCTCTTTCCAGCCACACAGGAGATTGCGCGCCAGGGCAGCTTTGAAAAAAGCAACACTGGCCATGGTCTGATCAAAGAGAGTTACGTCGTTGAGCGGACGGCGCGTTTCGGCAACGGTGGTGCGAAAATCCTGCTCCAGCCGTTTAATAAATTCCTGGCGGAACCTCCTCCAGTCTACTTGTGCCTGCGATTGGCTGAGCAACCTGAGCTGATCTTCCAGAAAGGCATACAATTCACCTCGCACCTTTGATAAGGCATTCAAGTCAATGGGTGCAGATTCCATCCCATAGGCTGTTGATAGACGCACGGTGTTCTGTTGTGAGGGAGCAAAGCGATTGAGCGCTCCCTTTTCAATCCCTGAGCCACGCCCGTGTGCGTCCCACATCAGCCTCTGCAGGCCTGTAGGTGCGCCCGAATCCCTATGTTTTTCGGCAAGGCTAAACAAGCTGAGCTGACCCGCTTCCAGTTCAAGCACGTTTAACTTGGACCAGATTGCTCCAGGCCACGGATCAGTTAATAATTTGTTCAGTTCAGGAAATTTTTGCGCTAAGTCAGGTGGTACCTTAACGTCAAGCTCATAGTCACCTTGCAGGAAGTCTTCATGAAATTTACCTAACATATGCAACCACGCCGCCACCTCTGCCAGCAGCAGCGCATCGCGGTTATCCGCCAGAACCTGCAAACTAAAAACGGGCATTTTGCACCTCCTCCGCCAGTCGGCTCAAGCGCGACACCTTACATTCCCCGTCGCGCGTTCTGACCACCCCCGTGATCTTATCCTTCGCCGTCCCGTAGCCGCTGGTGCGCTTGGCGGAAAAGCCATAGGTGAGCATCATCTCGCGCACCGCTTCGGCTACGCGCTGCAGATCCTCCTGGGCCTGCTGCCCGGCGTCGGCCTGGCCGATCAGGTCAAAGGGGACGTATAGCAAGCTGAAGGTGCCCTGCGCCCTGGCGGGGACGCACTCCATGTAAATCGGATGTGTGCCGGCTCTGGTCTGGCGCTTGTGTGGGTTGATCACCTCCACATCAATCTGGTCAAAAAAGGTGGGATAGAACATCAGGCGTCCGCTGTAATGGGGAAGTGGGTCGTTGTCGCTCAGGCCAAAGCGGGCACGCACCATTTGCTCATATTGTTTTCGCCCCTCCGATCCTCCCAATTCATCCAGATAGGCGGCGAAATCTCCGGTCTTTCCCGGCTCTTCTCCTTTTTCGTCGCCGAAAAGCAGGGTCTGGGCCAGGCGCTCGCAGGCGAATTTCTCCGGAGAGAGATGGTCTTTCCGGATGGCCAAACGGATGTGCATCATTGTCCAGCGCAACAATCCCTTCCAGGCCGCCGCCGACATCACTGGTATCTTGAAAACCTTGTCCTTACGTACCGGGTTGACGCTTTCGGCAACATAAAAGATGTCATCATCTTTACTTATCCACGGTTTGGCGAGGGCAAAGGTGAATTGCAGGAACCAGAAACTGTTGGGGAGACTTTCAAATACCGGCACCGACGGCTTGAGCCAGTTAAATGTCTTAAGGGTCTCCTCAATTTGTCTGGCATAACGGGTTTGTCCTGGCTGACGCCCGTGAATTAAACTCTTATATCCGCCACCACTCCTACGGTCACCGCTCACGGTGTAATCTCTGACACTTTTATTGCGCGCAGCAATGCCCCCCAGAAGACGGATGCGTGTGGCGATGTCCGATATGTTAAAATTGCGGTAATTACCATCCACAATGGCTTTGACATCGTTCTGCGATTCGCCACCCAGTTCTACGTAGAGGTCATAACTCATGGAGCACCTCCCAGCAATTCTTTCAAGTAAGCCTGACCATCAGTTTGTGAGCAATCCAGCGCGTGCCATGCCACTATTTTCAGAACAGCTCCACTCCCGCCGAACACGAATTTCCAGATATTCCCTGATTGGAATTGCTCTTTCAAGGTATTCAGAAAGCCATCACGATCGGGAAGTTCCTCTGCACATGGCAACCATCCCCAGATGCGAAATTCCCACAGGTCTTGGTCATCGTTGGGACGATAGGCGTAAGAAACCAGGACCTTGGAACCAATGGCCGAATGAGCATCTCCAAACACATATTGTTCTTGATTGCGATCGAGCCCGTGTTGCCATTGGTAGCGCAACCAGTTTCGTATGGCTGGCGCAATAGGAAGAATGTCCTGCTTGTAGATCTGCTTCAGTTCCTGAGAGGCGGATCGCAATGGCCGCGGAGATGAACCTTTTGCCAGTTTGCCATTCACCGCTTGTTGAATGCCGTTAATCTGTCGCCACCAGTCCCCTTGCTTCGGCGACTGAAACTGAAAGCGGGCAAAGAAAAAATCTCGAAAATCGGGCAGAGAGCTGTTTCGCGCAGGTGAATGGTTGCTTATTCCATCTATCCACTCAACATCGGGTTGAACATTTTCCACCTGGATAATTCCATACCCGCTTGCTCCTTTCGGACCGAGACTCGCATGCTGGCTAAACAGCGTTAGAACCGTATGCAAAGGGCATAGATCGGCGTTGTTCAAAGGGATTATTTTAATTTCAATAGTCCCCACGCGGCTCTTGCCAAACACGTACCAGCCACCAGCACGCCGGCCTTGCTTTGACTGGTGAACTCTTCCGCCTGGAATGAGAACGTTGTCACCCTGCTGGAGCAAAGTATTTCCATCGCTTTTTACCTCCAGCCGAAACCTTCGCGCCCAGCCCGTTGCCCCAAACAACTGACACGCATCGCACAAGCCTGCATCCCGCAAACGCTGCCGTTCTTCTGTTGCCGTAGACTTGCGATACTTTTCCTCGTCGAAAGTGCATGCTTGTTCCGTCGGATCGCACGCGCTCCCGCCCAAACCGCGCACCAGTGCCTCATACCACCAGCGCAGCGAGCCGATCAATCCCGTCTCGTGCAGGCGGTCGCAGGTTTGATCCACTCCCCCTGTCCATAGCGGAGTTAAGGTTCTTAATTTAATCTCCATAAATCCCCCATGCATTGAGATTTTTTTCAAAGATTGTTCATAACTTTAGTTACACTTTCCGTAGCCCACCTGTCTGCAAGCCTCAATGTCCTCGATAGAATGAGATAAAAGTTATATGCTTTTTCTTTTTCAAAGGCAGGTATGCGGGATGAAAGTATGGTATTGGATTCTTGAAAGGCAAAATCTTTAATTACCTCCCATCTAAGCTTCATCCCTATATTCTCCAAGAGAATTTCATTAACCTCCTCAAACCATCCATCGCAGAGTCTGTATTTTGGTACTTTGGCCGCCCGGGCAGAATGGTGATGAGCTATGGCCAAGAAGGCAGAATTCCCCATCACACCTCTCCATTCTTCCCGAAAATAGTCTCCCAGGATGTAAGCAGAAACGGTTGCATGGGGAGGAAGTTTGCATTTTTCGAGATTCCCCGAATGGGCCAGAAATTCTTTTCCAGCACCAATCTTTTCTTGCCATTCCTCTGTAAGCTTGCCCAAATCGTGTAGGAGAAGGACTAATCTTATAATGTGTATTAACTTCTCCTCAGATAATCCAAGATACGATGCAAGTTTTTTGTAAATGAAATTTTCCTGAGGAAGAAGTTTCTTTTCAAATACCTCTAAGGTCCTCAACGCATGGGCCTTCCAGGTTTCCATAGGAATATTAACGAAACCACGTTGCGGCAAATAATTTTGGAAATCAACAGGCTCAAGCGGGGTTCCCTTCTTCCCAAAGATGAACCCTTCCTCTGGATCATAAAATGCAAAATCATTATGAATTACATAAAACCCTCCTGACCTGATATCCTTTTCTCTCTTTAAAATAATTGCCTCTACTTGAGGACGATAATCGTCGTCTGCAATTCTATCTTCTTCTATTCGCCAAATCCTGGGTTTAGACATACCAAAAAATTTTTTTAATGTCCCGGGATGGACTTTGCATCTTGGAAGAAGAAGTACTTTGCTTTCAAGCAACTCAGGATTATTATGAATTGAAACTTCAGCTACCAAGGCTTCCCTTACAGCTTTCTCCGCTTCCGCAGGGTTTCCTTCAAAAGCTGCTCTGGAAAGGTGCATCATCGCTTTAGCACCTGCTTCTATATTTCCAAATTTGCCAAAAGCTTCATTTAAAACTTCGTCAACTAATTGTTTCTCAAGTTCCCAGGTTAGCATATGATTTTGATATTTTTTCAAAGAAAACTCTGTTTTCTCAACAAGTGATTCTTCGTAGGGAGCAGGATGCGAAACTTCAAAGATCATAATTTCCCCTTCCCCACCCCATCGGGCGCATCTTCCCGCTCTCTGAATTAAAGCATCTATAGGAGCAAGTTCTGTGATAAGAAGATCGCAAGATATATCCATTCCTACTTCAATTACCTGTGTGCTTATAAGGAGCGTTCGTTCCCTACTATTTTTGCCAAAAAGTTTGTTAATGAAAGTTTCCTTTTTCGCTTTATCGTTATCAAAATACCTTGAATGGATAAGAATCGGGGCTGGAGTGATCTTGTTGCGCAATTCCGAATATAGCGCTGTGGCTCTTCCGACAGTGTTACAGACAACTATCGTCTTTCCAGTTCGACTATTATGTATATCTAGAATTACGTCGGCAGAAAGCTCTTGATCTAAAAATAGCCTTAGACTAACCATCCGTCTCTTTCTGGCATAAATTGCTTCTTCTTCGGCATCTATTATGCGGGCGCCAAATCTCTGGGACAAAGATTTCGCAAAAAGAGATGGAAGGGTGGCGGACATTATAACGAAGGGAAGTCCTAAATTTTTCATCCTCTCTGCCAATATTAAGCTGCTCTGCAACCCAAGAAGTGGTTCAAAAGTATGGACTTCATCAAAGACATGAAAGCTGGAAGCCACTGCGCCGGCAGGTAAATTCCCATGCCTTACCCCCAGATTTAATGGGGCACATGCATAGGAAGTAATAACTTGATCGAGTGTAGCAACAATGCCATCAGCGTCAAAAAGTACTGTTTCGGGTCTACTGCCATGCTGTGCTCTGACATCGAGACCAACGCCATATCGTTGGAACCTTTCATGTAATGAATTTACCAGGGCCCTCATGGGGAGAGAGTAGATCATTCTTTTTGGCAATATTCTTCCTCTTAATTCCAGAAAAGGGATAAACACAGCCTCGCTCTTGCCACTGCCAGTGGGGGCACGAAGAATTACCGACTCACCCCTCGATAAAGCTTCAAAAATTTCTATTTGATGCGGATAAGGATCATAACCTGTGATTCTCTTGAAGATTTCATTGACCATCTATTGCCTCTCATCTGGCCAGGCCTTGGATTTCATACCAGCCATGGCCGAATACGGCATCCTCACCTACGTGAAGATACTGCCCAGCTATAAGCAGGGGTAAATACTCGGCAAAGTCGCCTTCAAATTCCATTTCTCCTATAAACCCGCTTTGATCGTGGTAGCCTTTTCTTTTGCGTTCAACCCAATGAATATTGGCTGATCTTAGGCCAACAGATTTTGCCCGCTCGGCCATCCCCTTAAAATCAATCTCAATAGGTCCGCCACAATAAGTTACACAGAGGGCATTTATTCTATCTCTTAGTCGGCGAATAAGGTGATGAAATTCTGGAACTCTCACAACTTCGCCCTTCCCTTTCTCTCCAGTAGGGTTGTATTTAATCCTCGTCGGGGTGAGAAAGCGAAGGATTACTCTTTGGGTATGGAAAGTTTTTGCCCGGGCGATTATTTCTCCCCCGTGGACTGTTCCATCGATATTTTTAACTGTATTGGAAGAAGAGTCGTATATAGAAATAGTTTGAGCATTTTTGACGATTTCAATTTCGGCCAGATTAAATTTCCCCCTATTTAAACCCAAACCTCTCTGGCCCAGCTCTTTAAAGGATACGATCAGGTAAGGAAGAAAGTTATTTCGATCTCCGACTAAGACCATATCGAAAACTAAAGGTTTACTCGAATCATATTGGGTTTCTGGATCCAGAGGTGGTTTGATGATATAGCCCCTTGGGGGATTCTGCAGGCGCTTAGCTTGAACAAGACCAACGGGGTTGAAAATTAAAGCATAAGGGCACCTATCTCTAACCAGGCAGTCAACACACTCTATTTTATTATTGCCTTTTTGGACGGCGCATAGAATTCCCTTTAGCGCTGAGCCAAAGGCTCCTCGCAAAACGTTTCCTTTGCCCAATCTGGGCATAAGTATAAGATCTATGGGGGAGAGGGAAAGGCGATAATGGGAAAAGTATAATTTTTCAATCATTCCATTTATCAAATAAGAAAAATGGTTTAATTCTTTTAAAACCTAAACCACCATTTCTGTCAAAGAAGCGTAAAAACAAAAAAAGGAATGATTGCTTAATTTATAGCCCATCCTATAAAGATTGAGAGAGCAAGTCAATGAGCTTATAAAATTGCTCTTAGAAAATATTTTCCGGGCTAATTAAATCAAATAATAAATTGGCCAGAAAATGTGGATGAGGGTTTTAAAGTAAGTCCCTCCCCTACCCTACTTAAACCATCAAAAAACCGCCATCAATGTTGAAAGCTTGACCAGTGATGCCGGAGGCTTCGCGGCTGGCTAAATAGACGACTAAAGGGGCAATTTCTGCGGGTTCCAGGCGTCGCCCAATGGGGGTGAGAGAGGCTTCCAATTCAGCTATAGATTTTCCCGTAACCCTGGCTTCGTGTTCTAAGCGCAGGTTATTCATTCTGGTGCGCACCGGGCCTGGGCAAATAGCATTGACCGTGATCCCTTGCTTGGCAGTCTCTATGGCCAAAGTTCTGGTTAAGCCTAAAAGCCCATGCTTACTGGCGGCATAAGCTGCCCCATGCAATAAACCAACTTTGCCATTTACCGAAGCCGTCATAATAATTCTTCCATATTTCCGTTCCATCATAGAGGGCAAGGCCTTCTTGCAAAACAAATAGGGCACAGTTAAATTCACATAAAGCAACAATTCCCAGAAATCATCATCATAATTAACCACCGGCTTGGGATTAGCGCTGCTTCCAATGCCGGCATTATTGACCAAGATCTCGATATTCCCTAAACTCTGCATGGCCTGCTGCCAAACATAATCAACCGCACCTCTTTGGGCGAGGTCCGCCACTATGCTGAAACATTTTACCCCCTGGTTATTAAATTCTTTTTCTAAAGAAGTCAACTCTGCTGCTGACCTACCAGTTATGGCAATATCTGCTCCTTCAGCTACAAAAGCCCGGGCTATAGCTTCTCCTATTCCTCGACTGGCTCCAGTAATGAGCGCTCTTTGCCCTTTTAATTTCATACGGCCTCCTTCTACTTTAACTAAAATTTTTATCGATCATAACGAACTCAGTAATTCTCCCTTTCTCTCTTAAAAAATGTAGAAGAGACTCGGGAGCCTCTGAGTCAATATGAATGCCAAATAAATGCCATTGAAGCTCCAATTTGCTAATCGCCCTCGCCCATCCTGGGTTTAGGAAATTTTAGATTTGGTTATTCTCTCCCGCACTTTTTGCCAGCTATTCGTAATTAGGAAGCTCTCTTCTTGATTCTTTAAAAGAACTAAGAATAGTTTGGTGGGCATGGCTAAGGTTAAAATATTTTCTTCTACGAAAGGACGCGCGGAAACATCAAACATGCCCAGGATCGCCTGCGGTTTTTCTTTTTCAGCTTCTTTCAATGGGTGAGTAACTATCGAGCCACAACCAGAACTAAAGGGAAGACGAATGGCTTCTCTGCTCTCTGTAGCATACCCCGTAAGCACTACCAACCCGGAGAGCACATCAGGAGAGGCAAAGAAGATGATCACTTCCGGCTCTTCTTTTTCCGTAAATTTTGTTAATGATTTAAAGATGGCGTATTTAGCAGGCGCCGGGCGAGGCTTCATGGAGGCAAAATATTCCCGGGCAATTTCGGGTGTTTTTATATATCGTTCTCCTTCCATTTCACCAGGGATTCCACACGATAAAAAATATTCAATCTTCGGCCGCGGTAGCGGACGAAAGCCAAGATAATACGCTCCGCCCTCACACCCAAAATGTTCTTCATCAAAATAGATTGTCTCCCCTTTTTTCCGTGCTTGTCGGAGAAGGCCGATCATACAGATATGGCCTTTTTTATTCGGTTTAACTCCAGCCGGTTCTTCATTGCTGTAAAAAAATCCCAGAGGATGCTCGCTTAGCCCTAAGCGGTCATAAAGTTTCTCATATTCAGCCATTTTTGCGATCATAAAAGCCTCCTTGAAGTGTTAAATAACTTTGTCACCCCCTTCCTCACCCTCCCCCTCAGAGGGGGAGAGTATGGGTGGAGGTTCTACTTTTAATCGCCAAAACTTACTCCAATAGCGCGGGCTGTTTTTACCAGGTCGCCATCGGGATAAACCTTTCTCTGTTCTCCCTGAATTTTGTCTAACGCAATATCATCAATATTCAGGCCCCGCAAACAAACCATTCGGCCAAATTTTTTATGCATCACCAAATCCATGGCTTTAGTCCCAAACCTGGTGGCTAAAATACGATCATAAGCTATAGGGGAACCACCTCGCTGGATATGGCCTAATACTGTAACCCTAGTCTCCAGGCCCGTCCGTTTTTCAATCTCATTGCCCACTCGATAACCTATGCCCCCTAAACGCACGGGATCAGTGCTATCCTCCACTATCTTCTGAACCACTATATCTCCTCCTTTAGGTACAGCCCCTTCGGCCACCACCACAATGCTCGACCTTTTGCCATACCTGTATCTCTCTTTCACCACTTCACAGACCTTTTCTATATCGAAGGGGATCTCGGGAATGAGGATTACATCTCCGCCCCCCGCCAGACCAGCTTCCAAAGCTATCCAACCCGCATAACGCCCCATAACTTCCACTACCATCACCCGATGATGGGAAGCGGCTGTAGTTTGAATTTTGTCAATCGCCTCCATGGCCGTATGTAAGGCCGTATTAAAGCCAAAAGTTACATCTGTCCCCCAAAGATCATTATCAATAGTTTTGGGTATGCCGACGATGGGGACACCTTTCTTATAAAGTTGGTAAGCAATGGTCAGGGACCCATCCCCACCTACAACAATCAAGGCATCAACTTTATTTCGCCTAAGATTTTTTATGGCCTGATCAGAAACATCGCGGAAAGTTTTCTTGCCCCGAACCACGACCGGGAAGCGGAAAGGATTATCGCGATTAGAGGTGCCTAAGATGGTACCTCCACGGTGGAGGATGCCTGAAGCATCAGCGGCTTCAAGCGTTCTAGTCATGTTCTTTATCATACCTAAATACCCTTCGAGAAAGCCCATTACTTCGATGCCATATTTATAAATGGCGGTTTTAATCACTGCCCTAATAACAGCGTTTAGCCCTGGACAATCTCCACCACCTGTTAAGATACCAATCTTCTTAATTTTAATATTTTTCATGTTTCCCTCCTCAATCCTCTAAAGGAGAAATTTGAAAGGGGGCGATCATGGTAGGCACGGGGATTTCAATAACAACCGGCTGATTTGCTGAAAGTGCTTCTTCTAATACCCTACCCAATTTTTCTGGTGATGACTTTATCCCTTTTGCGCCAAATAACTTAGCCACCTCGCTAAAATCAGGATTCTGCAAATCCGTCCCAATTATTCGGCCTTGGAAATTTAATTGTTGATCGCATTTAGTAGAGCCAAAGGCCTGATCGTTAAAAACTAAGGTAATGAGATTGATGCCATACTTCGCCGCCGTTGCCAGCTCCGGCAGGCAATACATGAAGCCACCATCTCCAACCACAGCCACCACCGGCTTATCCGGGGCGGCTATCTTTGCTCCTAATCCAGTAGGAAAGGCATAGCCTAAAGTAGCAAAATAAGAAGAAGTAAAATAGGTGCGAGGAAGCTCAACGCGGTAGGCTAAATTGCACCAATAGCCAATATTAGTTACCCCACTTATTAATATAGTCTCTGGCGGAATTGTTTTTCGGACTGTTTCTATGATCTCTGTCTGCAAAGGCGCCTTTCTTTTCAACCATTGCCAGTGCTTCTCTTGCGCTTCTTGAATCTCTGCCGCAGTCCAAGAGCTGGTCTGGACAAATCTTTCATCTTTCAGTTCCGCAATTAACATTCTTAAAGCTTCTTTAGCATCAGCTTCTATGGCCAGCTCAGTTGGAAAATTTTTATTAAAGAGGGAGGCATCTATATCAATATGGATCAACTTCTGATTTCCCTTGGGAGCAGTCCCTGGTCGCATTTGCCACATAAACCTGGTGCCTACAGCCAAAATAACATCGACAGCAGAAGAAACGTAGCGCACACTTCCAAAACCATAATATCCTCCCCCTAAAGAGAAAGCATGACTCTCTGGAAAAGCTCCTTTTCCTTCCGCCGTGGTAGCAACAGGCGCTTTTAAAATTTCTGAGAGCTCCCTTAACTCTCTTGAAGCATCTGCCCAAATAACACCTCCCCCAACCCAAATTAAAGGCCGCTTGGCTTCGCTGAGTAGTTGCGCAGCCCTTTTTATATCGCTCCTTGAGGGGGATTGGGGTGTTAAATCTTTGCTTCTGGGAAATGACACCTCCTCTTCTTGGCCTACCACATCCCACGGAATTTCCACTTCTGTGGGGCGAGGTCTCCCTGTCTTCATCTGGCGCATCGCTTCATGAATGGCTTGAGGAATCTCGCTTACTTTCATTATTCTATGGCACCATTTGGTCACTGGTCGGACAATATCTAATTGATCATTAATTTCATGAAGAGCTCCTCTATTTTGACCCAGATGGAAACTTTCCACTTGTCCAGCAAGCAGCAAAACTGGTGAAGAGCAGGCATAGGCGGTCCCTAAGGCAGCCGAAGCATTTTGGACTCCCGGACCAGGGACAACTAAGGCTACACCGGGCTTTCCTTTAACTCGCGCATAACCATCGGCCATGTAAACCGCGGTCTGCTCATGGCGCACCGTGATTAACTTAATATCTGCCTCTCCGTAAAAGGCGTCAAAAATAGCCATTATCTGCACCCCTGGAAGACCGAAAACGATCTCCACTCCTTCTCGTTTCAATGCCTCCACAACTGCTTTTCCACCTGTCATTTTGGGCATAGCTCAAATCCTCTTTCTTTTTAATTTTACTTTTTCTCTTTTGCTTTTTGATAGATAGCTTCGATCTTACTCTCTCTTTCCCTTCTCAGCCTATCCAATTCGATCTCCCTTTTCTCCGGATCTTGTACCAGAATTTCTATTTCGGCCACCTTGGCAGCGTAAATTTGGCGAATTTCCGCAATCTCATTTTTCTGCTCAGGCGTCAAACGCCAAGTCTCCTCTTCTTCCCCCAACATTTTTTTACTTTTTTCTAAGGCTATTTCCCAAGCGCTTTTTAACTCAGCCATGATATTAACCCTCCTTTTAATAAATTGTATTTTAAGCTACCTGGGCCCAATGATTAATAGATAAATTCATGGAAAGAAGTTTACAATAATCTCTTAATTTTTTCCAATAAAAATAGAGCTTTCTCTATCCTTTTGACAAAAATTAAAAAACCTATTAATATAGAAGATGGTTATCTTCATTTACCTTTCCGCGGCTCCATCATCCGTCACCATAGGGCCAATTAAGAAATGGAAAGGAGAATTAACAAATGAATAATAAAATAAGAAATTTAGTCATGGTTCCTTTTTTTACGGCCTTAACTGCCGTAGGGGCCTTTATAAAGATTCCTATTCCTTACGTTCCTCTTACGCTGCAAACTCTTATGGTCATGTTTGCTGCTCTAATTTTGGGCAGCCGCATGGGAGCCTTAAGTCAGTTTTTATACCTGGCCATAGGCCTTTTAGGTTTGCCTGTATTTGCTCACGGAGGCGGACCAGCATATGTATTACAACCCTCTTTTGGATTTATAATTGGCTTTATCCCAGGGGCCTTCATCATGGGCAAAATCGTTGAGGAGAGCGAAAATTTAACTTTTTTGCGGACGATATGCGCTCTCATCGCTGGCCAGATCATAATATATTTAATCGGCCTCTCTTATCTTTACGTAAATATCAACTACATTATGCATAAACCAATTTCTCTTTATAATACTCTTAAAATTGGATTCTTCATCTTCATTCCAGGCGATATTTTGAAGACTTTAATAGCCTCGGCCGTAGTCCTCCCTGTGCGCAAACGTTTGCTCCTTTATCAACAATAACCCATTAATATTATTAATTAATTTTTTAATTTCTTACTCCTTGACATCTCCCCATTAATAGCCTATTCTAAATATAACTCTGCGGCCCTCTTTTGCAGCAACAAAAATTTTCAAAAGAGGGCCTTTTCATAGAAAAGTACCATCCGGATAAAAAGGATTATCTGACAATGACCATAACCAAGAAAATATTAAATAATTGGGAAACCAAGCTGATGGAAATGAACAAGCCCATCAGTGAATTAAATTTGAAGATTAAGGGGTCCATTTTAGAAAAATTAATTGACCGTCTCTATGCGGAGTTAGAACGAAAGGGAATCTCTTTCAAACCCAAATGTTATTTAACGGACACCTGGGGATGTCCCAATAAAGTTCCTGTCATTGGCATTCCTTTTTATTATGCCGACCCCACCTTATCTCTGATAGAGGATGAAATGCATGGCGACTTAGAAGATGAAAAAGAAATTATGATGACCCTGCGCCATGAAGCTGGCCATGCCATAAATTACGCTTATCTTCTTTACAAATCAAAAGAATGGCAGGAAATCTTCGGCAATTTTAATGAACCTTACCGGGACTTCTTCCTTCCGGATCCAAGATCGCGGGAATACGTCAAACATCTCAATCAGCGGGTGGGTCATTATACCGGAAGAATTTATGCGCAGAAGCATCCTGATGAGGATTTTGCGGAGACATTTGCCGTATGGTTATCCCCTCGTTCAAAGTGGCGGCAAAAGTATAAGAACTGGGGGGCTATAAAGAAACTCAAATTTGTTGACCAGCTCATGAAAAAAATTGGACCCACCAAACCGCTGGTGGTTAATGGTGAATTAATCAGGCCTGTAGAAAACTTAAATTTTACCTTGCTGGAATATTATAAAAAAAGTGAAGAAAAATATCGTGAAAGAGCATTAGGGTATGTCGATGATATCTTAAAAGAGGTTTTCAGCTATAACGGCAAGGGACAGAACCGCATTTCCGCCGCCGTCTTCATCGAAAATAATCGCCCCCATTTGGTGGAATTAATTGCTCACTGGACAGGGGAAAGAATCGTTTCAGTAGAGCCACTAATCGATAAACTTATTAGTCGAGCTAAGGAATTAAACCTAAACTTAAGCCCACACCGCCAATCGCGCAAATTGATTGAAATTACGGCGATGGCCACCACGCTCATCATGAACTACATTTACGAAGGTCGCTTTGTTCTTCGGTAAGGGAGAGAAAATTCAACCTAATTTTTATCAGAAGGACAATTATTATTTGCTGTCTAAGAAAAGTTGGGTCTCTTGAAAGACCTGCCATCGATTTTTTTCTGCACTAATAAAATGAGTGCCGTCTCCGATAAGGACGTACCTTTTATAAGGAGCGGAGGTTAATTTTTCAAAAAGTCCTCGGGCATCAGCATCTAATGATTCAGTATCGGCGTCCCCGCGCAAAATTAAAACGGGAACTTTAATCTCAGCCGCATCATATATTGGCCTTTCTGTAAAGATGTAGTAGATGTCCACTAATACTCCGTTTGGTGATCGTAAACTGGGAGGGATTCTCTGCCATGAAGTGGGATCGGAGTCCAAAATCAGCTTGGCCCATATGTCTTTCACTTGCGGCTCTATCCAGTCTGGGGACTTTGCGCTGGCGGTCCACCTTTTTAGCGCATCTTCAGCCTTGGTAAACCGATAGGCGCCTATCTTTAAATTGGGATGCCCGGGGTTAACAGGATCTTCAAATCTCTTGGCGGCGGGATGCTTCACACTATACACAGGAGCAAAAAGAATCAGTTTATGAACCTTTTCATTATGCTGGGATGTATACATTCCGGTAGTTACTGTACCCCAAGACCAACCCAAAAGATTGATTTTATCTACCTCATGCTTTTTCCGGATATATTCCACAGCGGCGCCAATGTCTTTAACAGCTTCTTCTGCCCGCACAATGGGGGGATTGGCGGTGAGAGGTTGATTCATCTCCGGTGGTCTAGTAGAACCACCATACCCGCGAATATCAAGACAGTAAGCCACATAGCCTCTTTGAGCTACATAATCCATCCAGGAATATCCTGGGAGAGGAATATCGAATCCAGAAATTGAGGGATAAGTGGCCCCATGGACAAAAATGACAATCTTCTCACCTGGAACTTTACCTACGTTGGCCATAAATTTCTCCCGTATATGCAATTGAATGCCAGGATCAACGCTGTCTATAAGATAATCTCTTGTGATTATCTCTGTGGCCTGGCCTGCAAATGGAAGGAAGGTAAAAAGGAGCAGAAGAATTATAAAGAGATTTTTAAAAATACCTATTTTCCTTGCCTCCATAATAACCTGCCCTTTTATAAAATTCTTCTATAAACTCTTTTAATCGATAACCTCTTCTTTTAGATGGCTAAAATCTATGTTCTTCCACATCCTCATGAAAATTTAGTCTACCTCTAAGATCATTTCGATCTCCACAGGGATATTATTGGGCAAAGCCTGCATGCCTACGGCAGACCGAGCATGTTTTCCAATATCGCCAAATATTTCTACCAATAAATCCGAAGCTCCATTTATTACTTTGGGTTGGTCCTTAAAATCCTCCGTACAATTGACCATTCCCAACAGTTTAACCACTCTTTTGACTTTATCCAAATCTCCAAGAACATCCTTTACGGTAGCCAAACAATTTAAAGCCACGTTGCGGGCAACCTGATAACCCTCTTCCAAAGTTAATTCTCTTCCCAGTTTCCCCGAAACTTTAACTTGCCCATCATTATAAGGTCCATGACCAGAAATAAAAAGAAGATTACCAAATTTTACGGCCGGGACATAGTTAGCCACGGGGCGCGGAGCTGAGGGTAAAGAAATTCCTTTTTCCGCAATTTTCCTCTCAATGTTCATGTTCAACCTCCCTTTTCATTTTGTAGATTTCCAAATTATTATTTTTTTAAAAAAATGTCAACGCCAACAATCCCCTTGCCCACCTTCATTTTGGTACCCAAATCTTGCTCCACTTTAAAGGCCAGGGTTCATTCGCGATCATATGGCACCTTTACCCTCTTCAGCCCGGACTTGCTTTTCCCCCTGGCCTCTTTATAAAATTCCGGCAATTAATCTTTTAAAATAATAATTATTTTAAAGAGGCAAGGTGGGTAAGCGACAATTCATAATATGGTCTAAGGCAAAAAGGGAGAGACAAAATTAATAGAATGGCGAGGATATAGAGCGCGGCAAGCTCTAAAAAATATTGGAAATGAGGATAGATAACGTCGTAGACTCCTTTTACCTCTTCTTCTTGGTTACTTCATAAATAATTGCTGGTAATTTATCCAGGTTGACTTTCAGCCTTATACTAAAATTCCTAGCCATTAGACAAAAAAAGTCCTTCTTCCAATTTTCTTTTCTCTTAATTTATTAATGAGGGCAAATTATATTTTACTTCGTATTGTATCGTCTCAGAAATATATTGAATATGTTT
>FWPU01006963.1_pt1 | contig 21603 bp, 18 predicted proteins | sample 2228361 | NCBI WGS metagenome assembly FWPU01 (sample SAMEA103939777, study PRJEB20133) | metagenome
GGGGCAGTGCGATGCACTTGCCCAAGGCGCCCTCGCTGGCGTCGCTACAGCGGAGGGCGCTTCGTGAAACAATTGAACACTATTGGGTTCAACCCATTGTTGAGGGTGCCAATCCACACCCCCCTGTCGCGATCCACCGCAGCAGCCACCACCAGGTTTTCAGTGAGACCATTATCCTCGTTGTACGTCGTCCAGGTTTCCCCATTCCACCGGCTGACCCCTCCACCGTATGTGCCTATCCATAGAGTGCCGTCTGGCTCGATGGCGATGGCGCGCACGTCGTTGTTGGCCAGACCATCGTCTACCGTGTAGGTCGCCCAGGTATTGCCGTCGTAGTGGACGAGTCCATTGGCCCAGGTGCCGAACCACACCCCGCCGTTCGCATCCACGGCGATGGCCTGCACCAGGTCACTGCCCAGGACGCCGCTATCGACACCGGAGGTTTTCGTCCAGGTCTCGCCGTCCCAACGAGTGACACCGCCACCCCAGAAACCCATCTCATATAGCCCTGCCCAGATGGTGCCATTGGGTGCCAGCCCGATGGCGCTCACGCCGTCGCCGCCTGGGCCGAAACGATAATTGGTCCAGGCCTCGCCATCCCATTGGCTCAACCCGCCCAGCCAGGTGCCCACCCAGACGGAGCCGTCGTTCGCTGCGGCAATGGCGCGGATACGGTTGCTCAACAACCCCTCTTCCTCGCGGTAGGTCGTCCAACCTTGGCCGTCCCAGCGGCCGACGCCTCCGCCGGGGTCGAGAGGGCTTTCATAGCAGCCGAACCAGAGGGCGCCGTCGGGCCCCACGACGATCGCTTCGACCCAGTTTCCCGCCAGCCCATCCGCCCGCGTATAAGTGGTCCATCGGCTGCCGTCCCACCGGCCCACGCCGCCGCCGTTCGTGCCGACCCACAGGCTGCCGTCCGCGGCCAGTGCAAGGGCACACACGTCGTTGCTCGTCAATCCCTGCCGCACGTCATACGCAGTCCAGTTCTGGCCGTCCCAGCGGCTAAGGCCCTGGTTGCCTCCAACCCACACGCTGCCGTCGGGTCCGATAGCGACGTCTCGCACCATGTCCGCAGAAACGGTATACGTGACCCAGGTCTGCCCGTCCCAGTGACTCACGGCCCCGCCGCGCTCGTGACCCACCCAGACGTTGTTTTGCGCACCGACGGCGATGGCCTGCGGGCTGCTCTCCGCCAGACCGTCCTCGGGGCCGTAGGCCGTCCACGTCTGGCCGTCGTAGCGCCAGGTGTAATAGAACTCTCCCACCCACAGGTCGCCGTCCGGCCCAAAGGCGATGTCTCCCACGCTGTACTCGATCTCTTCAAAGGTGGCCCATTCCCTGCCGTCCCAACGGGCCAGCCCATCGGCCGTACCGATCCACAGCGCGCCGTCGGGGCCGACCTCAACCGCCGTGACGTTGTTGCTTGGCAAGCCGTCCAGCGTGGTGTACTTGACGTAGATGCCCTCCTCGACGTCCCAGCGCACCAGGCCGCCGTCGGTCGCGGCCCACAAGTAGCCGTCGGCAAGGGCCAGGTCGTTCACTTGATTGGCGCCGGTGAAGAGTTGCCAGCGCCCGGCCTCGTTGACCAACTCTGTCTTCGGCGCGGGCCAGGCGTCCGGCGGCAGCGGCGTACCGGCAGGGGTGTGGGTCGGCGCGGCGACCGGCGCCTCCGTCGCCGGCGCGCGGGTCGGTTCCACAGCCGGCGCCTCCGTTGCAGGCGCGGGGGTGGGCGTGCCCATCACTTGCACTTCAAACGTGCCACAACAGCCGGCCATCAACGGCAGCAACGTCAATATCCACACGGCATGTATCACTTTGCTGGACATCGCACACCTCCTCCGGTTCCTACTGTGCCGGGACGAAGCGGCTCAGTCCGCCCGACGTGGCGAACCACAACACACCCGGCGGCCCTTCGGCGATAGCGCGCACCTTCTTTGTCGCCAACCCATCCGACGGCACATAGGTCACCCAGCCCTCTCCATCAAACAGGCCGATGCCGCCTTCGGTGCCCACCCACACTCGCCCGGCCGAATCCACGAGTATCGAGTGGACGTAGTCATTGGGCAAACCGTGCCGGGTGGTGTACGTGGTCCAACTCTCGCCATTGAAGCGGCTGACGCCTTTATCGGTGCCAAACCACACCCTGCTGGCAGCATCGGCGGCGATAGCGTGCACATCGTTGCTGACCAGGCCGTCATCCTCAGTGTATGTTGTCCAGGCCGCGCCGTCGAAGCGGCTCACCCCCTGGAATGTGCCAAACCACATCGCGCCGGCCGAGTCTTGAGAGATCGCCTGCACGTGACCGCCGACCAGTCCATGTGTGGTGGTGTACGTCGTCCAGGTCGTGCCGTCAAACCGGCTGACCCCATCGGTGGCACCGAACCACAGCGCGCCGGTCGCATCCTCAAAGATGACGTTCACCTGGCCGGTAATCAGGCCATCGCCTGACCGATACATGGTCCACGTCCCGTCTCCGAAACGAACGACGGCGTTATCGTGTGCGATCCGCGCCAGGTTCTCCGGGGCACATGAAGGCAACGGCGTGTCTGAGAAGGCGTTCAGGAAACAAATGGCGTCCCAAATGGCCCTGTGGTCGTTTGTGCCGAACCACACCGCGCCGGAGCGGTCTGCAAACAGGCTGAGGATGAAATCGGCCGCCACGTCCCCGACTTGCTCGTACTCCGTCCACGTCGAGCCATCGAAACGAGCGATGACGGGGCCCGCCTGCATCCAGAGGGCGCCTGAGGCATCCACTGTCAGGCCGTCTATGGAGTTCCAGTGTGGCTCATTCTCGGTCGTGTAGGTGCTCCAGTCTTGTCCATCGAAGCGGCTGATGCCGCGGTCCGTGCCGACCCAAAGGTTGCCGGCCGGGTCGGCCACAATAGCCCTCACGACGTTGCTTGCCAGTCCGTGCCGCGTGGTGAACGGGCGCCAGCCCTCGCCATCGAACCGGCTCAGCCCATCCATGGTGCCGAACCACAACACGCCTGCTGGCCCTTCGGCAATGGTTTGGACCGATTCCCCGACCAGGCCATCCTGCGGCGTGTAGACGGCCCACTGCTCACCCCGGACGCGCACTACACCGCCATCGCTCCCCAACCATAGGTCGCCCGATGAATCACGGAAGACGTCGTTGACACAGTTGCCAGGCAGGCCATCTTCCTGAGTATACTGGGTCCAGGTTGCGCCGTCGTAGCGATAGAAGCCGGAGCACACACCGGCAAACCAGAAGTCGCCCGAGGCATCTTCCTCGATGGAGGTGGGGAACATCTCGTATTCGGTGCTGGTCCAGGCGACGCCGTCGAAGCGGCTGAACCCGCCGGAAACACCGGCCAGCAGGTTGCCGGCCGAGTCTTCCAGGATGGCCTGCACGTCATCGTTGAGCAGCCCGTCGGCGGTGGTGTAGGTTCGCCAGACCGCGCCGTCGAAGTGGCTGACTCCTGACTCAGTTGCGGCCCAGAGCGCCCCGGCGCGATCCACCAGCACGGCGCGCACGTCGTTGCTACCCAGGCCGTGCTCGCTGGTGTATTTCACGTACTCAGCGGTGGCGATGTCCCAGCGCACCACGCCGCCCGACGTCGCTGCCCACAGGATGCCGCCGGCGTAGGCCAGGTCGCGCACGTCGTTGCCGTTCGTGAAACTGGTCCACACGCCGCTCGGCTTGTTGAGGGGGAGTGAGACCGGCGGGACGGGCGTACTGACTGCCACAGGCGTCTCTGGCCATCGAGGCGTGAGAGTTGCCTCTCCTATCTCTTCCACCGGGGGCCCAGGCGTGGGCGTGCCCACTACATTCACCTCGAACGAGCCACAGCAACCCGTGATCAGCGACAACAGCGCGGGTACCAGGAAAAGCCATCTGAATCTGCTCATCACCATGCCTCCCTCAAAACCGCACGCCCAAGTAGTATCCCCGGTGTGCCGCTTTCAGTCTACCACAAAGATGCCCGGAAGTCCTTACCGAAGCATTACCATCCATTGCCATTTTGTTGCGATTCGGCAGACGGGGGCGCTACGAGGGGACGTACAGGGGCAGGTCGAACGAGAAGGTGGTTCCTTCGCCCGGCCGGCTCTGGACGTGAATCTCGCCGCCGTGCTGCTCCACGATGCGCCTGACGATGGTCAGCCCCAGCCCACTCCCGGCGCGCCGGAAACTGCGGGCGTCCGGGGCGCGATAGGCGGTGTCGAAGATGTGAGGCAAATCGTCCTCCGAGATGCCGATGCCCTCGTCCGAGACGCGCACACACAGCCTGTCCCCTTCCTCCTGCACGCTGACGACCACCTCGCCGCCTTCGGGTTTGGAGTACTTGATGCCGTTGTCCACCAGGTTCGCCAACGCCTGGTGCAAGCGATCGCGGTCGCCCAGCACCCGCGCCGGCCGCTCGGGGCCGACGTAGCGCAAGCGCACGCCGCGCGCCTCGGCCTCCTCGAACAGGGCCATGATGACCCCTTCGATCACCGCCTTGAGGTTGACCGGCTCGCGCACCGTCGGCGCGCCGGGCGTCTCCAGCCGGGATAACAGGCGCAGATTCTCGGTGAGAGCGGCCAGCCGTTGCACCTCGGCGGCAATGATGGCATGGTACTGCCGCCAGCGACCTGTCTCATCCAACGAGCAGGTCGCCATATTGTCCAGGTTGGTTTGGATGCTCTGCAGGGGGTTGGCAACCTCGTGCGAGAGGTTGTAAATGAAGTGGCGGTAGGCGTCGTTGGCCGCAGCCCGCTGCACGTCCTGTTCGGTGTGTCTGGCAAGTTGGGCGCGCAGAGTCTGTACTTCGCCCGCGAGTCGCCGGGTGCGGACGAGCAGCCGCCGCCAGGCAAGCGCCACGCCGGCGAGCAACCCAATCAGCAGCAGCGCGAGCGCCAGCACCGTCAGGAACGGCGTGCGGATGGTGAACTCGAGCCACGAATCCAAAGGCGGCATAGTCTCCTCCTACAACGCCTTGAAACGGTAGCCCACCCCGTGCACCGAGTGGACGTAACGCGGGTTGGCGGGGTCGGGTTCGATCTTGGCCCGCAGTTTGGCTACGCAGGTGTTCACGGCCGCGTCGGAGACCTCCCACCCTGCCTCGTCGTAACCCCAGATGGCGTCGATCAGGTCTGCCCGGGCGCAGGGCACCCCGGGCCGCTGAGCCAGATACTTGAGCAGGTCGAATTCCAGGCGCGTCAGGTGCACCTCCCGCCCGCCGGTCTCGACCAGCCGCCGCTCGAAGTGAATGCGCAGATAGTCGTCCACGACGAACCAGCCGCCTGTCTCGCCGGACGCAGCCTGCGCCTTGAGCCGGCGCAGGAGAGCGCGCGCCTGGGCCAGCAACTCGCGGGTCTCGAACGGCTTGGTGAGATAGACGTCCGCGCCCATCTCCAGACCCACCACCCGATCCACCAACTCCCTCTTGACGCCGGAGATCATGACGATGCCAACGGCATGTCCGACCCGCTGCCGGATCGCCCGGCAGACCTCCAGACCGTCCAGGTGCGGCAGTTGGACGTCGAGGATGATCAGGTCTGGTCTCACTTCCTCCAGCGCGGCCAGGGCCTTGTCCCCGTCTGCGGCCACGGCGACGTCGAACCTCTCGCGCTCAAAGTACTCCTTGAGAGACGCTCGCAGACGCTCTTCGTCCTCGACGATCAGCAGCCTTGCCTCCATTGACTTCCCCTTTCCCTCCAGGCCCACCCGTCACGGTCGCCACTACCACGCTCCCAGTGTAGCACAAATTCCGTCAGATTCAACTCCATTGGCCTGCACCGTGGCGCAGTAGAACAGCAGGACACACACCGGACGTTCGCTCGTTCGCTTGCAGTCCTCCAATGCCAGGAACATCGTGCCTCTCAACGGGCAGGAGCGAGCCTTGCGCTCCCGACCGCACGACCTCGGGGAAGAAGGTGGCGATGGCAACGCTGCCGATGAAGTGAGCGATGCCCTTCAAGGCAAATCCTCACCACAAATGAGATTAGAAACTGATAAAGGGCCAGTCTCGCCTCCGCGCTTCGTTCTGACCCTTAGAAACACATCCGTAACACAACCGAAATGCACTCGTTATCCTTTCGTGGTATCATGTGAGTGTCGGCGTCATGGTACGTGACGTAGCCGCTTGTACTCTGGAGGAATGCTATGATCTCTACAGTTACCACGTCAACCGTTTCCACAGTCACCACCGTTGCGATCGCCGGTTCACTGGCGGTGATCGGCATCTGCACGCTGCTGGCGCTGTTGATCCAGAAGGAACTGGTCACGACCACCGAGGGGCGCTACGCCCGCGTCACCCGCGCGCTCTCGCAGGCGCTGCGCATCGGGATCGTGCCGCTGCTGATCGGTTTTGCCATGATCGTCGCCTTCAAAGTCGCGGAAACGCTGCGCTAACATCTCAGGCTGTTGGCAGACCGCAAGGCTGGGGAACCATGGCGTTCCCCAGCCTTTTGATTTGGGTGCGTTTCATCTCAGTTGTAACGCAGGCCCTCGTGATTCTGTCTACAAGTTTTGTTGGCGCGCCAAAGTGCTGGGATGGCCCTGGTAGGGGCGGGGTTACCGCGCCCCTACCCCAGCGGTTTGGCGCGTCAGGTTTTTGGCTTTGTGTAGGGCTGGCGCTCCATTTCGGGTCTCTGGAAGCCCGAACTTGTTCGGGCGCTCCGCACTTGAAAGCGCCCTCAACAAGTTGAGGCTTCCCCATCGCCTTGGGAAAACCCAAAGAATCCCTCGTGGCCGTTTCTGACGCGTCAGCGAATTAGAATGGTAGAAAGTTGGAAGACGATGTCGAAGGGGTTGACGCCGAAGGGCATGATCAGGAACAGCAGGACGTTGGTCAGCCCGTGGGCCAGCGAGACGCCGACGATGGAACGGGTGTGGGCGACGACGAGGCCGAAGAAGAGGGCCACGACAAAGACAAAGGCCACGTCGCTGAGGGACTGGTAGCCCACGTGCAGCACGGCGAACAGGGTAGCCACGTAGAGGATGCCCCCCATCGTCCCCAGTTTCTCGGTGGCGGCCCGCTGCATCAGGCCGCGAAAGACCAACTCTTCGGCGAAGCCGGTGCAGACGAACAGGATCAGGGCCGGCAGCCACACGTTCTGCAGGTCGAAGCGGGGGGCGAGCGGGGCGGGGCGCAGGATGAGGTACTCGACGTAGCCCAGGGTGACGCCAGTGACGGCGACCAGCAACTGCAAGGGCAGCCCTTTCAGGGTGAGGCCAATGTCCGCCCTGGAAAAATCTGCGGTATTGAGCGCGACGCCAGCGGCGGCGAACAGGGGCAGGCTGACGATAAAGTACCAGTAGATCTGGGGCAGGCCGGCGAGCGGCAGGAAGAGGCTCAGGATGCGGATGAGCGGCGCGAAGGCCAGAGCGAACAGGAGGCGGTGGCCGGGGTATCCCCAGGTCAACGCGGTCTGGGCGATCAGGAGCAGCAGCAAGACGCTATGCAGCGCCAGCCCGATGCGCGGCTCGACGAGCGTGGTGAGCACCTCGGCCAGGGTCAGTGCAGCCAGGTAGCCGACGGCGATGAGGCCGCCGTGGCGGTGCAGCGCCCAGCGGATGCCCTGCAGGTGATCGGCGGTGGTGCGGGGTTGCCGGGGCTGCGCCACCGGCAGGACGAGGAGGCCGGGGAAAGGCGCGCAGGTGGGGCCCGGCCCCAGCCGCAGCAACTGCTGCTGCGCCGCCGCGTTGGCGCCATCGAGGGCCAGTACCTGCATCAGGCAGAAGCGCCGCTCGGCCTCTGACTCCACCGCCTGAGCGAGGGCCAGCCAGCCGTGCTCCGAGCGGGGATCGGCGCGCACGACCTGTTCGAGCAGGGCGCGCGCCGCCTCTCTCTCGCCCGATTCCAGGGCGGCGGTGGCCCAGCGCAGCCAGTGGTCGGTTGGCGTGGGGTCAGGCCCCTGGGTGCGGAGCCTGCCATCGGGGCCAAAATCCCAGGCCAGAATCTGCGGTCGCGTGACGGATGGGCGAAGGGTCTCGATCATAGCGAGGATACGCCGGGGCGCATCACCCTATACTATACCCGGAAGGCCGCACGTTTGGCGTTTCGTTTGTGTTACGGGAGTGTTGCGGGGGCAGCGGGGTACCTGCGCCTGGGCGGAAGCCGATGGCGGTCCGAGCGGCGTCAATCGTGGCTGAGGGCAGATTCCTCGACGGTGATCCACACGTGCAGCGAGCGGTACGGTTCCACATCACCGTCCCGATACAGCAGAAAGGCAACCTTGTGCTCCCCGGGCTCTGTCAAGTTGAAGGTATACGCTTGTTCCCAGACCTCTTCGTGCCCCAATTGAAGATAGGCGATCTGTTTCGCGCCGTCGTCGCTCTCGCGCTCGACGCGGTAATGCACGTCGGCGTGTTCGTGGTTGACGATGCCGACGATGAGGGTGATGGGTTCGCCTGCGGAAACCCTGCTTGGGTATTCACTTGCCACTCCGTTGGGGCCGAGGATGTAGAACTCGGTGAATCTTTCAGCGACTCTGGGTCGGGCAATGGCATAGACCAGCGCTCCTAAAGCAGCGACAATGGACAGCACAAGCATGATGGACAGAGTTTTGTCCAGCCAACTCGCGCGCTGCCAGCGCTGCAGGTCAAACTCGAAACGCACCACAAACCGCTCGTCCACCGGGAGCCTGCCGCGTCGGTAGTAGGCTATTCCCGAGCACAGCACGACGAACGAGGTTACCGAGATCAGAACGGGGTCTAGCCTGATGCCCCACGGGGTGTAGTTGAGGAGCAGGCCGATAAGGGAAACCACAACAACGCTGAACCCCAGGCTAAGCGTTACTCTTTTGATACCATCCAGATCCTTGCGCTTGGGGAAGAGGGCAGCCACCAGAGAGTAACCCGGGGAGAAGAGGCTATAGAACACGCCGAAGGGGATCCGCAGCGCAGATTCCGGCCACACATAGACAATCAGGATAAGCGCGAATGACAGGCCAAGTATGACTGCAATCTCGTGCTTGATCTCGACCATTGGGCGATTTCGCAACACGTGTATCCTGCTCGTGGTGTTACTGGATGTGTTACTTCTGCGCAATTGCCACCAGCTCTTCTCCCCAGCCAATCTTCGATGCCATATATCCTACAGGCAAGAACATTAACATCAAGAACCTTTCGAACACATACGGCAGTGAGACATGGCCCGTGATACCAAACAGCAGTTTGAGGCTACCTGGGATCCAACCGGGGGGGAGAACTGGAGAATCTGCACCGCGCTGAATCCTGTGTCCACAAGGATTCGCTCCAAGGTGGGAGCAGTGAACAAGTACAAATGAAACGGATCCCAAGCATTGTAAGAGTATCTGCCCAATAACCTTACAGATAGTAGCCTTTGTCCTCCTTCCGCGTAGGTGTGAATCTGTCGTCAACTCCGAGGTTCACCGCGGTGATTTTGTCTCCTGAAATACCTAGATGAGTTATTATTTCCTCTCGGGTCTGGGACGAGTCCGCGATGATCCTGTCTGCAAATTTCCCTATGCGGAGAAAGAGAGGAGCAAACAGCCGTGTATGATAGGCACTACTTGTATCCCGGCACAGCAGGGAAGTCAGATCGTGATAGGTGATAATCCTTTTCGGTCTGTGGATTAGGGGGAAACCGAGCGCGCAAATGGGATGGGTCGCATGTATCAGGTCAAAACCGTCAGTCTGTCTTGAAATCAAAAATGGCATCTTCAGAGCATGGTTTATGACTGACCCTAGTGGGATATTGGGTGGAGAAAAGCGTAGTGCCCGGACATCCAGACGCAGCCCGGAGAGACCTGCGAGCAGTTCTTGGCTATATCTGGCTATCCCTGTTCCTGTCTCTATTGAGGAAGTGTCTGTGATGAGTCCTACCCTCATGGCTAATGTTGGCTCCAAATTAGGCCCCAACCCGTAAAGTTCTTGCTCGTTGGGCGAGAATTTGCAGGTTAAGCATCCGTCTGGTTCCGGCTTGTCCGGGTTAGGTAAATGTCAAACTCACCATTCGTGTAGAGTCTGTCTATGCTAGGATCATGTTCTAACCGGTCAAAGTCTTCATGGGCAAAGCCCGGTCTCGCAAGGCGCGGATCATTAATCATCGCACTGGAAAGAGCAGGATGGAGAGCCGCGACTTGGAAGCGTTCAGCCAGGAGCAGGTAGGTATCTCTATCGAACGATGTGCCGAGGATACTCTGTTCCTGATAATTGAAGTGCTCTGGGATCTTCACTCTGCTTAATGCGTAGGCGGGTGGCACGCCGAGGGTGGCAAATGGAGTCTCTGGATCATGATGGGCCGTGAACCAGTTCGTTCCTGCAACGTCCATACGCGTGACTTGCCAGCTGACCTGCAGAACGAACGGTGAGTGATACACGCCCAACATCGCAATCACCGAGACGCAGAGCAGAATCGCCGCCACAGTAACTACGTGCACCCTCGTCTTTACCAACATCTCGTAAAGCGAAAAGGCTGCAAGGACAGGGGTCGCCCACATCATGGCATTCGAGCCCAGGAGTCTGCCCAGGGTAATCTGGAGAGTGGTAACAAAGACGAACATCCAGACAGGTCCACTGACCATGAATGGTATAGAAAGGATGAACAGGTTCTTGATAACCTCTTGACGGGAAAGGAATCCACGAGCCACCGTAACGAGGGTGACCACCGATAGCACAAGGAGTACGAGGTTATCTCCATACAGCCTGAGGGCAAGCATGGTCTGATCGAGGGGCGATAGGCCTTGGCTGGCGAACATGCTCTGGATCTCCGCCACCCGGGGCAGGTGCTCAATCTCGCCGCGCAGCCACTGGAGTGTTGTTTGGATAGCGGCACCGAAGAAGCCGAAGGCCGATATCCAAGTAAAGAACGTGATCCAGGCAATCAGCGTAGGTTCGATCGTGAGGGGGTATGCCTTGGATCCCGAGGCTGTCTTTTTCAGCCTCCACGCGACTTTGGCTACCTCTACCCCCATCAGGCAGGCGATCAGAACGACAGCAGTAGCCGGATGGAAGAAAGGGAAGAATAGCAAGAGAAGGACGAACAGGATGCGAAATGATAGCGTCGGTTCTGTGTTGCGCTCAAAGTAAAGATAGAACACCAAAGGTAGCATCATGATTGACAACCCTTGGGGATAAGTCGCCACATGATAATAGCCGAAGAATAAGATAGTGGCACACACACTCGCCAAGATCGCCTGTGATTGTCCGGGGAGGACAACCGTGGCTAGCAGGTAGCCGCAGCCGGTAAATAGGATTGAGAACAATATGGGCAGAATCTTTACGGCAAGGTGGGGTGAGAGATTGCATACTTGTGCCAGTTGAGCGGATAACAAGTGTACAATTGGATACCGGTTTTCCGCCTCAAAGTGGCCTGATGTCATAACACCGCCAATCCAGTTCGTGTGTGTTATTGTGTCAGAACTCGCATAGAGGAAGTATCCTCTCATAATAGGAAGAGAAAGTGTGACCAGATTCCCCGCTGTAATGGCACATAGGCCCAGTAGCCAGTGACGACTCCGCTGTTTCGCCCGTGCCTGATGGACGGCGATGCCTATGCCCCCAGCAGTGTTTATTACCAGACATATCCACACAACTGGAGGCAGGCTGTCATAAATGGACAATTCGTAACCGGATGTTGGTGGGCACTGTCCAATAGCAATAAGGGCCACTGTCAGCGACGCAAAGCATACACAGCCAACTATGAGCAGGATTCGCCTTTCCATTTGCTACAACTTCAACAAGTTCAGAATCATAGGAGCGACGTCCATCAGTTCCATCTCCCGATCCACGAACCAGTTATCCGTCCCTGACATCAGAAACACCGCTTCTTTGGCATGACCCCCGGAGGACAGGTTGTGCTCATGAGACCTGCCGACCAGGCCGCCGTGGATCCCCCAGTACGTCCCGTATCCCGCTCGCAGTTCGAAGACGATATCGGGATAGCAGGTCGAGACGTGAGCACCATGGTAACGATCTTCCCTCCGGCACGCCCATTCGACCAGGGCCTCGCCTGTGTCTGGATGGCGAATCTGACCCAGGTCTTCGATGAGTGCATCACGTAGCGCCTCATAGTCCTCGCCGTCGAGGGCTTTCCGGTTGATCTCGATCCCGCCGTGGCGATAGGACTTGGGACCGGCAAACGAAGACAGGTAGGCCCGGCTGTTTCCGAAATCAATGCTCGCCGAAGACATGTACACACTTTTGCTGATAGAGGACAGGACTTGCTTCTTGGTGAGACGAAGCAAGAAATGGTCGAGAGCAAGCCGATGTACGATCCCCAGAACACCATTTTTCAGACGCTCGACCACAAAGGGCCATGGATTCAGAGCGTGGCCTCTGGAGACCAGGTAACCTTTCCGCCTTAGGAATTCGTTGACGTTGACCGTCTTGGGCGGGCGCATGCCGTGGCCGTGGTCGCTGAGCACGATCACCGCCGCTCCAGGGTTCGCCGCGAGGAAATCCCCCACGATGCGATCCAGCAGCCGGTACGTGGCGCGGATGATGTCTTGGTGAGGATTGGGGCCCGGATGCGTCGGGTCCTCTTCGTCCATATAGCGCCAAAACAGGTGCTGGATGATGTCGAGCCAGGAGAGGGTGACGAAGAATAAATCCCACTCCACCTGCTGGCAGAGCCTCAGGCCCAATCCAGCCTCTTCGAGCAGGGCTGCCTGAGCCAGTTCGGCGTACACCCCTAAATCGTTGCGCATTGGAGGGCTGCCCGATACGCCACGCAGCGACAGAGGTATGTCGAGCGCGGCATGCGCCTCCGCCGGATAGGCCTGCACCTGTCGCTCGACGACCCACTCGGGTTCGCCCGCCACGGCGGTATAGTCCGTGCTCCGACTCACCATCAGGCCGTTTACCGGCCAGGGTGGAAACGCGCCCAGGGGAAACAGCACACAGACTTTTTTGCCCGCTGCGCCGGCGCGGTCCCAGAACGTCTTGCCCCGGAAGACGGCCGTGTCCATGCCCAATATGTCCTGCCATTGGCTCTGGAACACGTCAAAGACGTATACCAGACCATGTTCGGCCGGATTCATGCCGGTAAAGATGCTGATCCAGGCCGGGATGGAATCCGGCGGGAAGATGGAACGCAGCCTCACCGGAGGAGACTCGCCACGCAGCCGGCTCAGGTGGGGCAGGTCGTCGGCGAACTTGACCAATAGGTGCGGGTCGAGTGAATCAATGCCAATTACCAGCGTCCGCATGGCTATCCTTCAGAAGGTTTGCCAATTCGGCAGCAACGTTCGCAAAGAGCATATCGGCAGGCTGGCGAGTATCGAGCACGGGCAGACCACGCGCCTCGGCCACCAACCGGTAGCGCCTGCGGCGCTCGCCGAGAAACGCCATAGAGAGAACATCGTCCCTGCGCGCGTAAGCGACCTCTTCCGGTACATCGGCCCACAGCACACGGTCAGGCCGGGGGACAAGGCGTTGTATGCCCGCTAACAGACGGAGCAGCCCCTCGTCAGAGTAGTCCAGGACGAGAGCGGTATTGACCACGATGTCGTGCACATACCGATCACAGACGACGTTCCAGCCGCAGCCCAGGGGCAACGCCACCCGCGCGAGCATCTGCAAAACGTAATCGGCCAACACGACGTAGTGATATAGCACAGAAGCCCACCTGTTCTTGAGCACCTGCCCCTTACTCTCCGAGATTTCGGTGTCGCGCTCCCGGCGATATACGAGCCGCTTGGTCAGCCACAGGATCGGCCTCAGGAGCACGGTCGGCGCAAAGCCGCCCCACACATAGCGGCTGCGCGTCCCACGCGCCTGCATCTCTTGAACCAGGCGCTTGGCTAGCGTCGTCTTGCCCGATCCGTCAATGCCCACGATGCACACGAGCACGCCACGCATCACGTCCCCATCTTCTCTGCCTGCACCAAGATGGTCGAACCGAACGCCCGCAGCGGTGAGTGTTCCAGCCAGGCTGCGAGCCGCCGCAGCCAGCGGGCCAGAGGCAGCCTGGGCAGCGTTCGTTCCATGGAATCCAGGCTGGGCATCAGGTAGCCAACCTCGTGAACTACGAAACCACTATCTTCGAGCAATTTGCGCAGTTCCCAGGAATAATACAGGCGCACAGTGGCAAAGGCGCGCCGGATGCGCTGCGGCAGGAGGGGCAACAAGGGCGTGCCGGTTCCCCAGCGCGACCCACGTATTCTGCCGCCGACCCGGACCGAGTGGGTTTCGACCGGGAACAGTTTATTGGGAACAGTAATGAGCAATTGCCCCCCGGGTTGCAAGACGCGGGCCAATTCGGTGATCGCGGCCGGGCCATCGTCCAGGTGCTCCAGCGTCTCGATCAGGACGATCGCATCGAAAGTGTAGTCGGCGAATGCCAGTCGTTGGGCCCCCATCTGAGCCAGGCGCACGTTGGAGGAGACAGAACGTGTGCGCCCGGCGCGAAGGTAGGCAGCGTTGAGGTCCACACCCACTACTTCGCCAGCGTGTGCTGAAAGCGCGTCGAGATAGGCTCCCTCTCCGCACCCCACATCGAGCACCCGTTGGGTTGCGTGGTCGAGGCGGGGCAGGATGAACGCTAACCGCTTCTGCACTCCGTACTCTTGAGTCGAACTGGAAGGGGTGCCGGGCAGCACGTAATCGGCAGGCAAGGTTCGGTCACAACGGCTGTCCATAGAAATCCTCCAACTGGCGTGCCAGGTTCGTCCACGACAGATGGAGCACCAGGCGTCTGCTGTCGGGGCGAACGTGTCCCGACTCGAACGTCGCTACGGCCTCCTCGAACGCTTCCGGCGTCTGAGCATAGACTATCCCCTCACCTGCCGGCACGACACGGGGAAGCGCACCGAAAGGAGTGGAGACCACAGGGAGGTTGCACGCCAGCGCTTCTAGCACCGAGAGGGGGGTTTCGATACAGGCCCGGTGATCGTAGGCGGGAAAGACATAGCAATCCGACAAGGCATAGATCTCCTGGATGTCCTCGAAGTAGTCAGACCATACCAGGCAGCCTGCCCTCTGGAGCGCCTCGACCGTCTCGCCGTCGGGCGGATCGGAGGGCCGCCCCACGATCAACACCTGGCGGCCTGGACGCTGTAACTGCCCTAACATCTGGACGTTGCGCGCTCGCTTGGGCGACCCCACGTGCAAGATGACAAACTGATCGCCGACGCCGTATTTCTCGCGCAAGCGGCGCCTACCCTCCGTGCTCGTCGGTGTGAACCGTTCGGTATCCACGCCGTTGGGCAGGAAGGCCACGCGGTAGCCGCACGCGCGAAACCGCTGTTCGCTTTCGTGTGCCTGCGCCAGGACGAGATCGGGTCTGAACGACGTCAGCCAGCGACTGAAGACCTCGGCGCTCGGATGAGGGGCGGAGACGACGGTACGGGCTCGGCGGTAGGCCAGCGATAGCACCCAGGCCACAAGCAGGCCGATAGCCGTTGGCGACAACACGAAATGAATCACGTCAGGGCGAAACCGTCGGATGCTCCCCCACGTTGCCAGGTGATTGACAGCCAAGTACAGGACCTCGTGACACACACGTAGCGAGCACACTAGGTGGGCGGCGACACTTCTCACGCCCTCATCAGGCCGATCTGGCGGGTGACCAACCAGGCAGATGCGCATCCTCACGTCTCCTGGCCTGGACTCCCAGAAGCCACTTCCTGCAGTAACGCTTCGAACCGCTGGCAGATCGCCGACCAACTGTAGTGCTTTACCACGAACTCCCTGCTTTCTGCGGCCATTCTGGCCCGCATAGGCGCATCCTCACAGAGCCGCACGATGCTGTTCGACCACCCTTCCCGACCCACAGCGTACAACACTCGCTCACCGACAGCGTTGGCTACACCGGAAAGCGGCGTCGAAATCACCGGTCGTCCACACGCCATGTACTCCAGCAGTTTCAACGGCAGGGCACCTTCCGAGATTGCAATAGGATGGAAGGGAATCAGCCCCACGTCAATGGCCGACATGTAGAGGGGTACCTGGCTGTAGGGTACTTGGCCGGCAAAGATCACCTGTCCGGCGACCCTACACTCGACAGCGTCGTGCCTGGCCCCTTGCAGTCCCCCTTCCTCCCCGACAACCAGCAGGCGCAGATCAGGGTGACGGCTGCCCAACGACGCTACAGCTGCAAAGACTGTCTTGAGGTCTACCCATTCCCGCAGCGCACCCACGAACCCCAGGACAAAACACCCTTCCAGCCCTAACCGCTGCCGCAGACGATCGGCTGGCCGTTCGATGAACATTTCCGTGTCCACCCCGTTAGGAACGAGTGCCACTTTGTCGCTGGGCAAGTCTCTAGAGCGATACAGGCTGCCACTCGAGACGGTGATCCGCTTCGCGATGCAGGCGTTGCGACGCAACAGCCAGCGCGCCACATGCTCGGCCAGTGGACGAAGCGCCCAGGGAATCTGCGGCGAGACACGCATGGCATGTGGCAAATCGTCCGCCACATCGAATACGGTGGGAATTCCTGCCCGACAAGCCTGCCGGCTGATCGCGTAGCCGGCCAGGAGATTGCAGTAGTTCAAGTGAACGTCGAAGCGATGACGCTGCAGAGAGCGCCATGTGTCGCCCACCTCCATCACCGATAGCAGCTCCTGGAGAACTGGGGACACCCTTCGCTCGTACAGATACTTCATATGCACCCGCTGCGCGAGTTCCGCGAAGTACGGGTCTGTATCGTAGTCGGTTTCTGCTTTGGAGGGCCGATCCAGCCACCAGGCGTTCAGACACAGCACCGTGACCTGGTGATTCGCGCTCAAGTGTTTGAGCAGAGAGTGCAACCGGTTATGCCCCACCCGTCTGAGGTCAAGAATAGAGGTGACGAGAATCCTCAAGGGTTCTACCCCTCCGGCAGCGCGAAATGCTGACCAGTATCTCCTCCAGCCCAGAGACGCTCCGCTCCAGGCTATAATGCTGCTCGACAAAATGCCGCCCTTCGACAGCACGCTGCTGTGGTGCCCCCTGCATGAGAGTCCGAACTGCGAAAGCGATCTCATCGCTGGTGGCGGCATACAGGACACGATCACCTACTGCCCGCTCGATGCCGGGCAGCCGGGTGGACACCACGGGTACCTGACAAGCCATGTACTCCAATAGTTTCAGAGGCAACGCACCGGCCGTCACAGGGTTTTCCGCAAACGGGATCAACGCCACATCCATGCAGGCAATGTAGAAGGGAACCTGAGCATAGGGGACTGTGCCCGTAAAGAACACGTGCTCCACAACACCATGCCGGCTCGCCAGGGCCCTGGGCCTCTGCAGCCCGCCCTCCTCACCCACGATCAACAACCTCACATCCCGACCAGCGCGTCGCAGGTCGGCCAAAGCCCGTATCGCGGGCTCCAGGTCAACCCACTCCCGCAGCACACCGACATACCCCAATACAAAGGCATCGCCAAGCCCCAGTCGGCCTCGCAGTTCGCGGCCATCCTGTTTCCTGAACCGCTCGGTGTCAACCCCGTTGGGGATCACTACGCACTTGTCACGGAAAGCGCGCGGCAGACCGATGGCGTCGGTAGTCAGGGTCACCTTCTGAGAAACCGCCAGGTTGCAGCGCACCATCAGCCGAGCGAACGCTCCTCCCAGCGGCTGAAGCGCAGAGGGAATCTGCGGTGAGGCACGGATCATCGCCGGCAGATCGTCTGCCAGGTCGTAGACGGTGCCGACTCCGGCAACCTTCATCCGTGCAGCCACGAGCAGGCCGGAAACGAGGGTATTGTAGTTGAAATGTACGTCGAACGAGTCGCCCAATTCTTGCAGAATACCGCCGAGCGTCGCCGCCGAAAACAACTCTTGCACGATCGGGCTGATCCTCCGCTCGGTGAAATAGCGCAGGTCAACCTGGCGCCACACTTCCTCAAAGCCCCGGTCGTACAGGCTCACATTAGCCTGCTCTGCCTTCCACCAATCCTTGATGCTCAGGATCGTGACGTGATGCTTGCGCGACAGGTGGCGAACAAAGTCGTGCAGCCGGTTATGCGCGGAACGCTTCAGGTCAACGACGGCGCTGATCAGAATTCTCATGCGGTGTCACCGAGGGTGCTGAGGATTCATCCTACACAATGGCTGCCGGCATCCCCAAGAGCCCTATCTTGACCCGATGCTTCACCACCATCAGCGCCACGCCGACCCCGTGAATCACCGGGTTCAGGCTGTGGCTGGCGTCGTGGTAGATGCACGAGATCGGCACCTCGACCGTGCGCAGGCCGGCCTTCCGGCCTTGCACCAACAACTCGACACTGAAGCCAAAGCCGTCCTCGGTCACGCGCAGGCAATCCAACGCCTTGCGCGTGTAGCCCCGGTAACAACTCTGGGCATCCACCACCTTCTCTTTCGCCCCCACGTTGTAGAGGAAGGTGATCACGTCAATGCCGAACTTGCGGTAGCGCGCGATCTCGTAGGTCTCCAGGAAACGCGAACCGATCACCACGTCGGCCTCGCCGGCCAGGAGCGGCTGCAGGAGGCGCGGCAATTCGTCGGGATCATGCTGACCATCGCCATCGAGGGTGATGAGGAACGCCGCCCCATCATCGCGCGCCGCCGCCAGGCACGAGCGATAGGCCGCGCCGGGGCCACGGTTTGTCTCGTGCCGCACGACCACAGCCCCGGCGGCCTCTGCCACCTCGGCCGTCCGATCGGCGGAGCCATCGTCCACGACGATGACCTCGTCCACGTAAGCCCTCGTCCGACGCACGATGTCGCCGATGAACGGCTCCTCATCGTAGCACGGGATGGCTGCGATCACCTTACCCTGGTTCATTCGTCCACCACTTCCTACAACTCCCGGCTGAAGCCGGGCCTCCAGGCCAGTTTTGTACCGAGAACTATGCGACGTCCATCTGGCGGGTTCTTTTCAAGACAGCGGAGCCAATCACGTAGGCAGCCACCGCTCCCTGGCTCGCCAGCCAGCCGATACCGCTGCCGACGATGCCGTAGCGCGGCATCAGCAGGTAGCCAAGCCCGATCGTGCCCACCGCAATCAGGAGCGAGATGCGGAACACGACGCCTGCCTCCCTGGTCACCCGCTTGACCGCCAGGTACACGTTGTTGATCCCCACCGGGATCGCCGAAAGCGCCAGGACTGCGAGCAGCCCCGTCCCGTTCTCCGCGTACCCCTGCCCAAAGAGCAGGAGCAGCGTGCGTCCGGCGACCAGCGTGAAGGCGACGGCGGGCACAGTGAGCAGAAACATCAACTTGACCGACTTGAGCACACTCTCACCCAGCGTCTTTTCCGCGTTCGATCCCTCGGCAAAGGTAGAAGTCGAGAGCGACCCTGAAATCATGAAGAGCACGCTGCCCAGCATCCACACCACATAGGAGTACCCGCTGGCGCTCGGCCCCAGCACGTTGAGGACGATGATCGGCAAGATCATCTGCGAAGTCTGGAAGAGCAGAACTGCCACCTGGTTGATCAGCGAGTAGGTCATCAGGCCGTTCAGGACCCCGACGCGCAGCCGGAACCGCGGGGAATAACCGGTTTGCACGGCAGGCAACAGCCAGACGAACGCCACGGCCAGCGTCACGGCCAGGGCCAGACCTATCGAGACGAAGATGCCATAGGCCTCCCAACGGACGAAGAGGATGGGCAGCGGGATGCGCAGGACGCTCAGGATCGCCGAACAGAGGAGCGTGAGCCGGGCCGCGCGGTGGGCGACGAAAACCTGGCTGACGACGCTGTTCACGGCGACCAGCACCGCGGAGAGCGCAAAGCCGATCAGGAAGGTGGGGCGGCGGTACAGGAACGTGAGCGACGGCGACCAGAGTGGCAGTCCTGCGAGAAAGATGCCGGCAACGACGAGTGATGCGATGGTGAGAAAGGTCAGGCTGGAATCCAGCATCCCCTGGGCCGACTCGCCGGCCCCGGGGAGATAGCGGATCAGGCCGGTGCCGAGGCCCAGGTTGGAAAGAGCGGCGACGAGCATCATGGCCGAGATCAACGCCGAGGCGACCCCCACGTCGGCATCCGCGTAGAACCGCGCGGCGACCGTCCAGAAGGCGAAACCCGCGAGCGAGTTGACCACGGTGTTGGCCATCAGGTAATAGGCGTTGGCGTAGAGCGGGGTGCGCAGATGGCGTCGCAGCCCGGCCACGGATACAGTCGCACGGATGTCAGACCAGAGTTGCTCTTTCAACACGTCGTTTCCACTCTCCCGCCCGGCCAACCACAGCCCGCCGCGTCTCTCGCCGATTACGGATGCATGGAAAAGCCCGGCCGAACAGATCCAAGCCTCTCGCGGGGACTGAGGCCGAACCCGACAGGGTTTTCATCCGACTCGGCTGTGCGCTTCAGGCACACAGCGGCCCCGAAAAGCCGCGAGGGAAAATCAATGTCCCCCCACCGGGCGATCTGTTCCCGCACCCACGCGGCGCTGAGCAGCCGAATCAACACATCGAAATCGCGGTCGGAGAGGCGCACGAACAGGCCGCGCAGCCAGCGCCCAAACATCAGTTCCAGGCCATCGTGGCGGCGCCAACGCTGCTCGTACCTGGATAGCATGCGGCGCGAAAAGTCGCCGCGCTCCACCGCTTCGAGCGCCGTCTCTGCAGCCAGTGCTGCGGCACGCAGGCCGAAGTAGATGCCGCCCCCTGTTGTAGGTTTCGTCTGGCAGGCGGCTCCCCCCACGAGCATCACCCGGTCGGCCACCAAGCCCCGCGCCGGGCCCAGCGTCAGCAGCCCGCCCCGCTGTGCCAGGACGTCGAAATCGCCGAAGCGGTCGCGGAGCATGCCCAGGAACGCGGCGTAATACCGCCGCACGGACGCCGTCGCGCCGAGGCCGATGCGGGCTTGCCCGTCCCCAACAGGGATGGCCCAGGCGAAGAAGCCGGGTGCCACCTCGTTACCGAAAAAGATCTCGATCACGTCCGTCCCCGGGCCACGAAAGGCAACCTCGGCCTTGATGACAGGGACGATCTCGCTCTGGTACCCGCTGCCAATCCAGCGTGCCACCCGCGAGTTGACGCCCTCGGCGCCCACCAGGAGGGGCGCGTGCAACCGGCAGACACCCCGCTCCGTCTGCACTTCCACCTGCACCCGCCCATCTAGCCTGGCGAAATGCTGCGCCCGCGTCCCCAGCATCAGCACGGCCCCGGCGCTTGCCGCTCGCTCGGCCAGCAGCCGGTCGAACGCGGGGCGGTCAATGGCGACGGCCTGCACGGTATTGGACTCTAGCCACAGCGTCCCGCCGCTCGGCCCCCATACCCGCGCCCGGCTGAAGCGGGCCCGTTCGACCGCCGCGCCGTCAACGCCGGCCAGTTCGAGGGTGCGCGGGGAGACCAGGCCCGAGCAGTGGTCCGGTAGGCCCACGCTCGCGTGTTCTTCGAGGAGCGCCACCCGCAGCGAGGCGCGCGCCAGTCTCTCGGCAACGGCGCTACCCGCCGGGCCTGCCCCAACGACGATGACATCGAATGCCGCGTTGCCAACAGCCATATAGCCTCCACCTCGTCGTCTGGCTATCACACCCCAGTGCCGCCAGACTTATCATAGCACCAATTGGGGGACTAGGGATTACAGAATGGTTAGGAATTGGTTACTGTCAACGACAATGACAAATCAAGACCACTTTCGTGGGAAGCGACTTAACAACTGAGCGAAACTGTGCTTTAATCCAGGCAAAGACCGGTCTGGAGGGAGAGGCATGGTTCGCACAGGATACCGTTTGGCCTATCTGGTAGTTCTGGTCGCGGTGTTGGCCCACCTGCTGCTCTACCCCGCCCGCTGGGAG
>FWPU01006965.1_pt1 | contig 21600 bp, 15 predicted proteins | sample 2228361 | NCBI WGS metagenome assembly FWPU01 (sample SAMEA103939777, study PRJEB20133) | metagenome
GGCCGTAACTATAACGGTCCTAAGGTAGCGAAATTCCTTGTCGGGTAAGTTCCGACCTGCACGAATGGTGTAACGATCTGGGCACTGTCTCAGCCACGAGCTCGGTGAAATTGAAGTATCGGTGAAGATGCCGATTACCCGCAACGGGACGGAAAGACCCCGTGAACCTTTACTACAACTTTGTATTGGGCTTGGCTGGTTGATGCGTAGGATAGGTGGGAGCCGAAGAGGCGGCAGTTCCGGCTGTCGCGGAGGCGCCGTTGAAATACCACCCTTTGGCTAGTTGAGTCCTAATCCCGACACTTCGGGAGACAGTGCATGGTGGGTAGTTTGACTGGGGTGGTCACCTCCTAAAGCGTAACGGAGGTTTGCAAAGGTGCCCTCAGCACGGACGGTAATCGTGCGCAGAGCGTATTAGTATAAGGGCGCTTGACTGTGAGGCCGACGGGCCGAGCAGGGTCGAAAGACGGCTAAAGTGATCCGGTGGTTCCGCATGGAAGGGCCATCGCTCAAAGGATAAAAGGTACTCCGGGGATAACAGGCTGATCTCCCCCAAGAGCTCAAATCGACGGGGAGGTTTGGCACCTCGATGTCGGCTCGTCGCATCCTGGGGCTGGAGAAGGTCCCAAGGGTTGGGCTGTTCGCCCATTAAAGCGGCACGTGAGCTGGGTTCAGAACGTCGCAAGACAGTTCGGTCCCTATCTGTTGTGGGCGCGGGAGGATTGAAGAGACCTGACACTAGTACGAGAGGACCGTGTTGGACGAACCGCTAGTGTACCAGTTGTGTCGCCAGGTGCAGCGCTGGGTAGCTATGTTCGGCCGGGATAAGCACTGAAAGCATCTAAGTGCGAAGCCTACTCTGAGATGAATCCTCCGATTAAGGGCCGTGGAAGACGACCACGTAGATAGGCAACAGGTGTAAGCATGGCAACATGTTGAGCCGAGTTGTACTAATTGCCCGTAAGCTTCCTTTTTTTACTAAAATAGCAGACCACTTCGTACTCGGTCGTAAAACTCTATGCCCCGCCCTTGTTGTACTGGGCTAACGCACAGACCTCTTGAGCCTTTCTTACTCCCTAGCTTTTGTTTTTAAAACATAAAGAGCAAAGCGCACCTTGGTGTGTAGCCATAAATACACAGTGCGCAAAAACATGTTGGTGCCTATAGCGACGGGGTTCACCTCTTCCCATTCCGAACAGAGTCGTTAAGCCCGTCAGCGCCGATGGTACTGCGGTGGATGCCGCGGGAGAGTAGGTCGGTGCCAACAAAAAAATGCCCTTGTGAGTTAAAACTCGCAAGGGTTTTTTTTATGCCTTATCCATGCTTAGGCCTTACATCCTTTACAGCCGTCCAAAGCCATTTCAACCAAATGAGTCCCAAAATTGGCACCACAACAAAACTGCCTGGGTTGTAATAAAGGGCCATATCAAAATCTAAATGGAGCAAATGCATAACTGCGCGTGTCATGCCGCAACCCAAGCACTCCACATCGAAGAATCGCTTCGATGGGCATATAGCCTCTCCCTCATCGAAAAAATCCGCTGGTAATAAGAGTAGAGTAACGGGGAAGACTAACAAAAATATCAACCAAAGCCAAGTAAGCAAGCGTTTCGTAGGCATTTGATAGCAGCAGAAAAAAAGAGCCATCAAACTAACGACCTGTCTGATGGCTCTTGGTCTCCATTAACCTCTTCTTAATTGTAGTAATCCTTCATTTTCACCAGGGCGTGGATAAAACCCGGAAGCCAACAGAGGAGCGTCAATATCAGATTGACAATCCAGTCGGAGCCACTCCAGTCCGATTTGACTCCCATAGCTATCCAGGCCAAGCCCAGAATAGCCAAGAGGATATACAATCCCTTGGTAATCCCATCGTCCGTTTTTTTCATTTCCTTTTTCAGGAATTTTTGAGCGGCCTTCAATTTTAGGGTGTTCTGGAAGCCCAGGCGCTCTCCCGTCATCTCTCGGTACTTCGCTGGCGTCAGAGTGAGAAACTCTTCTACCCCCATTTGAAGCATTTCAGGAGTTAAGGCTTGAATTTCTACAGCGTGTTTGAAGGCATCTACTGTTTGGTGGTTGCCTCTTTCAACAGCCAGAAGAGTGTTGAGCGCTAAGACCGTAAAGGCCAGGATCAGGGTAAATAATCTCATAATGTAGAAGCATTTTGAGCTTAAGCCTACTCTTTCCAAGCTTTTCGGCATCCGCTTGGTTTTTCAAAACCAGTGCAAACCTAAGAAAGCAGTCGCATTTGGCACCGCTCCTATTTTGTTAAATAATTTGTAAGGATACATTTGGCCCATTTGTATGAGCTGTCTTACCTTTGCCGACGCTTTTAAGCATTACAGGGGAATTAGCTCAGTTGGTAGAGCGCTTGCATGGCATGCAAGAGGCCACCGGTTCGAGTCCGGTATTCTCCACTAATAAGAAAGAGCGACTATCTTTAGAGATAGCCGCTCTTTTTCCTTAATGGCTTCTATTCCCTATTCAAACATAATGCGTTTAGCAGCCACACCTTGTGGGAAGTAGATTTTGGCAACATACATCCCATTAGGAAGACCATCCCGCCGGAGAGCGTGGGTTCTGGCGTTTATGTTGCGGTCATGGCGAACCAAGCGCCCGTTTACATCAAACAATTCTATAGCCAGGATGGGGTGCTCGCTATCACTATCAAACCATACTTGGCTCTTGGCTGGGTTAGGGAATACCGTAAGCACCAGCTTGGAGTCAAAGAGCTCTTCAGCCTTCGTGGAAATACCAGGGCAATCTAGGCCCAATGCACGGCAAGCGCGCGGAGCGTAGTAGGCAATGATAGTATCAATGACAGCGCGGGCAGCTACAGAGTCCGTGCTGCAATTGAGCGGCACGACTTGTCCGTTTGGCAACTGAGTATTGGGAATGAAGCGGTTCCACTCCCAAGGGGAAGAATTGGTTGCAGGACGCAAGAAGGGATAAAAGCCCTCTCTGCCGCCGTTTATCGTCCGAGCATATACGGAGAGGGGGTCGTTGAGAAGGCCACCCAGACTAAAGACATCATTGTTGCCCAGCGAGTCCTGTATGGGTTGTACACCACAGGAACCAGTCACGTTTACTACGGGCAAGTTCACGCCCGGAACAATAACCAATCCATCTGCGCAAGGAGCAAAGGGGTCTTCTGGTACGTGGAATGAAAGGATCGGCGGAGTATTTGTATCCAACCAAGCCTTGTCACCCAAGGCTCCACCCAAATTAACGGCCAGTTTGATGTCAGAAGAGTAGCCAATGTGGTTCGGAATATAGAGTGTATCTCCAACAGGGAAACCAGTAGCTGCACTATAAAGTTGATCAACAATACCTGGCGTAGGCTGAATGCCATAAGGATCGCCATTATAGGCTTCTATAACCATAGGCACATTATTGATAAGAAACTTGCCAGGCTCTGACGAGTTCAGTATTTCAGCGTATTTGTCTAAGGCGGCCGTGTTCAGTGTAACATAGCCACCTGTGCCTTGCCCAAAAATAACAATGCGATTAGGGTCAATTCGGAACTGATTGTTGTTAGTCGCAGCATCTTTTCGGAAGAAACGAATACAAGTGCGGGCATCCTGGATACCGCGGTAGGCTGCATTGATGAGGGTAAAGCGGCGTTGCAGCTCATCTGCGAGATCCGGCCGCCAGCCCAAGCGATAGTCCACAGAGGCAACTACATAGCCCATCTTGGCCAGTCGCGTGCATATTTCTACGGCTGCAGGGTCATTTCGAGTACCTCCGCAAGACTGATTGACACTTAGCATCGTCGCTGGATTGATCCATGGAAGAAAGCTACCTGTGTGAAAATACAGCACTAATGGACGCTCTTCAAGGGTGTCCCCCTCTGGCTCATAGACATCCATAACGAGAGGCTCCTTAAAAGTACGGCCAAAGGTGCTGATGGTTAAAACAGTATAATTCTCCCCATATACCACACCACTGGTCTTTTTGACGTCTGTAAAGACCTCATCCAAGTAGCGGTGAGGCTGTGCGGAGACCTGAACGGCCAGTAGAAGAAGGAGGCCAAGCATAAAAAGTCCTAATTTTTTCATAGAAAACAGCATTTAGTAAGAGTTAATAAATCACATGTAATGTTTTAGCCAAATTCAAAACTATCTCTGACGGAAATCGTATAGCAAGCTAATATAGGCCAATCTCCCTATTCGCGGGCCACCATAAGTCTGGAATTGCTTTTTATTTAACACGTTAGATGCTCCTATCTTTATCGTTGTGTGCATACGCGCCAAAGTAAAGTTTACCTGGGCGTCTAGGAGGTCATAGGTAGGTATGAAACCCGTAAACTGAGGAGAGCCTTCAAACATAAAACCCTGTATCCATTTATAGATAACATTGAAGCCCCATACATTTTTTCCACTTAGCGGAAGATCTCGGGCAGATAGGCCTACATTGTATTTGTGTTCCGGTGTATTGAAAGCAGGAATAATAGGATCATCAATCTGTGTATTTAGCCGATTCCATGAGTAGTTGGCCTGAGCCATAAAATAGTTGGCAAAATAGTAGTTTAGGCCAATAGCCAAGCCTTGGGTAGTTACCTCATTAGTAGAGTTGGCGGCCACCCTGTATATCCGAAGGCGGTTGAATTCTGGACCAAAAAAGCCAATCGGTAATTCTATACCAATGTTATAGCCAATAAAGTCATTGTAAAAGCTAAAATAATAGCCAGCGTCAACATATAGCTTGTCAAATAAAGTAGTGCGCACACCCAACTCCAACGTTTTGACCTTTTCTGGCTGAATAGGTGCTACGTTAAAATACTCTAACAGATTGATACTACCGCCTGGTAACCTGCGATATCTTTGGAGCGATTCCAAAGTGATGAGGCTATCAAATCCTTCCAGATTACCAACCAAAAACGCCCGCCCAACATTGAGATTAAGGTACTGGTCCGTGAGTGTCGGATTTCGGATAGCGCTGGAGAACGACGCCCTGATGAAAGTAGCTGGTTTAGGGTTCCAAACAACAGATGCGGCTTGAGTACTGACCATTCGGAAATTCTGGTTTTTGTCCACCCGAACTGCACCGTTGAGCTTAAACTTACCGAGCGTGTGTTCTACTCCTGTATAAGCCCCCCACTCCATATTAGTAATACGTGTGCCCGCAGTATCTTTGAAAATGGTACCCTCCGAGTATGGCCGATACATTCTGCCATTGCCTCCTATTACCCAGCGGTCGAGAAAGGACGGTTTAAATACGTATTCCCCATGAATGTGATATAGTGATGACTTATCAAAGAAGCGTGTTCCACCTTCGGTGGACTTTCGGCTAGTAATCGCTTGGAAGAGAGAGTCAAAGCGCGCCGTTCCCGGGGCAAAAAAATCAACCGTGGGAAATGAGCCAATCGGATTACCCACATTTGCCGCAGCTTCTGCTAAGCTGTGCCAATAGGCCATAGAGTCGCGATAATCCTTCATCCATGCGTACAGAGCAGTCGTATCGCCCAGCTCAGGATAACCATTAGGCACCATTCGGTTGAAATAAACATAGCCGAGGTTTGATGCTGTCCACCATCTCTCGTAATCGTTTGCCCATTGCTCGTTAGACTTGGAGGCTTCTTGCAAGCGTAAAGCAGTAAAGTAGGGGTCATATGATCGCCCGGCATCTTCGTTGGTGGCATAGGCGCGAATGAAGAAGCGATCGCGCTGGCGAAATTCGAGGCGATTTTGGAAGAACAAGATACCGCGAAGGCTGAAGCGATTGTCCCCCTGATAAACCGTAGTGCCAGTTCCGAAACTGGAGGACAGGATCAGTTCTGGCGAGTCGAAGTCTTTCTCCGGTTTTATTCTAAAGTGTAAAGCGGTGCTTGCCTTAAAGTTGCGCGTATCGTAATCCACCAAATCCACTTCTCGGTAGCCAGTACGGTGGTAGATCCCTAATCCCGCCCGAGTGTTATTCCACCAACTACTACCCGTAGCATCAAAGCGAGGCTGGTACTCATCTCCATAGATGTTCACGGCGTCATAACGGCCCGGATTTTCTGCGGTGGTGTAAAAATAGCCGCCTGACTGCGTCCCCGTAACTGGCTCATAATTGTCTGCTACCCAGTCGTCAGCTCGGAGGTAGAACAGGTTGAGTTTGCCTGCAAACCACTCTTTTCCTTCCTTATTTTTCAGGGCTCCGGCGTAGCGAATAGCCGTTTCAAAAAGATTGCGCTCGCCACCCTTGACAGATGCAGCCAAACCCTTGTGAATGAAGGGATTTTTGGTCTCCATCGAAATAACACCGTTGAAGGCATTCGGACCGAAAAATGCAGAGCTTGCTCCCTGCACTAAATCAACACTGTTGACATCCAAATCACTGGAACCTAAGAAATTGCCCAGAGAGAAGTTCAAACCTGGCGCTTGGTTATCTACTCCGTCAATAATCTGAAGCGTGCGAACCGGGCTGGTAGAGTTGAAACCCCGTGTATTAATAATGGTAAACCCCAAGGAGGCGGTGGTCAGGTAAACGCCTTTCAAGTTACCTAAACTGTTGTAAAAACTAAATGATGCAGCCTCCTTGATGGCGATAGGATCAAGTTTCTCCACTGTTAGTGGTGCAGCTTTTTGCTTGTCGTCTATTCGCTGCCCTCGAATAATAGTTTCCTCAATAATAATGGAACTGGGTTGTAAACGAATACTCAAGCGCGCGCCGGCATCTGAGACGAGAACCTCCTGAGCGATGTATCCTGTGTAAGACACGCGCAGGGTTACTGGCAGTGAGGATACTTGAAGGGCAAACTCTCCAGCGTAATTGGTCATGGCACCTCCGCCGGTAGCAACGGATATTGTGGCGCTGACTAACTCTTCGCCTGTTTCCGAGTCCACGACCTTACCGCGTATCGTAATTTGTCCATGGGTAAAAAAAGGCGCCCCTAGCCAACACAGCAGAAAGAGAGAAAGAGAAGTGTAGAGTCGCTTCATACATGACAGATGGTTAATTTCAAAAAATGTCTGCAACCTTGAGAGATACCATTCGGAGCACGAAAGAAGTGACAAATCTCAACTATTTGTAAAAAAATGTAGCGGTATTTCAAAAATAAAACTTTGTTTAGAGGCTAATTTTTACTGTTTAATTCCATTTTCCCAAGAGTAGCCTTAGCGAGGGTGCTCCATGAAAATCGCTCTTTTTCTGCTTGTACGCCGGCAATCAAGGTTTCTGCGCGCTGGTTTTCGAAGAAATCACGTATAGCCTCAGCAATGGGCAGTGGCTCTGGAGGCACTACGTAGCCAGAGATTCCGTGACGCACAATTTCGGGTAGGCCACCCACAGCAGTTACAAGTACAGGCTTTTCGAAGTGAAAAGCGATCTGCGAAATACCACTTTGCGTTGCACTTCGGTAAGGTTGCACAACCAGATCTGCTGCAGAGAAATAAAGGCTGACCTCTTCCGAAGGAATAAAATAGGTATGCAAATGCACGCGGCTTTCTAGCGCATGCGCGCTTATTATTTTTTGGTATGGTTGCCAGTCTCCATAACACTCTCCAGCAATCAGGGCATGCACACTTGGTGTATGGGCAAGGGCTTCTAATAGCAGATCTAATCCCTTGTAAGGCCGAATCAATCCAAAAAAAAGCACTAAAGGTGCTTGCTGAGGTAGGCCTAACTCTTGGCGGGCGATGGTTTTATCCAACGGCCCACCATACACATCGTATATGGGATGAGGCACGTATTTGATGGACTCAGTACCAATATCTGCAGATAAAAAAGATTGAAGCTGCGCTTCAACAGAACGGGACATAACCACAAAATCATCACACGCTGCTACGAAGAATCGAGCCAGAGCCTTATCTCCAAATCGCTTTTCGTGTGGAATTATATTGTCAATAAGAGCTGTTATATTGATTTTTTTATTTGAAAATAGGCGTATCAATCGCAAAATACTGCCCAAACATGGCGCCATGAAGGGTAACCAAAATCTTACAACTATGCGGTCTGGACTCTCTAGGGCAATAGAACGAGCCGACAATACCCAGTTAAGCGGGTTTACCGAGTTCAAACGCGTTTTAATAAGAAGGTCTTCCGGGGCGGCTTCATCTGAGTACTGGGTCTTTCCTGGGAAAAGAAAAGAAGGATACTGTAAGGAGAAGTTGTAGATTACTACCTGATGGCCCATAGCCTGGAGCTCTCGGGCTAAACGCTCCGACGAGGTGGCAATACCTCCTCTCAGTGGATGCGCTGGGCTGATCAGGACTATCTTCATGGCGCGGCAGTCAACTAAAATCTAGTAGCAAACATAGGCATTGCCTTTTATCTCGCTCGATAGACTGCAACAGGGCAGGGTAGGAGGGGCCTATTCCATTTCAAGGCTCGGTCGAGGATGTTTTCGCTTTAAAACATCCTCGACCGAGCGCGGACGCCGCTCTGTTTCCCAAAAAAAGCCGTCTAATTTCTGGGTTTCTGTTATGCCGACTTGGCGCATTGGTGAAATCTTTCCTGTTGGTTCACCGTAAAACTTTACGCCTATTACTTGGCTTTGTTCAAAATATAAGCGCATTTCTCCGCATTCGCTCCTGTTTAGCCCGATGTAGCGTTGCTGGTCATCCATCACGTAGTAAAGCGCTTGAGCATTTCCTTCTACGTGCATTTCGCGTGCCTCATTCTCTTCGAAGAACACCGTGTTAAATCTCCCCTTGATTTGATTGTACATTCGGCCGTCTTCTGACTGAACGACCAAGCTGTTTTCCCGAAGTAGCATTTCACTAATACGGCCACTCTGCATTCTCAGTAAAATCGTATCCGCTGAAAACTGGGAAGTATCAGCCCAGATAAGAGGCAGGTTCTCTTTTTTGAAAAAATAGAAAAGGCTATCCGCCGCGTGGTATACCAAGGAGTCACAAGATGCTTGCAGATCTTTTTTAAAAATGCGCACATCCGGATAAGCCAGCAACACTCGGTCATCGGTTAAGGTATCTAATTTGAAAGATAATAAGGTGTCGGCACTCAGAAACAAGGTGTCTCCTTCCATCAAGGAAAGCATCAGTGGCCTGCCTTTTTCCTGTTCTTCACTAAAAGCTCCATGGGCATACACAAGACTTGTTCGCCGATTGTAATCAACGCGATGCGCTAGAAGGGTATAATCCTGGGAGGTATCGCGCCAGTCTACTCGTCCAAGGGCTATACCGTTGCCCAATTCGGTGTTGAAAGCCAGAGAGTCGGCTTCAATGATATATGGAGGGTCACTCACCCGACTACGCCCACGCAACTGATATTGCTGAGTTCGCTTGTCGTAGTAAACTTCCTCTCCATCAATCTGCTGCTCTACATCTTTATAGCGTACATTGCCCAAGAAAATAGCGCGCTCGGTTTCTGCATTGTAGCGAATAACATCTGCACTTACTGAACGCCCCTCAAACGGCTCTTCTACGTATGCATCTCCATCAAGGACATACTCCTTCGATGCCTCAGAATACCGAATTCTTCTGGCCCTGCCACGTTGGCCATCTTGCTCGTACTGAGGGTTGCCCTCAAAGACCGCGAAGTCATTCTCCAAATCGTAGAAACCTGACTCACAATACAGCTTGCTACCGCGCTGACTGATTAGGGTTGGAGCGACAAAAAAGACTAATTGCGTCTCCGTGTTAAACTGAAGGCTGTCTGTTCGCATAGTAAACTCCGGATCCACTACGACCACCTCCCCATCAAAGTAAGCTGTTTTGTTTTCTACGTGGTAATAACCACGTGAGCTGGTCATCTGACTTGTCCCATTTGTCAAGGTTCCGCCACTTAGATAAGTAGCCAGTTTTTGTTGAAAGTCGTAGTGCAATTCATTGGTAAAGAGCTCCTGCTGCCCGCGCACTAATGCAACGGCGCCAAACATGTCGCAATCGCGTACATCTCCTCGATAGAGCGCCGAGTCACCATAGAGCCGGAGTGTGTCGCCTTGTTCAATAAGCACATTGCCCATCAGTCGAGCATCATTAAGGTCGAGTAGAGCTGTATCGCAAAAAATCAGCACATTACCATGTCTTAGCCGTACAGAGCCGCTCAATTTTTGAACATAGCGCCCTTCCTTCAAAAAATATTCTCCAAGGAGCGAGGACTCTACTTTTACATTTTTTGACGTGTCTGCGGTTAGAGTGGTACTACCTTGAGCGAGCAGGGTGGTTGGCCATATCCAAAGACACACCAGCAAGGAAAATAAGAAGCGCATGGATAATCAATATTTTAAAAGGACTAACGAACGAGTCCGGGTTTTTTCCGTTGTACAAGAAAAAATCTCTTGGTATGACCAAAGTGCCGCAAAATTCGCCCATAGTATTGTTTGATGGTTTGTGCCATCTTTGCTCTACTACTGTGCAATGGCTGCTCGAGCGAGACACAAAAGAGGTGTTTCGTTTTGCTTCCTTGCAATCGGAACTTGGGCAACACCTGGTAAGGCATCGGCTAGGGCCAAGTACTGATATTGACTCTGTCGTACTCATAGATGGCGGTAGTGCTTATGTCTGCTCCGACGCCGTTATTGAAATTGCGCGTCGTTTAGGCTTTCCTTGGTCAATCCTCATCTTCTTCAAATGGGTTCCCCTTTCTTGGCGAGACGCCATCTACCGATGGGTGGCTCGAAACCGATATCGTTGGTTTGGCGCCAGAACTACCTGTTGGATGCCAAACAAAAAATGGGAAACTCGCTTTCTGGATGCTGTACCTGCAGCATCCGAGGTTAGGAAAACAGGATAGGGTAGGGAACCGGTTTACTCTACCTCGGTTGGCCTTGACACAACGATCTGGCTTCCTCGATGACGCGCCTTTGCCTCAAGTCGCTGATAGACAGCGTTTTTAAAATGTCAAGGTGTTGAAGTAAATCTTGAATTAGTACCAAGCGATATTCTTCTACCAGAGCGCTTTTCTCCCGACGAGTTAGCGAATGCAAGCAGGTCAGTGGATGAATACCTGTCCGATTAACGCGATCGCGCAGACTGTTCCCTTTAGGTGAGTCCCAACCAACCAGTTGCATACCTGTGCACTCACCATAACGCAGGGCATCATCGGTAAAACGGGTATTAGTGAACGCGAAACACTCGATGACATAGCCCTCCTCCAGTCGCAATTTCCATTCGCCCTGGCAGAGATCTTGAAATCGGGAGTAAATATAAAGCGCTACCTTAACGTCATTAACTAACTGTTGTGAGTTCCTAAATTTACACTCTCCAAATATAATTCTTTTTTCATTCAAACCTAAAATATCAACTTCGTGATTAATGCAGCGCCCCTGCTGATTGATGCCTTTTCGTATGACAAAGCCTTCTGCCTCCAGCAGACGGGCCACAAAGGTTTCGAAGGGATAACCCGTCGGCCCCAGCGCAAATAGCGCTTGTTTAAGCGAGTACCGGGAGGCGGCTACCTTATTGTAGCGGCGAAGTAGCTGGTGTGCTCGGCGATAAACCTGTTTTGTGGTTGCATAAGGATGCCAATCTTCTTCGATAGCCCGAACGACAGCGTTAGCTTCGTCTGCAGAAGCCCCCGCCCGTTGCAGCGACACGTACAACTTGGATGCATCGAATTCGACTTCTTGGCCGCTAGCTTTAGTGATGCGCTTTTTAGGCATATTCTCTATTTAACATAATATAAATTATTTTTGAAAAATACTAGTATTTCTGCCCCCACAAAGGAAATAGGAAAAGTACCACATCTGCCAGAAAATGGCCTACTTCAATCTATGCTGGAGCTATCACCTTTGCCATATCATAAACGAATAAAAAGTTGATAACTATGGAAACGAACGGTAAAGTGCAAACATCTATGCCTCGTATTGGAGATCCTGCACCCGATTTTGAGGCCATAACCACAATTGGAAAAATTCGGTTCTCAGAGTATGCACGTGGGTCGTGGGTAGTGTTTTTTTCGCACCCTGCGGACTTTACGCCAGTGTGTACCACAGAGATGACGGGTTTTGCTTTGGAGAAGAAGTTCTTCGAAGAGCGGAACACCAAGTTGCTTGGCTTGAGCATTGACAGCATCCACGCACACGTTGCATGGGTTCAGAATGTGCGCGAGAAGACAGGTGTTCTCTTCGATTTTCCGATTGTGGCGGATTTGGATATGTCGGTATCCAAATTATACGGAATGTTACAACCAGGTGAGAGTGAGACGGCCGCTGTTCGGGCAGTATTTTTCATTGATCCCACCTTCACCATCCGACTCATTATGTACTACCCACTCAATGTGGGGCGTAATATGGAAGAAATCAAGCGCGCCCTGGTTGCCCTCCAGACGGCAGATCAATATAAGTGTGCTATGCCGCTTAACTGGCAACCAGGAGAAAAAGCCATCGTACCGCCACCTAAGACGTTGAATGAGCTCGATGAGCGGCTGAGGAGCGACTACGAAATGGTAGATTTTTACCTTGCTAAATGTGAGTTGAAGTAACTGGGTTTCTAAAAAGTATATTAAAGTTGCGGCGCATATCATAATGATGAATTAGGACGTGATTTTGCGCCGCAACTTTTATTCAAAGTGGTTATGAAGTACGATATTATTGTAATAGGTGCTGGCCCTGGAGGGCAAGAGGCTGCCCTATTAGCTGCCCGAGCGGGGATGCGCACTGCATTGGTTTCGGATATGGTGTTGGGTGGGCGAGCGACTTGGGGGAGTCTAGTGCCATCCAAGGTGTGGTTAAGTGAGACATATCGGGCGTTAACGTCAGGTAAAGAAGTATTTCGCTTAGAGTACTTGCGCGAAAAAGTCAAGACGAAAGCCCAGCTCATTGCCCAAAATGCCCAAAAGCAATTGGAGGCCTCGGGAGTAACCATTTACATGGGGAAAGCAGCGGTTTTCTCACCTGCAAAAATAATAGTTGAGTCGGGCGAAAATGCTGCAACGAGTGTTACCCTGGCATCCCGTTTTGTCGTGATAGCTACCGGCTCTGAGCCAATCTTTACCCCTGATATGAAGCCTCAGCCACCCAAAGTCATCGCACCACGGCTTGCAGGAGCCATGGAGACGCTACCCTCGCGCTTACTAATGATAGGCGGAGGTATTACTGGCGTGGAATATGCCTCCGCGTTTGCTGCAGCTGGCGTTGAAGTTGTCCTGCTACATAAAGGACAGGCCCTATTGCCTAGGATAGATACAGAAGTAGTCGGGCGCTTCGAGGAGTGGCTTTCTGGAGTAATGGGTGTACAATTAGTTAAAAACAAGGCCGTTACATCGCTTAAGGTAGAAGGAGAGGTCGTTGTGGCTCGAACGGCTGATGGTGAAGTATACACAGGCTCACATGGTTTCATTGCTGCTGGGCGAAGGGCTGATACTACTTTTTGGCATGGCGACTCAGAGGCTCTGTTAGTGACTCCAGACGGCGCAGTAAAAATTGACCATTATTGCCAAACCAGCGTACCTGGCATCTACGCTATTGGAGACGTTACCGGTGCACCCATGACGGTAAACCACGCACAAATGCAGGCGCGCATCGCCGTTTCTCACATACTCAGTGGAGAACAAGGCGCCCTGACGCCGAAGCCAATAGTGGAAGCTGTTTATACGCATTTACCTATCGGACAGATTGGCGAGACTAACACCTCTGAAGATGCATACTTCGTGGTAAAGGAATATGGCAATCTTTTAAAAGCACAGATAGAGGATGCCTCAGAGGGTATCTTGAAAGTTAAGGTAGACAAACGCTCTGGCAGAATAAGAGGAGCAGGAGCATTTGGCGAGCATGCCATAGATATTCTAAGTCTTATTCAAATCGCCATGTGCCACGGGATTACATGGGAGGACCTTCAGCGTTACCCCCTCCCCCACCCTACCTATGGCGAGCTGTTATCTAAAATATGAATACCCATGCTCGAACAGTATCGCCTCTACGTTGCAGCAACCAATCAGCATGTTGGGAAGACAACCTGTACGCTCGGAATCACCTTTGCTCTGCAGGAGAAGGGAATACGCGTGGGCTATTGTAAGCCTGTAGGCCAGGAATATATTAGCCTGGAAGACGGCCTTAAAGCCGATAAAGACGCCTTGCTGTTTGCAAAGGCCATGGGTTTTTCTCTGCAACCGGATATTCATAGCCCTGTCATATTAGGTGACGGTGCCACGCAAACTTTTTGGGACAAGCCGGATAATTTTCTCTTTCAGAAGCGATTGGAAGAAGCGTCTCGATATTTGGCCAATCAACCCTTTGACTGGATAATATGCGAGGGTACGGGACACCCTGGTGTGGGTAGCATTGTAGGTGTTTCTAATGCTGTGGTTGCCCGTATTCTAAAGGCTCGTGTCATACTGGTTGTGCGAGGCGGTATTGGGCGCACTGTGGATGAAATGTCGTTAGCATTAGCCCTCTTTCGCCAAGAAGGCATTGATATAGAAGGTGTTATTGTCAATAAGGTGCTTCCTGAGAAATTAGAAAAAGTAAAGCACTACTTAGGTAAGGTGCTCGAAGCATGGGGCATCCCGTTGCTGGGTGTTATACCGTATGACGAGAGTATGATGTTTCCGCTCTTCGAACAAATCCGAAAGGCCGTGGACGGAAGAGTGGTCTTTAATGCCGATAAAATGGAAAATCGCATTGCTACTATAGTATCAGGGTCCCTGATTGAGGCATACGATTTTGGCAAGCACCGTGGCATCCTCATTGTGTCAAATGCTCTTCGCCTACCGGAAGTATTGCAAAAAATGATCTCCATGGCGAAAAGCCAAGGCTTAGCCTCTCCTGATGTAGCGGGCATTCTGGTTACGGGTACCAAAGACGGCCATCCACCTATAAGCGCTCACCCACTGTGCAGACAGTTTGTCCAGGAGTTCCAAATCCCGGTAGTAGAGTCTGCTTTAGACACCTACGGAGCAGCATTGCGCATTAACGCACTGGAGGTCAAGATAAACACCCGCACTCCATGGAAGGTCAGCCGTGCGGCCGAGCTCATCAAGGACTATGTTAACATAGACATGCTCGTGGCTATTATGCACGCCAAGCCTCATTAAGGCTATTCACCCCCCCATAGGAGTGCGTGGTAGTCGTCTCTATACCCGTCATCTATTTTCATTTCAAGTAAATCCAGCATATCTGTTTCGCTATACCATTTTTCAAGCGCTTCTGCGTTGGAAACATAGCGGAGCTCTATTTGTCCCTGTTGAAGTTGCGACTGCCGCCACAAAAAGGTTTTCTCCATTTTGTCGAATACTCTTCGGCACACTTCCACGTGGTCCGAACTCCTGCCATGCGCTAATGCAGCATGTCGAAAAGCCTGTTTGTTGCGGGCTATCATCCGCGCCTCTTCGATGATGAAGAATACTGTATGTGCCCAGTACCCCGCTGGAGGCAGCAAGTAGCTATAAAGCACCAGTTGTAAATCTTCCTCATTGCTCATCAGTTCCTTTCGTCTTCTTAGGCCACTCCATTTTAGGTCTACGATAGCCCACTCGTTTCCGCTGCGCTGTAACACCAAGTCTGCCCTGCCGCGAAGTGGCACATTGCAAAACATCCCTTCCAGTTCAACCTCGGTGCCATAAATCTGCCATTGATCCGCCCTGATACACTCTAGCAAACTCCAGGCAGCGGTTTTCACGCGCGATACCAAGTAATGGCGCTCCGGCTCTCGCCCATACAAGAGGAGTGTTGCGCCTTCTTTGGCCAACAGACCTGCCGCTTTTTGCTCGACCCACTGAAAAACGCTCTTTCTATCCCAATGCAGGCATTCGTCTTCGCGAAGGAGCATTTCGAAAAAGCGGTGTGCTAATTTTCCGAGCAGCTGCTGGTCTCGAGCGATGCTGAGCAAGCTGCCGGGATAAAGATGCATCTTTCGGCGAAAAAACCAGCGGTGAGGAAAGTAGAGCATCTGCTCTAATTCCGTAGGTGTCTCGCATACCACCTCGCCCAGGTGCTCTGGTGCAGATACTTGGAGATGAGTCCCTACTTTTCCTGTAGAAAGCGGTAGGATGGTTTCTACCTGCTCGAAGGCCTCGCCTTTCTCACCCTTTTGGGCTGTATTTAAATCTACAAGCAGCTTATCTGGCTCTCTAAAAATGCTCTCCAAGTCGCTCAATAACAGTGAAGGCTGCGCTTCATAACCGCCTATTTGCTCTGGCATAAATATGATTAGCTGCTGCTTTGTCTTCAAGATGGGTTGGGTGAGGAAAAATAGGTGGCGTCTTGTGTTTTCCTGAGGTGTCTGCAGCCGAACCGTGCGCTTTTGCAACCACAACCGTTCCTCAGGCTGCCATTGATCTACCGCAGGGGCGAGCATATCATTGGCACAATTCCACCAACAGAGTACTTCCGTTGGTTGGGCCAAGGCGCCGGCCTGTCTTACGTACGATAGCCCACCCACTTGGGCAGAATGGAGAGCCAGGGGTGCCGGCTCGTGAATAGTGCGTACAATGCGCTCTAACTCAAGTTTGGAGATACGCGCGTTAGGTTGCACCCTCAGCACGTCTCGTACTCGCCGTGCCTGTTCGGCCAACACAAGCAGGTTGGATGGAGAGGCTGTATTAGAGCGCTCTATGGCCCACCTATACAAATAGTCGAAGATTTCGGCTGCTTCTTCTGAAGGTGCTGTGCCCTCATTGGGATAGCGCCTGCGGGCAAACCAAAACTCGTAGTGCTTTCTCGCCACTGTTGACGTTGGCGATTTTTCCAAATAGCTATTAACAGCTGCAAACCAGGTTTCACTAAAAAGGCCAGGTCTATCTGCCAAAACACGGGCTATTTCAACAGCCAATCCATCGTCAAAAGGTTTAAGGGGCAATGTCAAGAACTCCATGACTTTGAATGCATCTATGGGTTCCCATAAGAAAGCAGAAGCTAGTTTTAGTGTCTGCAGAGAAGGTCTTGCTAAGGAAGATTGTGGAAAGCCCAATGAGGGCTGCCCTTGCTGCCGAAGTGCCTGCTCCAGGAAGCCTCCTTCACTCATTAATAAAAGTGGACGAAAGGTGGAATGCGCTACTTGTTGGGCCAAAAAGAGAGCAGCATCGCTATCTCGGCGAATACGATACACGAGCAAGGAACCGTCGGCTTGGGCAGGCCTGCGCTCTACCCGCATGCCACACAAATGTGCTTGCCAATGTGCAAGGTCGCTGCCTTCTGGTGCAAGAGGTGCTCCGATAGTACATGTTCCTACCCGTACGCCCTGTTGCTGAAGTATGACAAGTAGGCGCCGAATGTGCGAGCGTAGCAGGGAGATGGGTTCATGTAGGTAAACACAACGAAGTGGAAGCCGTCGTCGAGTTAGCCAACCGAGCACTCGCTCGTAGCGATCAGCTACCCCTAAGGCAGGCGCCTCGAGATGAAATGCATCTATTTTTTGCCTGAATAGGCCCTCTACACAAGCCAATGTACGCAACCTGAGCGGACAGTCATCCAGAATAGTAAAGTTCCAGCCAGCTAAAAGCAGCTCATCTCGCCACGCCAACAGGGTCTCGGCAGTAGCCCAAGGGTCGGCCTCAAAAGAGTCGCTGTAAAAAGCCATCTCCGTCTGCTGCTGCTGCCGATACTCCATTAAAGACTGCCGATACAATTCAATGCGCAGATAATCGGTGTTGTGCTGGGGCAATTGTAGGCCTAACTGGGTTTCTAGCCAATCTAACAGCCGCCCATCGCCGGCATAGAGTACTCCCACCTGACTGCTATCAATATTCAGGAATACCTCGTTGTCGAAGTGTTCGCAGTAGTGTATTTCCATTTCACGCAGACTGTTTGTACAGTGAAATCTCTCGCCAGGCGTCTCCCAAATGCACTACTATATCACCTGCTATCATGCCGGGTTGGCTGTATCGGGCCGCTGCTAAATCACCAGCAAGGCCGTGGAGATAGACGCCTAAAAGACACGTTTCCAATGGCGTGTAGCCTTGGGCCAAGAGCGCTGTCAGGATGCCTGTCAGTACGTCTCCACTCCCCCCAGTGGCCATGCCTGGGTTGCCAGTACTGTTGAACCAGCAAGTGCCATCAGGGCATGCAATACTGGTAAAGGCTCCTTTCAGAACGATATATACGCCTAAGGCTTTGGCTTGGGCTTTCTGAAGCGCATTTCGCTCAAAGCTGTTGCCTGTTGGGCCGAAAAGCCGTTCAAACTCCTTCGGATGCGGTGTCAGAATGGCACCAGAGGGTAAAAAAGCCAACCACTCTTTGCGCTTGGCCAGTATGTTAAGGGCATCCGCATCGAGTACTAACGGCACTTGGGTCTTCTGCAACAGGCGTTTGAGCACTTGCGCTGTAGCCGCTGCCTGACCAATACCGCAACCTATGCCGATAGCATTGTAGGGAGATAACTCGGGTAGATCCGTCAAATAGTCGTCTTTGAGGTCTTCGCTACACATGGCTTCTGGTACACAAGTCTGCATAATCTCGTAGCCACACCGAGGAACATGGGCGGTAAGCAACCCCACCCCCGAACGCATACACGCACGTGCTGCTAGCACCGCCGCCCCCATGCTGCCCTGTCGGCCGCACATAAGCAACGCGTGCCCGTAAGTGCCTTTATGCGAATGACGCGGCCGTTTCTTGACGAGCAAAACGACGTTTTCTGCCGTTAAGTAGTGATCCGAAACCTCTTGTAACTTCCAGAATTCTGGAAGCAACCCGATGCTCCCAAAAGACCACTCTCCTACCCTACCCGCATTCTCTGGAAAAAAGAAAGCCTTTCGTGGCACTTCGAAACAAAATGTTTTGTTTGCCTGAACGCAAGGGCCCGTACTGGGCTGGTCTGCAAAGAGACCGCTGGGCATGTCAATAGCCACTTTCTCAGCAGGCAGATGATTGAGCCACTCTACCATTGCAGCCCACACCCCCTCTAAAGGACGCGTCAGGCCTGTGCCGAAAAGTGCGTCAATGATTACCGCTCCCTCTCCCACAAATGGCGCATCAGAGGGAGAGCGAAGCCAACACGTCTGAATGGCGCCATGAGCTGGAAGACGGGCAATTTGCTCCTGAAAGTCAGCGCTCTGCCGTGCATTGAACTGGCAGATAAACAGCTTTACTTCATAACCACGCTGATGCAGTAGACGCGCCACCGCCACTCCGTCTCCACCATTGTTACCTGTGCCTGCGAATATGCAGACAGGGCGCTGTACATCAGGATACCGGGCTACGAACCACTCCGTGAACACTCGCGCTGCGCGCTCCATCAGGTCTACGGAGGTAATGGGAGCGTGCTTAATGGTGAAGGCATCCCAAGCGCGTATCTGTTCTGCTGTGGGTATTCTCATAGTAATGACCTGGGAAGTGTAAAGGGTAGCGTTAGGCAAAGGTAATTACAATACCTACCTTATCCACCTCTGTTCAGAACTTTGCCGCATGTCTTACGCATTATTTGATGGACTGAGAGTAGTCGAGTTAGCCTCTGTGTTGGCCGGCCCGTCGGTTGGGATGTTTTTTGCAGAGCTGGGAGCAGAAGTAATCAAGATTGAAAATAAGACTACCGGAGGCGATGTTACGCGAAACTGGAAACTGCCCACTGAAGATCCATCCTCGCCTATTTCTGCCTATTTCTGCAGTGTGAATTGGGGCAAGAAGCATCTTTTCCTCGACCTCACCTCCGAGAAAGACCGCGCTCTGGCTCGCCGATACGTAAAAGAGGCTGATGTAGTTATTGCCAATTTTAAGCCTACCTCAGCGCGCCGCTTGGGCTTTGACGCCGCTGCCCTCAGGGCGCAGCACCCGCGCCTGATATACGCACAGGTCTTAGGCTGGGCAGCCCCCGAAGATGAACGGCCAGCTTTTGATGTCGTGCTTCAGGCCGAAGCGGGATTTTTATACATGACCGGCGAACCCAACCGACCTCCAGTAAAAATGCCCGTAGCACTCATAGACCTAATGGCTGCTCATCAACTCAAAGAAGCCATCCTGACTGCGCTGTGGCGACGCGAGCGCACCGGCTTAGGTTGCGAGGTCTCCGTCTCATTATTTGAAAGCGCAGTGGCATCATTGGCTAACCAAGCTTCCAATTGGCTAATGGCCGGCCATATACCCCAGCGCATGGGCACCCAACACCCCAACATTGCACCTTACGGAGACATGTACGTGTGTGCCGATGGGCACTGGCTGTTGTTGGCCGTGGGCACCGACCGCCAGTTTGAACACCTGTGCCGCTGCCTGAACCGAGAAGACCTCTTGCAAAAACTTACCTTTCAGACCAACCAAGCGCGTGTTCAGCATCGGCAAGAGTTAAACGCCATTCTGCAGACCATTTTTTCCCAAAAAAACCTCCACCATTGGCTGGAAGCACTTCGAGCCAATCAAGTACCCGCAGCCCAAATACGCGACATGCCCGCTGTATTCGAACAACCAGAAGCACGGGCGCTTATCCTAGAAGAATTATCCCTCGAAGGCATCCCTACTCGGCGGGTGCGGACAGCGGTTTTCCGCATGAAGCCCTAATGAACACACTACCTTAGCCTTTCGTTTTAGTACGCATAAACATCCTTTCGCTAACCAGACGCCTCATTTTCTCATGGATAGAGAGAAAATTATAGAAACCCTCCGCCAAGTGCGAGACCCGCGTACGGGGCGCGATATCGTCTCTTCTGGCATGCTCCAAAGCGTGGTTATTGATGGTCATCGGGTCAACTGCACCCTCGGCGTCCCCTCCCAACAAACTCCGGGCAAAGCCGAGATTAACTTCGCCTGTGTCAGTGCCATAGCCGAGATTTATCCAGAAGCAGATGTCAACGTGCACTTCGTAGTGCAGGCTTCTACGGCCCAGCAAACCAATACAACCGTGCCACAAATCAAAAACATTATTGCCGTAGCCTCCGGCAAAGGCGGCGTAGGTAAAAGCACTGTAGCGGTCAACTTGGCACTCGGGTTGCAGCAACTGGGCGCGCGCGTAGGACTGATGGACGCCGATGTATATGGGCCGAGCATTCCCACTATGTTAGGGCTGGTAGGGCAGCGCCCCAGGGTGCAAGAAATAGACGGCCGAATGAAGATGGTACCGCTTTTGGCCTACGGCATGCCTACCATTAGTATCGGCAATATCATAGAGCCAGAGCAGGCCGTCGTGCTGCGTGGCCCCCGACTGGCGGCTATCGTGAAGCAATTTTTCAACGATGTGCTCTGGAATGAGTTGGATTTTCTTATCGTGGACCTTCCGCCTGGCACTGGCGACGTCCAACTGACTTTGGTGCAAACCGTACCCGTAACGGGCGCCGTTATCGTTACCACTCCCCAAGAAGTGGCAGTCGCCGATGCCATCAAGGCAATGAATATGTTCCTGCTACCGCAGATCAACGTGCCTATCTTGGGCGTCGTGGAAAACATGGCTTGGTTCACCCCCGCAGAGCTCCCTGAAAACAAGTACTTCATCTTCGGCCAAGGCGGAGGCAAGAAATTAGCCTTGGCCAGCCGCTCGGTGTTGCTGGGCCAAATACCGCTCGTGCAGAGCATCCGAGAAGGCGGCGATACCGGAAAGCCGGCTGTTTTGGAGCAAAAGGACAGCATCGTCGCCAAAGCTTTCATGGAGGTAGCACAAAACACCTTGCGCCAAGTGGCTATACGCAACGAGATGCTCGAGCCTACCCGTGTCGTCCGCTTAGGAGATGACTAATACTACAGCCATCTCATCCTTTATTTTTTGGGATTGAAAAGGGTACACATTTTTTAAGTGAAAGTTTTGGCGAAGTTCTTTGACAAGTTGGAAAAAAATATAAGAGTAGCCTCACGCCTTCGCT
>FWPU01006966.1_pt1 | contig 21597 bp, 11 predicted proteins | sample 2228361 | NCBI WGS metagenome assembly FWPU01 (sample SAMEA103939777, study PRJEB20133) | metagenome
GGAAAAGGGGTTCAACTTCCCGTACCTCTACGATTCCAGCCAGAAGACCGGCCGCGACTACGGGGCTACCTGTACCCCGCATGTGTTTGTGCTGGACAAGGACCGCAAGATCGCGTATATGGGGGCGATCGACGACAACAACAATCCCAGGCAGGTGAAGCAGCATTATCTGCGCGACGCGCTGGATGCGTTGCTGGCCGGCAAGAAGCCGCCCAAGGAAGTGACCCAGCAGCGCGGGTGCAGCATCAAGTGGGATTAAGAGCCTCCCGGCTAAAGCGATAACCGATGCCCTTTTCTGCCCCCTGCCCGCGGGCCGCACGAGGGCTGGGCGCGGCGTTGGCGCTGAGCCTGGCTCTCGTGCCGGCCTTTCTCGGCTGCGGGTCCGGCGGTGTTGGCGATCCTGCCAGGCCAGCGTCGCCGCAACCTGCGGCCGGGAGTGCCACCGGCGCGCCCAGCTCGGCTATGCCCGCCTCGGTGCCTGGCCCTGCCGGCGAGCTTCAGGTCCCCTTGATCGACGAAAAAGACCTGGCGCGGGTCGTCGAAGGCCTTCGCGGCAAGGTGGTCCTGGTGGACTTTTGGGCCACATGGTGCGGCGCCTGTGTGGAGAACTTCCCCCACACGGTCGAGTTGTACCGCCGGCTGGGCCCCCAGGGGTTGGCGGTGGTGGCCGTGAGTATGGATGAACCGGAAGATGCCCCCCAGGTCCAGAAATTCCTGGTCCGCCAGGATGCCGGATTTTTGAACTTTCAAAGCAAACTGGGAGGCGCGTCGGAGGAGGCGATCGCGCGGTTTCAAATCCGTGACGGGACGTTGCCCCATTTGCGCCTGTACGACCGGGCCGGCAAACTGCGCCATACCTTCCCGTCGAAAGAGTCTGGCAAACTGGACGCACAGGCGATCGAGCGCGCGGTCCGAGAGTTGCTGGCCGAAGCGCACGCTCCGTAGCCTGTCGGCCACGCATTGGGCAGCCGGCCTTCGAATCGCGGGACGGATTGCGCGCCGGTTTTAGGGGGCCCGGCCTGTGCGGCGGAGTTTTTCCAGATCGGAAAAAAACCCGGGATAGGTCTTGGCGGTGCATCCGGGATCCCGAATCACCACGCCAGGTACCCGGAGGCCTGCCAGGGCCAGGCTCATGGCCATGCGGTGGTCGTCGTAAGTGTCCACTTCGGCGCCGCGCAAGGGGCCAGGTACGATTCGCAGCCCGTCGGCGCGCTCTTCCACGGCGGCGCCCAATTTACGGAGTTCGGCGGCCAGTGCCCCGATGCGGTCGGTCTCCTTATGGCGGATATGTGCGACGCCGGAGATTGTCGTCGGCCCCTGGGCAAACAGAGCCACGACCGACAACGTTTGCACCGTATCGCTGATGGCGTTCATCTCGGCATCAATTCCCCGCAGCAGGCCTCCCGTGACCGTCAGGCTGTCGCGGCCGGCTTCCACCTGGCAGCCCATCCGGGCAAGCAGCTCGCAGAAGGCCACGTCTCCCTGGAGGCTTGATGGCGTAAGCCCTTCGACGGTGACGCGGCCGCCGGTGATCGCCGCCGCTGCCCAAAAGTAACTAGCGGCCGAGGCGTCCGGCTCGACGGCGTATTGCCGTGCCTCGTATCGCCCCTGGGGAACCGAAAACCGATTGCCGGCGTTCTCGACGCGGATGCCGAAGGCCTCCATCACGGCCATCGTCATGCGCACATAGGGCTGCGACACCAGGGGACCTGTTACGGTCAGCTCGACCGGCCGGGCAGCATAAGGGGCTGCCATCAACACGCCACTGAGGAACTGGCTGGAGACGTTTCCGGCGATCTCGGCCGGGCCGCCGCGAAGCCCGTCGGCCTCGACCACCACCGGCGGGCAACCCGTGCCTGGCTCGCTGTAAGCCTTCACACCGAGCTGCCGCAAGGCCGAAAGCAAGTCCTCGATGGGACGCTGGCGCATGCGCGGGGTGCCATCGATACGGAACCGGCCTCGCCCCAACGCCACCATCGCAGTCAGAAAGCGCATGGTGGTACCGCTGTTGGCCACGTCGAGTTCGGCCTGGGCTGCCCCAAGTCTCCCCTCGCACCCCTGCACCCGAATCATCGCCTGCTTGGGATCGTGCGCCACCGCGAGCCCAAGGCGCTGCAAGGCCAGGACCATGACCTGCGTGTCCTCGCTATCCAGGGCACCGGTGAGTACAGACACCCCTCGGGCCAAGGCCGCACACACAAGCGCCCGGTTGGTGAGACTCTTGGAGCCGGGCGGACGAACCGTGCCGCAAACCGGTCCCCCTGGTTCGATGGCAAGGCGTTCCATAAGGCGGACCCCCATGCGAAACGCCAGCCATTGTACCGAGTGCGGAGCAAAGTGACACGTGTTGGGACTCTTGGGTCCGGCCTTGGATCTCGGCCCCTGGATGTCGGGGCCCAGAAAACAGGAGACCGTTGGGATGTGTGCGGTGGCAACCATCCGCGGGGCCTGTCTGGATTGCTGGCGCAGCAGGCCACCAAAATGGAACGGTTCTCTTCGGCCGAGAGGATGAGGGACGCATTCTTCGGACCGCCCGGGGCTAATGAACTCCCCCCGGCCTGTCAACGGTTGCCCCTGGCTGGTATAGTCTGACAGCATCGAAGGCGGCGTTGGCTCAGACGCAAACGATGGGAGACCGAGGAGCATGCACGAAGACCTGAGACCGGCGCGAGTGGTTCGGATTGGGTGCGGAATCCTGCTGGCGCTGGAGGTGGCCTGCGGGTGCCAGGCGGCTGAGTCCGTGGTGCGCTCGGCTGCTGAACTACTGCAAAAGTCGGGGGTCGTGGGTGGGCTGGTCGTCCACATCGGCGGCGAGGATCCAGCCCGTTGGGGGCAGTGGACCGTGGCTTTGGGTTCTCAGTTTCCATGCGTCGTCCATGGTCTTTACACCGATGCGGGCGGGATCGAGGCAGCGCGGGCAGCGATCCGCGCGGCCGGCTGCTATGGACGCGTGTCGGCGGAGCCCCTGCTTGGCTCGAAGCTCCCGTACGCCGATGGCCTGGTCAACCTGGTGATCGTCAATAGACCGGTTGCAGTGGTGGAGCAGGCGCCGCGGGGTTCGTGCCTGCCGGACGCTACGGCCCGACTACAGGGGCTGCAAATCCCGAAACAAGAATTGTTGCGGGTTCTCGCTCCCAACGGCGTGGCGATGGTTTGGCGCGGAGGTCAGTGGGAGAGGCTGCCCAGGCCGCGTCCGGATACGATCGACGATTGGTCGCACGCGCTTTACGACGCTACGAACAATGCGGTCTCCGGCGATCGAGTTGTCGGACCGCCGAAAAGCTTGCAGTGGGTCGGCGGCCCCTTGAACACGCGACATCACGAACATCTGGCGTCGGTATCCGTGGTCGTATCGGCCGGGGGCCGTCTCTTCTACATCGTCGACGAAGGCCCTGTGGCCTCGCTGTTCTTGCCGCCGCAGTGGACCCTGGTGGCTCGCGATGCGTTCAACGGCGTGGTGTTGTGGAAACGGCCGATCCCGCGTTGGGAGGACCACTTTCGCCCATTCCGCAGCGGGCCGCCCCAGATTTCGCGCACCCTGGTGGCCACGACAGACCGGGTTTACGTCACCCTGGGACTGCGAGCGGCCGTCAGTGCCTTGGAACCGGCCACGGGCCGAACCCTGCGCGAATATCCCCAAACGGTCGGGACGGAAGAAATCCTGTTCGAAGATGGCGTTTTGTACCTGGTCGTGCGATCGCCAGAAAAAGCGAAGGCCGTGAGGGAGGGGCCTCGGCGTGTGATGGCGGTGGCCGCTTCGAGTGGGGAAACCCTCTGGCAGATCGACCAGACCGATGTGCTCCCGATGTCGCTGGCCGCCAGAGGAGGCCGTGTGGTCTACATGACCAAAAGCGCCGTGGCTTGTTGCGATGCACGAACCGGGCAGCCGCGTTGGAGGGCTCCGCGGGAAGTACCTGCACAGCGGCCGGACTGGTCCGCTCCAACGGTCGTCCTTCATGGGGACGTGGTCCTGGTTGCCGACCGTTGGCCAACGTTCAAGGACTCCATCGACCCGGTGACGAATAAGCCGGTCGCGCGATGGCTGGCTGAGCAGGGATGGGCAGGCGAGCTGACCGCGTACGCGGCGGATTCGGGCAAACCCTTGTGGAAGACGGCGTGTGCAGAAACGTACCACGCGCCACCCGACGTGTTCGTCATCGACGGGCTGGTGTGGGTTGGCCAAAGTCGCTCGCGCACAGGGCCGGATTTTGTGGCCGCCCGGGATCTGCGAACGGGCGAAATCAAACGCCGGCTCGATACGAGCAAGGCGTGGCAGACCACGATGCCGCATCACCGCTGTCATCGCAATCGAGCCACCGTGCGGTACCTGGTAACCGGCCGAACGGGGGTGGAGTTTATCGACGTGGCCACGGGCGAGGCGTTTCGACATCATTGGACTCGTGGCACGTGCCAGTTCGGAACGCTGCCGGCCAACGGTCTGCTCTACGTCCCGCCGCATTCGTGCGCTTGTTACATCGACGGAAAGTTGACGGGCTTTTTGGCCATGGCCCCGGCTCCCTGGCCGTCGGAGCCAACAGTTGGTGCGGCCGATGCGAGCCGCCGTCTGGAACGTGGCCCGGCTTGGGGGAGCGCCGCCGAAAAGGCTAAAGGCGCCGTCGGTGGCCTTTTTGCTCCATCCCCCGACCCTCGATCCCTGGCCAGCGACTGGCCGACGTATCGTCATGATCCGCAGCGCAGCGGGTTCGCGCCGCAAACGGTCCCCGCGGATCTCGGTCGCCTTTGGAGACAGCCACTGGGGGCCGGACCGACGCCGCCCGTGGTGGCCAACGGCAAAGTTTTCGTGGCCACGGTGGATACGCACTCGATCCATGCGCTGGACGCGAACACGGGCCATCGGATTTGGTCTTTCACCGCTGGCGGCCGGATCGACTCGCCCCCCAGCGTCGTGGGCGATCACGTCATTTTCGGTTCGGCCGACGGATTCGTCTATTGCTTGCGAAGTCGCGATGGGGCGTTGGTGTGGCGGTTCCAAGCCGCGCCCGAGCCGCGGCGGATTGTGGCCTTCGGCCAGGTCGAGTCGACCTGGCCCGTGCCAGGGAACGTGCTGACGCTGGACGATGACGCGTATTGCGTCGCCGGTCGCTCGTCGTTTTTGGACGGCGGCCTGGTGCTGTATCGACTCGACGTGCGGTCGGGAGAAGTCCTCGCCCAGCGGACGATTTACACGCGCGACCTCCAGACCGGCGAGCAGCCGACGGAACCGCAAAGGTTCGAAATGCCGGGGGCCTTGCCGGACGTGCTCAGCTCAGACGGAACACGCATCTACTTGCGCCATCTGGCGTTCGACCGACAGACGCTGGAGCCTCGGCAGCCGGAAGAGCACCTTTTCAGCCCCGCCGGTTTCCTGAACGGAGACTGGTGGCATCGAACCTACTGGATCATGGGACGGCATTTTTACAGCGGCTACATCGGCTGGTACTTCGCTGGAAGGGAAACGCCGGCGGGGCGACTGTTGGTTTTCGACAGCGAGCGAATCTACGGCTATGGGTATCGTCCCGAATTCTATCGAGGGGCCACGCGGCGAGAGTATCACTTGTTCGCGATCGAACGGAAGGCGCAGAAGCCGCAGCCGCCAGCCGACTACAGCCGAGCCAGCCGCGACTACCCGCCTCGCGGCCCGGGGAGTTTCCGCGTTCCGATTGCCTGGAGCTCCTCGGTGCCCGTGTTGGGGCGGGCCATGGCCTTGACGCACGACACGCTACTCGTCGCAGGGCCACCCGAACAAGCCCTGGAAGACGCAGCAGCCTTTGCAGGGGCCCGGGATGTCCGACTGCTGGTTGTCCGCACCAGCGACGGAAAGACGCTCAAAGAATACCACCTCGCTGCACCCCCGGTGTTCGACGGGATGGCTGTTGCCGGGGGGCGAGTTTATTTGAGCACTTTGGATGGCCATGTCCATTGCTTCGCACCCAAGGACCAGGCCACGCGGCCATTGCAGGAAGCAAACAAGCTGTGACGTTTTTCCCGGAATAGCCGGACGGTACCTCTTCTGCCGTGCTTGGGTAACCGTTCACGGGGCGGGCTCCTCCTGGTGCTTCCTGCCGCGAAAACCAAGACAGTGGCCGTGAACGGTTACCTCTGCATCCGGCGGAGCTGTCTGTTGGCGGACGAATCGGCGGCGCGCGGCGGCATCCCTCGCCGGGACTGGCCATGGGCGGGTCGTCGGCGAGGGACGCCCGGAAACGACACCTGCCGCTTCGTGCTCCCGTTCCTTACACCTTGACCTTGGCCTTGGCCTTGCGGGCCGGCTTGGGCTTGCCGGCCTTTTTGGCCTCGGGACTGGTCACGGGGGGGCCGATGGGCTTCTTGGCCGGCGCCAGCAGCGGCTCGCCGTCCAATGGCGGGTTGATCGATTCGAGATCCACCCCCAGCCGGGCGAGGATCGTGGGTGTGATATCGACCCGGGCCCCGCCGCGGATCACTTTCTTATCGTTGGTGGCCAAGAAGACATAAGGGGCGGCACGGTGCGTTTTGGCACCGAGGTCGAACCCGTGGTCGGCCGTCACATAGATCAGGGTCTTTTCGTACACGCCGAGCTGCTGGAGTTTTTCGACGATCCGCCCCAACTGGCGGTCGCCCGAGATGATGGCGTCGTCATACTCCTTGGAGTTCTCGCCGTATTGATGGCCGCTGTGATCCACCTCGGCAAAATGCACGAAGAAGAAGAACGGCTTGTTGCCGTAGCGGTCGAGCAGCTCGAGGGTCTTGTCGCCGACGGCCTCGTCTTTGAGGAGCCCATAGTGCCACTCGTTGACGTTCTTGTGCATGGTGTAGTAGGGCGAGCCTTCGAAGACCAGGTATAGCTTGCCACCCTCTTCCACCACGCGCCCCAGGAGCTGCGCTTTTTTGGCACCCGGCTTGCCTTTGGCCTTGGCTTCCCGCTTGGCCTTGGCTTTGGCCTTGGGTTTGGCTTCGGCCTTGGCCTTGGCTTCGACCTTGGCTTCCAGCTTGGCCTTGGGTTTGGCTTCGGCCTTGGCCTTGGCTTCGAGCTTAGGCCCCCCCTCCTCGTCTGGCCGGTAGGGCTTCTTGAACGGCGGGTTCACCTCCCCGCAGTGCGCCCGTTTGCCGATGACAGCCACGGTGGCAATGCGGTCGGCGCCGAACTTGGCCCGCAAACGCTCGAAAACGCTGTACCCCGCCGGGACGTCCCGGTAACGCGCGTTGCTGTACACGCCGGTAACTTCGGGGCGGTAGCCCGTGAGAATCTGCGTCCATCCCGCCTTGGTGTCCGTAGCCCCCGAGGTCACGTCGATATCGACCAACGTCCCCTGTGCGATCAGCTTCTGAAGGTTGGGAAGCTTTCCCTCCTTGAGGAGGGCCTTGATGTGGTCCCGGTGGGCACCGTCCCAGCCCATCAGGATGACATTGTTGGGCATCGTGGGGCTGGATTCACCGGCCCACATGGGCGGCGCTAGCAACGCCACAAGTGCAAATACAGTAAGAAGTTTGCGCATGACTTGACCTCCCGTTGCCATCGACACAGTCGGCGACCGAGGGTCGGGCCGCACAACTCATACGACCACGGACCGGCCGCTTATCCCACTAAACCCGACCGGCCAGTTAAAGTTTCGGTCGACTGGAACAGTTCTCCAGATGCACGGTATCGCTCATCGCCTTGCCGGGCATAGCTCGCAGGTGGCATTTGGGCGGACCAGCCCCAGTTGTGACAAGCCGGCTTTACTTCGAATTGGCGTGCCAGGGTCGCCGGCAGACAAACCGTTCAAAGCGGGGAATCGGCGGCCAGCTATGCGGGGGTTGCGGCGTGCACTGAACGAGGGGGTGGATTCTGTCCGTTTTTCGGCCGCGGTCTCCCGCCCAGGTCAATTGGCTTCTTCACATGGATTTCAGGCCTGGTAACAAAGCCTTGGCGTACCGGCCGCGTGGAAGCGGAGTTCCCAAGCGGGGGGCGGTGCCCTAGCACCTCTTGGGCGATTGGCCGATTACGCGGCCCCGCAGGGCATAACCGGATCAAAGAACGCGTATTTGCGTCCGCAGGCTGCCGGAGTTGAGCTAGGGGGTTGTGCGGTCCGTCAGCGATACGGGGAGGTATCCGTAAAGCGTGTCGTTACCCCGCAGGATAAAGAACTTGATGGGGTTGAGACTGGCGAAATCAGGCCGCTTCATGACCCACAGGACGTTTTCGACTGAGAGGGTGGACCAGATGTGCATGCCTACCAGGACGTCGCCGCGCCGGATGCCCTGTTCGGCGGCGGGACTACCGGGCCGGACCGCCACCACCAACAGGCCCCCTTCGTAGCGGGTCTGAAACTGCCGCCGGAAGTCGGCCGGCGGGATGGGTTTTAGCTCCAATCCCAGGATTTCCCAGGTGGGATTGGAAGGTTGCGTGGTGGGGGCTGCCTGGGCCAGTGTCAGGTTCAGGGTCACTTTTTCGTTCCCTCTCTGAACCGACACGTGCAACTCCTGGCCGGGCTCGAGGTCCACTAGCGCTCGATAGAAATCCAGCGGACGCTGGACTTTGGTCTGCCAGGGTTGGGGGCCCGTGGGTTGGCCGACATCGAGGATGATATCGCCGGGCTTCAGTCCGGCGGCCGCCGCGGGGCTGGCCTGTTCGACCGCAGCCACGACCATGCCGATGTCTTTGCCTGGCCCTGGCTTGGCAGCGACCACTCCGTGCCAGTTCTTCTTGGCGCCGCATTGGGCCAGGAGTTGACTGGCCACGGCCATGGCCTTGTCGACGGGGATGGCAAATCCGATTCCCTGGGCCCCTGCCCGGACGGCGACGTTGATGCCAATCATCTCGCCGTCGATGTTCAGAAGCGGTCCCCCGGAATTGCCGGGGTTGATGCTGGCATCGGTTTGGATCAGGTCTTCGTAGAACTGGGCATCGCTGACCTGGACGGCCCGGCCCAGGGCACTGATGATCCCGCGCGTCACCGTGTGCTCATAGCCGAAGGCGTTCCCCACGGCGATGACCGGCTCGCCCGGCATGAGGTCCGCCGAGGTGCCCACGGTGATCACCTCGAAGCGTTCGTTCGGGTCGGCGTGGAGCTTGATAATGGCTAGATCGGTCTCGGGGTCGCGGGCCACGAGGTGGGCGGTCAGGCGTCGCCCGTCGGCCAGGGTCACCTGGATTTCCCGCACGCCGTCGACCACATGATGGTTGGTCAGCACGTAGCCCCGCTGGTCGATGATCACGCCGGTGCCCATCCCATTGACGCGGCGGCCGGCGTCGAAGGTTCCGCCGCTTCCGGCAGGGGTGACCAGCTTTTCGCCGCGGATGTTGACCACGGCCGCCCGCGCCTTGCGGACCGCCTTGACAATAGCCGTCTCCCGGAGTTCCGAGGCGGCGGCCGGGCACGCGGTGAGGGCCCAACTTCCGCCGGCCATCAGCATTCCGAGCCACAAGAGAACCCCGAGCAACAACCGGCAGGCGGAACGGTGGGCCATGGTGACGGATCGAAGCGGGTGTGGAGCGGGCGCTGCCGCGCCAAGACGCCTGGCAACACGAACTGAGCGTGTCCGTGGATGGCGGTTCACACGTTGTTTGATCGGTCCGCCTTGCCCGCCCCTTGACCGATGGGGGGCAGCCCTGGAACAGCTTTCCTAGATTGCCAACTACGAGCCGAAAAACACCCGGTTGGCCAGCAGGGTCTTATTGCCCAGAACGCCAAGCTCGGCGGCCTGGGCGGAGCGGTCCCCAGCCACGCCTTGGGCCCGCCAGCCTTTGGCGAACGGGCCAATTGCGGCCAAGTGCCCAGTCGCCTTGAGCGGGTGGCCCGAGTCGCGTTGGTTGCCTCGAAATCGCAGCCATCGAGCCATTCGCGTTGGGCGTGCGGACGGAGTGCTTGGGAGCGGGCCCAGCCACGGCCCCCAGGGCCCCGGGGTCCCCCATCCGGGGCGGCACCTGTGGCTTTATTTGCCGACCGGTGGTAATATGAAATGCGGGGAGCGGACCTTTGGCTGGGAGACTTCCCATGCTCGGGCGAATCGGGTTTGCAGTGTCGCTCTTGGCGCTTGCGTTGGATGCCCTACCCGCGGTGGCGCAGATCGGCAGCACAGGGGGGCGAACGTTGGGAGGGTCGATCAGTTCCCGGGCCCGCAGTACCACCAGCGGGAGCAGTTTCGGAATGGGCAGTTTCGGGCTGGGCGGGTTTGGTACCGGCTTCGGGGCCGGCACCCTGGGCGGCGGCTCGCTGTTCGGTGGCGACCCGTTCAATACAGGCGGCACCTTCTTGATTCGCCGGCAGGAAGGGACGTTCGTCGGCACCGATAGCCGTGACTTGCCCCGCGTGTTCGGCGGCATGGTCACCAGCTCGACTTCGTATGGAAACGCCGGGCTGTACGGCGGTGCATCGCGGACCGGATTGGGCAGCTTTGGCTCGTCGCTGGGGGGGACTGGTTCGACGTTCCGCTCCGGAGTAGGCTCCACGTTCGGTTCGCTAGGCTCCACGACCTATCGATCGCCCTCTGGGTCCAGTTCGGCGGCGTTCGGTTCAACCTATCGATCGCCCTACGGGTCCTCCACAGGAACCGCCTATCGGAGCGCTTCCGGGACCCCGTACGGGACGGCAGGCCAGTACGGGTCGAGCTATCGCTCGCCGTACAGTACCAGCGCTTCGACCAGCTATCGGCCGGGCGTGACTAGCTATGGCAGCGGATACGGCCGTTACAGTTCTAGTTCCACGTACCGTTCGGGTTATGGCCGGGCGGGGACCTATGGGTCGCTTTATGGCGGCACGGCCAATATGCGGCGGGGGGCGATGGGCGTGGGGGCGGCCGAGATGCAGATGGGCCTTCAAGTGGCCTTCGCTGGGCCGAGACCGGCGGTCGAGCAGGTCATGCCCGCGCTTACGGCGCGGTTGGAGCGAACAAGTCGAATTCGCTTCCAGTCGCCTGTGGCGGTGACGCTGCGCGAGGGGACGGCGATCCTGCAAGGCGTGGTCGCGTCGGAACACGATCGCGAGTTAGCGGAACAATTGGCCCGCCTAGAACCCGGGGTGCTCCAGGTGCAGAACGAGCTAGTGGTGCTGCCAGCGGCGAGTGGGGCGGGACTGGCTCCGTCGCCGGCGGTGGCGCCCCTTGCGGGATCGTCCCCTGTGGCATCAGCCCCGACAGGCTCGGGGGCTGTGGCACGGGCGACGCCGGGGGTTGCGGCACGGGCGGCGCCGGGGGTTGCGGCACGGGCGGCGCCGGGGGTTGCGGCCCCTGCGCCGTCGGCAGCGTCGGCACCTGCGGCGGAACCGACCCCCCAGGCGTCGTCCTGGCGGGCCAGTGCGGCGGCGCAACCGGGTTCGGTATGGCGGCCGGCGGGGGCGTCGTCCCCTCCTGCGGCCAGGGCGAGCCCGACGGCCCTCCCATCGACCGCGGCACGCTGATTCGTCGGCGGGGCACCGGCCGCGGCATAAAGGGCGGGCGCCGCGCAAAATCTTCCGGGACCGGAATCGAGGTGCTGGTCATGCGTTCGGCCGGCCTCGAAATGGGGCTTTCGGGAGTCGGGGCTTTGGCCGGGTTTGGCCCCAGGGATTGGGTTTCCTCGCCCTGATACGCCACGGTCTGCACCTGGCTATCGTTGTGTCCACCGGCCGAGGTGGCCGCCGACTGGCTGGCCGAGGGCGTCGGCCCGGGCAGGTAGTGGCGGGTCTGTTCGCTCAAGGCGACGCCGCCGGCGGTGGGCAAGAACCGCACGATCAGGCTAATTTCTTTGCGCGGCCCGCCCGCCTCGTCCCAGGGCAGCCACACGCTATAGCAATGGCCCAGCTCGGTCTTCGTGTGGTGCCGAGCGAATTGTTCGGGAGTGAAGACGTACTTGCGGTCGGGCTTGACGTTGCTGGGGTCCCGGCCGTCTTCTTCAAAGGCGTACACCACACAGGTGCCTTCCACGCGCACCGGTTTGGGGTTACCTGGAGCATAGAACAGGAGCCGGCCGGCAAACCCGCGGGTGGCTGTCCCACCGGGGGGCTGCACGATACTGTTGGTCCAGATGGCGACCACCCGGTTGGGCGTCTGCGGTTTTTCGTCGCCGAACAGGCTTGTCGAGGGGACGAGGTTCAACGAAGAGCAGCCTGCCAACAGCAGGCACCCTGCCAGGGCTGCAAGGGCCACACCGCAGGAAGGCCTTCGGCCCCAATGCGTGTTTCGTTTGCCGCCGTGGTCTGACATGGCCGTCTGAGGTCCAGAGAAACGGAATAGAGGGGCAGGGGAGTTCAAGGACGGAGTTTCAAGGATGAAATGCCAAGGAGCAAATCCCAATGACCAGGTTTCAAAAGACGGGATTCGATGGCACTTGTGCACCACGGAAGTTCTTGCCAGGCCCAACCCGCCGGCCGGGCTAAGGGACTCATGTTTTCCTCTGCCAATCAAACACAGTGGCATCTGGCGACGGGGCTGTTCTGCATATCCGCGGTCCACCATTTGACGCCGGGTGGCTCCATCGCGATTCGGCTGGGCCAGATTTGCATTCGCTTTGCGCGCGGCTTCCCGGCTCACTGGGTTTGGCGCAGGGGATTCGAGCCCTGGGGCGTCCACCGTGGCGGCGGAGGACCGTAGCGGACCGTGGTGTGGGCCGTGGGTTGCAGCTCGTACTCCGCCGACTGGACCTCTTCGCCTGGCTCCCTGCGGCTGGAGGGCTCGAATCGAGCGGTGCTGGGCGCCGGGGTGGGTTGCAGGGCCGCGCCATGTCCGGCCTCGGGCGAGCCGGGCCCATTGGGGTTGGGCGAAGGCCGGGCCGCCTCGGCGCCGGCCGGCCAGGTGTTCGGCAACCGGGTGGAACCGCCGGGCGTGCCGCGGTCCGGGGCGGGTACCTTGGGCGCGGCGGACGGCGGTTTGGGGCTTCCGTTTTCGCCCGCGGCCGGCTCCGGCTTGGGGGTCGGGATGAGTTCGGCGTTCGGCGTCAGATCCGGGTAGATGGTGGTGGTTTCGCTATCGTTCCATTGGTCGGTTCGGCCTCGCAGTCCGCCGTCACCGTGGATTTCGATCACATCGGCCAGGCACCAGTGCATTCGTGCGATTTCGGCCTGCTTGACGCGTTCCGCGTCTTCCTCGTTCTTGACGATGTGCGGCGTCATGATGATGAGCAACTCGGTCCGCAGGTTGGCCGTCGAGTCGTAGCGGAACAGCCGGCCCAGGACGGGAATATCGCCCAAAAGCGGCACCTGGCGGTGGACGTTTGCTTTCTCGCGGCTGATCAGCCCGCCCAGGATCACGGTTTGGCCGCTCAGGGCCTGGACAGTGGTCTGGGCCAGGGTGCGGTTGATGCGCGGTGCACGGATCACGCCGCCGGTGGTGGTAATCGAAACGGGAATGCCTTCGGCCTCGGGCCCCACGCTGGACCGGTTGGCATCGATCTCCATCACGACCAGTCCATCGGGGCTGATCCGCGGGATGACCTGAAGAATCAGCCCCACATCCTCGTAGTCGATATTGTTGGTCTGGCCGAACTGGGTCAGCGACACCCCGCGGATCTGCGGGACCCGCTGGCCCACCTGGATGTAGGCCGCCTGGTTGTCGAGCGTCATGATCTGCGGCCGGCTGAGGACTTCCAGCCTGCGCCGTTCCTGCAAGGCCCGCAGCAGGATGCTCACGCTTTCGCTGGAGGCGGAGAGCACCAGTCCGCCAAACCCCAGCGTGGGGTTGGTGCGGCTGAGGGCCAGGTCGGCCAGGCCCTGGGCGGCGACGATGTCGGGCCGCACGGCCGCCCCGCCCAACGGCTGGTTGTTGAAGTTGAAGCCGGGCGTGGGCACTGCGGGGGTGCCGGTCGTGGGGCTGCGGTCGAAAAGGAGCTGGTCTTGCAACCCCAACTGCACGCCGAACTCGTCGGTATCGTTCAACGTCACCTCGGCGATGAGCACCTGGATCATGACCATCGGCGGGCGCTGGTCGAGTTGCTCGACCAGGCGCATCACCTCGTCGTAAAACCGCGGCGTGGCGCTGATGATCAGGCTGTTGGTGATGGGTTCGGGCACAGCCACCACCTCGCGCTCGATCTGCTCGAAGGGGCTGACCGCGGCGATCCGCTCCACGCTCCGCTCGGTTTGCAGGAAGTTGTTCAGGGCGTTGGCCACGTCGGTAGCCGGCGTGTTCTTCAGCCGGTACACGCTGGTCTTGCGTTTTTTGAGATCGGTTTCGTCCAGGCGGAGGAGGATCGCTTCGGCCACCAGGAGGTCGCTCCGCGAGCCGGCCGCGATGATGCTGTTGGTGCGGGGGTCAGCCACGAACCGCACGGGGATCAGCGAGGTTTCGCCTTCGCCGGCGGCCGAAACGGGAGCGGCCTGGCCCGGCACGGCGGTCTGCGCAAAGAGGTCCATCAGCATAGCCGTCAGCGCCTGGGCATCGCCGTTGACGATGGTGAAGACCTTGATTTCGGCCCGCACTGCCGGCGGCTGGTCGAGTTGCTTGATGAGGGCCTCGATCAGGGGCATGCTTTCGGCCGGAGCGGTCACGATCAGGGCATTGGCGCGGGGGTCGGCCGTGATCCGCACGTCGGCCAGGATGCCGGAGCTGAGGCGCCGCTGGCCCTGGACATCGACCGTGAGGAACTCGAGCATGTTCGAGGCCTGGCCGACTTGCTGGGCCTGGGCCGCAGCCGCCGGCGCCGCCCCCGGCTGCGCAGCCCCCGCCTGGGCCTGGATCGCGGTTTGCAGGACGGGCAACAAGGTATCGGCCACGGCGTGATTCAGGCGGAAGATGCGGATCTCGACCTTCTTCTCGCTTTCCGGAACGTCCAGCCGGGCGATCATGGCGGCCACCTCGGCCATGTCGCGGGGCGCGGCTTGCACGATCAGGGCGTTGGAGCGCACATCGGCCGTCACCCGCACCACCGGTCCCAAGCCGCCCCGGTCGGTGTAAAAACCCTGGATGGTTGTCTGGAGCGTGCTGGCCGCCGCGTGCCGCAGCCGGAACACCTGGAACTGTGACTCCGGCGCGACGGGCACATCCAGGCGCCGCACGAGATCGATCACCCGCTCGACGCTCTCCTTGCGACCGATCAGCAGCAGCGCATTGGGCTTGACCAGCGCCGTGATGCTCACGGCCCCCTGGCGGGCAGCAAACACCTCGCCGTACACCTGGATCACCAGATTGGCCAGGGCCACGCTCTCGACATGCCCGAGCGGATAGACCACGATCGCCGGCTCGGTCACCTGGCTCAGCTCTTCGATCCGCTGGATGATTTCGAGCACCCGTTGCACGTCGCGGCGGTGGCCCCGCACAATGAGCACGTCCAGTCCCTCGAGCATTTCGACCTGCACGGGGCCGATCATCCCCGCCCCCTCTTCTTCGGCCGGCGGGGCGGGGCCTTCCGGCTTCGGCGGCAAAGCGCCTTCCGGGGGAGCGGCCGGCTGGGCTTGGGCCACCAGCGGGGCCGCTTGCGGCAAATCGGTCTTAGGTCGCGGCCGGAACAGCTTGCTGGCCAGGGGCTCTTCGCCTGCCCCCTTGCGCGCCAGGGCGCTGGTGCGCAACGCCTCGACGGCGCGGCGGGCATCTTCCGGGCGAGTGGCGCGCAAAGCCACCATCCGCATCGTCTCGTCGCCGCGCTCGGCCGGCGCATCCAAAGCCCGGACCATCTGCACGAATGCCCTGGCTTGGACCTCCGGGCCCCAAATCCGAACCTGGTGGGCCCGGCGGTGGATCTCGATCGCCAACACGTTCCGATCGGTCAAAATCATCCGGTAGGCGCCGACCTCCGCCCCCGGCGGCGAGACCGGTTGCAAGCGGCTGCCGAGGATGGCCAATAGCGCCGCTTCCAGCCGGTCGGCCGGCAGGGACCCGAGGCGGTACTCCTGCGGCGCCGCCCCCGGCATGGCCGGCGCGCTCGACGGAGCAGGGACGGAGCTAGCAGCCGGAGCCGAGCCCGCCGCTTCGGCCTGGGCCAGCAAAGCCGCCACTTGCGATTGAACCTCTTCTGGCGCCACCACCAGGATTTGCGCTGTGCGCTCATCGGGAACAATCCGCACCCCGGGCACGCCGCGCAACGCGGTTTGGAGTCGGGCTGCCTCGGCCTGCGCGCCCCCCACCGCAACCGGATACACCCGTAAGCTGGTGCTGGGCCAGGTACCGGTGCCGCCTGCCTGGCTGCCGGCCGGACCGGAGAAGGGCTTATCCAGCGATCGAATCACCTGCTGGGCGATCTCGTGGGTGCCGGCCGGGCCACGAACTAATACCCGATTGTTTCGTAGATCGGCAATGATTTCCCCCCCCGGCGGAAGCAAGGGGGCAAGCGTGGCCTCGACCTCGCCAGCTTTGGCGTATTGCAGGCTGTATGGGCGGAATGGGGCATCGCCGCCGTTTGCCTCGGCAGCGACCAGCTTTCCCGCCACAAGGAAGATGATCGGAGCCAGCCATGCAATGGGGAACACCTTCAGGGTTACGATTACGGCACGGTAGCGAGGTCCGAAGCAAGACATAGGCTTGGTGTCCAGTGCTCCCCCGCGTGGTTTGATCTTGGGCGGGCCAACAGAACGCTGTCCCCCCCAAAGTGGAGTCTTGGCGATAAGGATGGGGGCGGCGCGGCCCGTACCTTTTCCGCAGTCGGAATAATCGGCAGAATCTGCCCAATCCTCCAGCCGTTTGCCAGAAAGTCACCCGCTTCCCGCGCACAACCACCACCCGCCGGATGGGTAAGGAGCACGGAGGCTGGGTCAAGCCGAAGGGGCAACAACGCGTCACGGGGAACAAGAGGTGGAGCCAACTCACCATAGTAAGGGGTGGCCCACGACCCCCCGTGACCCCGCCGGCACTGCCTGCTGGCATGCCCCCATAAGCCGCCGGACACCGCCGGCTCGAGCGGGAATTACGAACCACCGATGGCGGTCCGCGGTGGGATTCGAGGCACGGCCGAGGATAGCCCTCGGGGCGGCTACCACGAGCCGTCCCCTTGAGTCAGCCAGGCGTGCATGTCGCGGGCAGCGGTCTTGCCAGCGCCCATGGCCAGAATCACCGTGGCGCTGCCGGTCACGATGTCGCCACCCGCCCACACACCGCGTCGCGAGGTCCGGCCGGTCTCCGTGGTGGCGATATACCCACGCCGGGTGAGGTTCAATCCCGGGGTGTGCTGCGTGAGGATGGGATTAGGCCCGGAGCCGATGGCCACGATCGCCAGATCGCACGGCAAGGTGAACTCGGCGCCCGGCTTGGGGATGGGACGGGGCCGGCCGGAGGCGTCCGGCTCGCCCAGTTCCATCTCCTGGCAGCGGACCGCCCGCACGCGCCGGTTCGCGTCCCCCAGGTATTCCACCGGGGCGCACAGCAAGCGGAAGATCACGCCTTCCTCTTCGGCGTGATGGATTTCTTCGGCGCGGGCGGGCATCTCCTCGCGGGAGCGGCGGTAGAGGATCGTAACTTCTTCGGCACCCAGGCGGCGCGCGGTGCGGGCGGCATCCATGGCCACGTTTCCTCCGCCCACCACGCACACATGTCGTCCCTGCACGACAGGCGTATCGTATTCCGGAAACGCATAGGCCCGCATGAGGTTCGAGCGGGTGAGGTACTCGTTGGCCGAGTACACGCCCCCCAGGTTTTCGCCTGGGATGCCCATGAACACCGGCAGGCCGGCGCCCAAGCCCAAGAACACGGCGTGGTAGTGTTCTTGCTCGAAGAGTTCATCGACCGTAATCGACTTGCCGATCACCTGGTTCAGCTCAAGCCGCACGCCGAGGCGGCAGAGGTAGTTGATTTCTTCTTCCACGATGGCCTTGGGCAGGCGGAACTCGGGAATGCCGTACATCAGCACGCCGCCGGGTTTGTGGAAGGCCTCGAAGATGGTGACCTCGTGGCCCAGGAGGATGAGGTCGCCGGCCACGGTCAAGCCAGCGGGGCCGGAGCCGACCACGGCCACGCGTTTGCCGGTGGGTGGGGCTTTTGGGGGCAGGTCGGCCGGGGCGTGTTGGCGCTGGAAGTCGGCGACGAAGCGTTCCAGGCGGCCGATGGCTGCCGGCTCCCCCTTCTTGCCCAGCACGCAGCGCTGTTCGCACTGCGTTTCCTGGGGACACACGCGGCCGCAAACGGCGGGCAGGCAGTTGGCCTCCTTGAGTTTTTGAGCGGCTTGGGCGAACTTGCCCTCGGCCACCAAGCCCACGAAGGCCGGGATATCGATGCCCACCGGGCAGCCCGCCACGCATAACGGCCGCTTGCAGCGGAGGCATCGCCGCGCTTCGTCCTGGGCCTGCTCCGGGGTGTAACCCAGCGGAACTTCCTGGAAGTTATGGATGCGCACCGCCGGGTCTTGTTCCGGCATGGGCACCCGGGTCGGAGATCGGTTGCGAGAATCGTGCATCATTGGGCAACTTGGGGGAAAAAGCCGCGTTCAACCTGGGGAACCGGGTAGCGGCGGCGGCAAGAAGGCCCTCCGCGCCCAGCGGCGGTCAGCGGGACGATTCGGCCGGGCCCTGCCCCCACTCCGCCAAATACCGCTCTAGCAAACACCGCTCCTCGTGCACATAGGTTTTCTGCCGCCCGAGGAATTCGTCCCAATCGACCAGGTGGCCGTCGAACTCGGGTCCGTCGCTGCATGTAAACCGGGTGTGGCCGTTGAGGCTCACTCGGCAACCGCCACACATGCCCGTCCCATCGACCATCACCGTATTGAGGCTGACGATGGTCTTCACCCCATAGGGGCGCGTGAGGTCGCAGCAGGCCTTCATCATCGCCGCCGGGCCAATGGCGTACACACAGCCGAGGCGCTGGCTGGATTCCTGTTCCAATAATTCGGCCAGGGGGAGGGTGACCAGCCCCGGCCGGCCGGCGGACCCGTCGTCGGTGGTAACAATGTGCCGGTCGCTGACCGAGGCGAGTTTGTCGGTCCAGAACAGCAAATGGCCACTCCGCGCGCCCTGGATCGTAATGACGCGCGAGCCCAGTTGGCGAAAAGCCCGGGCGATGGGGAACACCGGAGCCGCCCCCACCCCGCCGGCCACCATCACCACGCTCGGGAATCGTTCGAGTTCCGAGGGGCGTCCCAGCGGCCCGATCAGGGCGTAAAAGGACTCGCCCGGCATCAACCGGGAGAGTTTCATCGTGCTGGCCCCCACGACCATCATCACCAAGGTGATCGTGCCGGCCGAACGATCGAAGTCGGCGATGGTCAGCGGGATGCGTTCGCCGCGTTGGTCGGCCATGACGATCACGAACTGCCCGGGCTGGGCCTTCCGTGCAATTCGAGGTGCCGCTACAAGATACTCGAAGATTTGCGGGGCCAGTTCCCGCCTTGCGAGGATTCTACTCATCGCCGGCCGATAGCTCCTCCCGGTCAAAGGCCCCCGCCTGGGGCCACACTGGAAAGTGTAACGCATGGACCCCCGCGACGCCACCGGTGGGGTCAAGGCGGATGGGCCAAATGGCCGGTGCCACTTTGCCGGGCCGACCAGCAGGCCGTCGCCGGTCAGTGGCGGCCTGGTCGGGTTCAGGACTTGTCGGCTGAAAAACGGCGGCCCGCGCTCGGCGAGTCCAACCGCCGGTATGCCGGGCAGGGGCTAGCAGGAAGCCCCCGGGGCAAGCCCGTATCGGCGGCAACGCCACTTCTCCAGCGGCAGCCGCCGGGCACGGGGGCACCGCGGCAAGTCTGTGCGGCCTGTCCACCGGGCGTTGCCCTTGGCTGGGTTGGTCCGGTATCTTTGGGTTTCCTTCGCCCTGCCGTTTCGGTGAAGCGAGGACTTTGGATCGCTGCAGGCCATTGCGGAAAGATATCCTTGCCGGGCAACGTGCACCACCGAACCACAGGATCTGCCGCATCGGCCGCGGTAAGCGCCGAACTGCCGGTTCACGAGATGCCGGGCCTGGCCCCGCTGCTAGCCGTTGTGGCAGCGCTGGCAACGGCCTGGTTGGCCTCGGGAGCAATGGGGGCGATGGCCCTGGGATTTCGGAACGGCCTGGCGTGGTTGGGGTTGGCGATCATGGTGGGGGCTGCGTGGCAAGCAGGCCAGCCGCCGTGGCCCCTTTCCCGCCAGGTGCTTGGATCGTTTTTGGGCCTGGCTGCTGCCGCGTGGCTGGTCACCGCACGTTCCCCCAGTCCCAGTGTTTTGGGGGCGGCTTTGGCTACGGCCGCGGTCGCCTCGTGGCATAAGGGGACCGAACGGCAAACATTGCTCTTGGCCGCCTGGGCGATTGCCGCGCTGGGAGTTTACCGCCTGGCGCTGGCAAGCATTCCGGCCGTCTGGCTGGCGGGCGAGCAACTGGCTTTTTGGCTGGGAGAATTGGCCACCGCCGTAACAGGCCGGCCCCTGGCCGTGGGACCCACTTACGCCGCACTGGAACTGTTGCTGCCTGTGCTGTGCCTGTATGCGGGCGGGGCGGCGCAAAGAGGCCGGTTCGGGTGGTCCCGGGCGGTCGCCGGCCTGCTGGCCATGGTGGGGGTGCACTTGGGGTACCTGGCGCTATTGGCGTGGAGCGCGGACTTGTTGGCGGCCCTGCCGGTGCCGCAGCCGCCGCCGGTCCAAACACGATACATTCCGCCCCCTTGGCACTGGAGCGATTTCGTGCGGGCCGCCGTGCCCTGGAACCTTCCGATGCTTGGCGCCGCAGCCCATTTGGCCGCCGTGGCCCTTTGGTTCCGCTGGACGGCTTGCCCGTCTTTGGCCGATAGGGGCTTGGCACACCGGCCTGGGCCGCAACAGCCCCCGCGGCTTTGGGGCCTGGCCACCAGCCCCGGGGCGCTTGCCGGCGTGGCCTTTATCCTGGCAGCGCTGACGTCCTTCGTGTCCCCATTGAAGTCGCTTGAAGGCAAGTCGGTGGTCGCGCTGGACTTGCCTTCCGTCAACTGGAGCCGGCCAGAACATGGCAAGTTCGGCCGCGCCGCTGGCGAGGGTTTCGGCACCCTCTCCGATCTTGTCGAAAGCCTGGGGGCTGGTTTCCGGCGATCAAGCGGCCTGGCCGAGGCGGATCTGGCCACCGCCGACGTGCTGGTGGTGCTTCCGCCTGCGGAGCCTTTTCCGGCAGAGCTGAGCCAGCGGGTCTGGCAATACGTGCGGTCTGGCGGAGCGCTGTTGGTCGTCGCCGAGCCTTCGGTGCATGAGGGCAGTCGATCGAGCCTTTTTGCCGATCTGCTGGAGCCAACGTCGATCCGCGTGCGGTTCGACGTGGCCACGGCGGTCAGCGCCCTCTGGGAAGACAGCCTCGATCCAGCCAGCCACCCGGCCATCGCCGGCCTGATAACTGGCCGCAACCGACTGGGCCTGGGGCAAGCCGCGTCGCTGGAGATCGGCTGGCCTGCGTGGCCCCTGTTGGCGGGGCGATTCGGCTGGAGCGATCCGGGAGTCGATGCTTTGCTGACCGGCCGCCGCCGCCTCGAGCCGGGCGAACGACTAGGCGACCTGGTCTTGGCGGCCGAACAGACCGTCGGCCCCGGCACGGTGATCGTGCTGGGCGACTCGCGCCTGGTGACCAACGAAGGGATCCCATACTCCTATGAGTTTCTGGCCCGGCTGTTGACGTATCTCGCACATCGCCCGTCCCCGCCGCAGGCGCCTTGGCGTGCTGCCCTGGCCGTTGCGTTCAGTGCGGCACTTTTGGGGGTCATGGCCGTTCGGCTCGATCCGTGGCGATTGGGTCTGGCCGTGGCCGTGCTGGCGATCGGCCAATTGGGCTTCGAGGGTTTGGGCGCCACGGGGTCGCACGTGCTGTGCGGCG
>FWPU01005326.1_pt1 | contig 21595 bp, 15 predicted proteins | sample 2228361 | NCBI WGS metagenome assembly FWPU01 (sample SAMEA103939777, study PRJEB20133) | metagenome
CGCCCCCGTCCCCCGCTGGCGGGGGACAGCCCCCGTCAACGGGGGCAGGGGGGCGATAGACCAGTGCGGCATCCTATGCCGACGATTTTCGGGGGAGCATGGAGAATGGATTGCATCGTTGCCACCCTTTCCATTCTCGGCTCTCCATTCTCCTGTGGTGAATCCTGTGGTCAGTGGTCAGTGGTCTGTCCCCTGTCCCCTGCCCACGAAAAAAGATGAGTGTGGGGACAACTCTTCTTAACTCGCAATGGGGAGGCAAGTGCCATGTTGTACTCACACGCCTGCGGCTATGCTCTGCGCGCTCTCATTGTGCTGGCAACGGAGGGCGAAGGGCGTTGGGTAGGGGCGAAAGAGATTGCCCGGCGGGAAGGCATTCCTGCCCCGTTTATCACGAAGATTCTGCACGATTTGACGCGGCGCAAGTTGGTGCGCTCCGTCAAGGGACCGGGCGGGGGCTTTCAGTTGACGAAGGCTCCGCATCAGATTGCCATTTACGAAGTGGTGGACGCAGTGGACGGTTTGGAGGAGTTGGAAATCTGCGCGCATGACGGGATTCACTGCCCCCCGCATGGCGTTCTCTGACGCCAAAGCGCGCGCTGGCGCAGGTTGTGCCAGCAGATCCTCGACTTCTACCGCACCACGACCTTGGAAGACATCGCGCGAGGCGATGAAAATGAGGAACCCGTAGGGAACGGACTCCGTGCCGTTCCCTCGTACAGATTTCGGCATGAGAAGGAGATTCATCATTGATGAAACACCATCTGAGGAAAGTGACGTTGACGTTAGGCTTTTGGGCGGTCTTCGCGTTTGGGGTTCATTGGGCGGTGGGCGCGGTAGGGAACGAACTCCGTGCCGTTCCGAGCGCGGCGACTTACAAAGGCTCCAAACAGTGTAAGGCGTGCCACAAGAGTGTGGAGAAGTCCAAAGCCATCGTCGCGGCTCACCCCCGCACAGCGCACGCCAAAACGATGCAGGCGGCGTCGGCGGAGGGAGCCATCGTGGCAGACGTGAGCCAAGCGCCGTTCCCCAAGGAGAAGATTGCTTACGTGCTGGGCGCAGGGCGCACGGTGCAATCGTATCTTGACGACGGTTTCCAACTTCTCCCCGCGCAGTGGAACGTGACCAAGAAGGCTTGGGAACCGGTGACGCCGGTGGACGCCAAAGCGCAGTGTCTCGGCTGTCACACGACGGGTTTCGACGCAGAGAAGGGCACGTTTAGTGAGATGGGCGTCACCTGCGAAGTATGCCACGGTCCGGGCAGCGAGCACAATGCGCAGATGATGGCTGCGCCCGAAGGCAAGGAGGCAGAGGTCGCAAAGCAGACGATGACCCACCTCAAAGGACTGCCTCCTCAGAAGCAGGCAATGATTTGTGGGCAATGCCACTCCGTCGGCAAGGACAAGGCAGGGCGTCCGTTTCCGGCAGGCTTTCGCCCCGGCGATGACCTGACGGCTGTTTTCACGGACAGCAAGCCGAGTGGGGCAGGACGCAACCAGCAGTTCTCCGAACTGCTGCAAAGCCCCAAGCACTACGAGGCGGGAACGGTGTGCGAAAGTTGCCACGACCCGCATGGCGACACCAAACTGCCGCGCCAGTTGCTCAAGCCGGTGAGCGAACTTTGCCAAAGTTGCCACACCAGGTCAGACATCAAGAGCAAGATTGCCGACCCTGCCAAACATATTCAGGACAACAAAGGCAAGGCGGACGCTCAATGCTCAGATTGCCACATGCCGGACGGGCGGCACATCTTCGCTAAACCGCCCAAGCCGTAGAGGTCAATGGGGCAATTGGGTCAATGAGTGCATTGCGCTGACCAATGAACTCATTGACCTAAAGGGCCAGGAAGTGAGCGCCTATCCCAAAATTCGTTTGTAGTCAGGCATGGAACGGAGTGGAGTGCCGTTGGGACGTCACTCTACTGCGCTGCGTGGCTGACTACGAACATTTTTGGAATAGGCTCTAAGCGCACAAAGACTCATATCCAGGAGGATGAGAAAGGGGTGATGCCAGTTTTCGCCGGTTGGATTTGCGTCTAACTGGCGAAACAAGAACGTATTCATTGCATTGCACCTGCGTTAACGGGAAATTAACCGTTGACGGAATCTCACAACGAAAGGGGAGAAAAAACTGCGATGAAGAAATGGGTGAAATGCGTATGTGCAGTCAGTATGTGGGGGGTGCTGTTGCTTGTGGCGCGTCCGTCACGGGCAGGAGAGTATCACACAGGCGTCTACCTCATCTGCTCGGACTGCCACACCATGCACTACAGCCAGCAGCACCAGTACGACGGAACGCCGGGGGCAGGTATGCCGCCGTTAGGTGCAGCCGGTCCGTATAAGTACCTGCTGAGGAACGATGAGAATGCTCTGTGCAAGTCCTGTCACGACGGACAGACGTTTGCGCCCGACGTGGTCGGAGCGAACACGGGCACGCACGTGCGTGAAGCAGGCGCGTTGAACGAGGTCGGCGGCACGGGCGATTATGCGGAGTGGAAGGGGCATACGCTTGGATCCACAGCAACCGCTCCGGGGGGCACGTTCGCTAACGCCGAAGGCTTGGAATGCGTCAATTGCCACCACCAGCATGGACATGCTGGCAGCAACGTTACGGACGTGAAGGGCAATGCCGTCACCAGCGCCTACCGTAACCTGCGGGCGATGAGCATAGGCGGCGTGAATAAGAACGTCTCCTACGCGAAGGAAACCAACGACCTCACCAAAGACGTGCTCCTGCGGAGTTGGACGTTAGGCGACATCGCCAACAACTACAAAGTTGACAACGTAGACCTCAACGAACCCGTCTCCACTGACTCCGGTATCGGAACCTGGTGCAAGGGCTGTCACACCAACTTCCACGGCAAGAAGGGCGACACCAATATGGGAGGCAACGGCACCGGCGGAACGGAGTGGCTGCGTCACCCAACGGCGGATGCCAACATCGGCGCTGTGGGCGGTGGACATTCCAGCCTCAGCCGGTTTGGCGGTCGTCTCAACCGTGTGAAGGTGATGAGTCCCACTGGCGACTGGGGCACGCAGGGTGCCGCGTGGGCGAATCCACCGACCGACCTGACACCGACCTGCATCACTTGCCACAAGGCGCACGGCAACAAGAACCCGTTCGGCTTGATTTACATGGCAGGGTTGACGGCAGGCGGGGTCACGGAGGAAGGTGATACGGAGGGAACGACGGGAGCAGGCTCTGGCGCTCGCAGAGTGTGTATGCAATGCCACGTGCAAGGCGGAACGTAGTAGACAACTGCGACGTGAGCGGGGCACCGGTCGCTTGGCTGGCGTCCCCGCTTCTTTTCTCTCACGCAGAGTTTGTAGTCAGGGGATTCATCGCCATCAGAACGTGCCATGAATTACGCTACTACGAACAGAAGGTGAAAGGACATGAGACAGCGAGCCGTAATCATTGCGTGGACGGTCGGCGCATGGTTGCTGATGGCAACTGCTGCGCGGGGTGGCGAATACCACTACGGGGCTACCCTGATCTGCTCGGACTGCCACACCATGCACTACAGCCAGCAGCACGATTATAGCGGCGGTCCAGCGCCACCATTAGGGGGGGGCGGTCCGTTTAAATTCCTGCTGCGCAGTCAGGACAGTGACGTTTGCTTGACTTGCCACGACGGTCAGACGTTCGCCCCTGACGTTTATGGAGCGAACACGGGGACGTACGTGCGGCAGGCGGGAGCCATCACAACCGGGAGTAACCCTTTCGAAAACTGGAAAGGGCACACGCTAAACATCACGGCGACACCGCCGGGCGGCACGATGAACATCAAACTGCAATGCTACAACTGCCACGACAAGCATGGCAACTCCAACTTTCGCAACTTAAATGGTGTCATCACCCCCATCACCTATGCAAAAGGCACTAACGACACCACGAAAGACGTATTCCTGCGGAGTTGGGTGTTGGGGCAAATCTCTACCAACTACAGCGTGGGCAACGTGGACTTCAACGAACCCAACACGAACCAGTCAGCGTACGGGCGGTTCTGCAAGGGATGCCACACGGACTTCCATGGACAGAAAGGGGATTCCAATATGGGAGGCAGTTCCGGGGTCGAATGGTTGCGCCACCCGACGGCGGGCGCCAACATCGGCGCTGTGGGGGGTGAACATTCCAGCCTCGACACTTTCAAGAACCGTCTCTACCGCGTTCAGGTGATGAGTCCGTCAGGCAACTGGGGCACTCAGGGACAGGCGTGGGGGGCGGCTCCCAATGACCTGACTCCCTCTTGTATGTCCTGCCACAAGGCGCACGGCAACCAGAACCCGTTCGGTCTGATTTACCTCAAGGGCACCGGAACAATTACGGAAGAGGGCGATGCCGACGGCAACGCGGCTGCCAGTTCTGGCGGTGGCGCGCGCAATTTGTGCAAGCAGTGTCACGTGCAAGGTGGATAAATGATGGAGAGGTGATCAATTGACGTGAATGGGGCGGGCGCAGGCATATATCGCCGCCGTCCCGCCCCTCATTTTTCTTCCAAACTTTTCTAATACATACGGCTTTAGAAAGGGGGTAGTGAGATACGAAAGAGCGACTTATCATCATAGCGTGGGCATTCAGTGCAAGTTTGTTGACGACATCGGTCGTGCGCAGTGGAGAATACCATTATGATGCGAACCTCAAGTGCGCCGAGTGTCACACGATGCACTACAGCCAGCAACACGACTACAGCGGCAATGCAGGCAGTGGGTCGCCAGCGTCTGTGCCGCCGCAGGGCACGATGGGCGCGGGCGGTCCTTATAAGAAACTACTGCGCAACGACCACAACGCTTTGTGCTTGAGTTGTCACGACGGTCAGTCGTTCGCGCCCGACGTGTACGGAGCCAACACGGGAACGCATGTGCGACAGGCGGGGGCGCTGCCGACGGGCACGGCTCCCTACGAGAACTGGAAAGGGCACACGTTGGAGGCAACAGGGCATCCGCCCGGCGTCCCAACGACGAGATGCAGCAACTGTCACCAGGTACACGGCGGAAGCGTGACGATTCCCGACCCACTGGGGTGCGTCAGTTGTCACGAGCCGCACGGCAACACGGGCTACCGTAACTTATCGCCCTACCGCAACGCGTTAGTGACTGTGACCTACGCAAAAGGCACGAATGACACGACGAAAGACGTGTTCCTGCGGGGTTGGACGTTGGGCAACGTGAGCACGAACTATGCAGAGAGCAATGTCGACTTCAACGAACCCAACTCGCAGCAGTCCGCGATAGGGCAGTTCTGTGGATGGTGTCACGGCACCTTTCATGGCAAGCAGGGCGACAGCAACATGGGAGGCAGCGGCGGCAGCGGCTGGCTGCGCCATCCGACCGCCGACGCCAACATTGGTGCGTTAGCGTCGGACGGCGAGCACTCCAGCCTGACGACTTTCAAGAACCGTCTCTACCGCGTCAAGGTGATGAGTCCCAGTGGCAACTGGGGAACGCAGGGAACGGTGTGGGGCGATGCTCCGAGCAACCTGACGCCCACTTGTATTACCTGCCACAAGGCGCACGGCAACCAGAACCCGTTCGGGTTGATTTATATGGCAGGGACGGGTCCCATCACTGAAGAAGGTGATTCCGAGGGCAACTCCGGCGCAGGCTCCGGCGTGCGCCGGTTGTGCAAGCAGTGTCACGTGCAAGGAGAGCCATGATACCAGCACTTTGAAAGATGACCTGTTGGGACACAGCAATTGAAGGGGGGCACAACATGGAGACGTATCGCAGGGATTGCAGGATTCCGAGGGCGTTGCTCTCGTGGATGCTGTTTTTGTTTCTGACGCTATCGGTGTGCGGGGTCGCATATACCCTCACCTCCAGTCCGTCTCCCGCGCTGCGGGAAAGGGGAGCAATACCTAACGGTGGCTGGGGGGCGCAGTGGTCGCCGGACGGCAAGCGTATCGCGTTTTTCTCGCAGCGCGTCGGCGAACCGGAGAACCTCTATGTGATGTCCGCCGAGGGACGCAACCCGCGCCAACTGACGACGCGCGGCGTGCGCACGTTCCGCTGGTCGCCAAACAGCGAATTGCTGTACGCGCTGACGTGGTATGGGGCTGGCAGTGGCGCCCGCCCCTACTGGTGTCGCATTGCGCTCAAAGACGGAGGTGTACAGAAAACGTGGACGTGGCTTCCTCAAGAAGCCGTTGACCCCACTCCATCGCCGGATGGCGTTTACCTCGCTTACCTTCTACCCACTGCCAAGTCGCAAGACCTCTGGATCGCCCGCGCCGACAGCACGCAGCGACAGAAAATTATCGGCGACTTCCTTGTCCAGCGACCGATGTGGTCGCCCGATGGGAAGCAGATTGCCTTCGAAATCGCCAGCCCCCACCAGAGTTGGCAGACGCAGGTCTGGATTTACCATCTCGAAAAGAAGAGGTTGGCTCACATGAAAGGACTGGGCACCGCGCTGCACGCCTGGTCTGCGGACAGCAAGCGGCTTGCGTTCAGCGTGGCTATGCCCCCCCGCGCTTACTTGCTGGGAACGTGCGACGTGGAGACGGGAGAGGGGAAGCCCGCGAAGAAGATTATCCACACTGGCGAGGGCGTCGCCTGGTCGCCCGACGGGCAGATGTTAGCGGTGACGATGCGGCAGAGTTCGGGCAGCCAGATTGCGCTCGTGCGCCCGAACGGAACGGTGGTCAAACGCATCGGCGACGCCAAACTGTTGGCGCGCTTCCCGCAGTGGTCGCCCGACGGGAAGTGGATTCTTTTTGAAGGGCAGGAGAAGAACAAGAGTTTCACCAGCGAAGTGTGGATTGCAGAAACAGATGGTGACAAGGTGGAACGGCTGACGCCGAGTTCCCCCGCCGACTGGTCGCCGTGCCCGTCGCCCGACGGTCAGCGTGTCGCGTTCCTCAGCACGCGCAACTGCCGCTGTGAAGTGTGGCTGTGCGACGCTTCGGGATCAAACGCGAAACCCATCGCTGAGGCGGAACCCGACTCCCGCCTCGTCTGGTCTCCCGACGGCAAACGACTTCTTGTCCTCAAACGCAGCGGCAGCGTTCTTCTCAGGGTCAATGGTCATCCCGACAAGTCGGCACCACCATCAACCATCAACCATCAACCATTGAACATCAAGCCGATGTTGCCGTTCGCCTCTTGGTCGCCTGATGGAAAGAAGTTTCTCTTCACTGGCGTCGGCTCGCAACGCGCTGCACTCATGGTTTACGACCTCGCCACAAACAGCGCGAAACCTCTCACCTTACAGGTTAAGGCAACCCCAAAACCCAAAACCCAAAACCTGAAACCTGAAAGGACTCCCAGCGACTTCTACGGCACGTGGGACGCAAAGGGGCGGTATCTCGCCTTCATACGCGGTAAAGAGTTGTGGCTGGCGAACGCAGACGGCAAGGACGCGCGGCGGTGGGCAACGTTGGTCAGCAAGGATGATGTGGAGGTGTCCGACCTGCGCTGGTCGCCGCGCGGCGATCAGGTTCTCGTGTGCCTGATGCGGGCGACTGCCACAAGCGAGTTCTTCGAGATACGCACAGTCAGCGTCAGCGGAAAGGCGCGAACGGTGGTCAGCGAGCCGCTGCGTTCCGATTTTGCAGCACAGCGCAGCGCATACACTTGCCCGCCAGCGTGGACACCCAGCGGTGACATTGTGTTCACCTCTGACCGCACCGGCGTAACACAAGTTTGGCGCGTGAATCCGTCGGACGGCAAAGCGAAACCTCTTGTGCCGCGCGGAGCCACCTATCCCGCGTTGCTGCCCAACGGGCGCGTCCTCTTTGTGACGCCCAATGGCAGTCGAACGACGATATGGAGTGCGGACTTGAAGGCAGGGACGGCAACGGTATGGGTGAAAGCGTGATGTGAGATGGTGGGGGACAGGAGTACGACAATTTACCCACCGGAAGATGGAAACAGCAGGAAGAGGCAGGCAACGGCAGGCAACGGCAGGTTGTTTCCCGTCGTTTCCTGTCGTTTCCTGCCGTTGCCTGCTGTCGCCCTGTGCATGATTTTGCTGCCGTTCAACGTTTATGCTCAGGCTGTCTACCCTTACGACAAGTCCGAACATGGCGGAAGGGACGCCAACGGCGACGGCACAACGGGCGCGCAGCGTCCTCCGAACCAGCCGGTCGCGGGTTACACCGTTGATCCCACGATGTTCGCCCCCGGTTCTTGCACGCACTGTCACGACCAACACGCAAGCACGAAAAACGTCTCTTATCCTCCCAACCCGCGATTGGCATTTCAAAGCCCGGAGAACCGACTTTGCGCCACCTGCCACGACCGAAACAACTCGGCGTCGTTCAATCAGCCGTGGTTTGTCGGTTGGGCGGGCACGCAGCGCAGCAGTTTTTACGGACAGTCGAAGCACGGCAAGTCCACCAGCGGCGCGCAATGGGTTGCGGGCAGCTCTTACAGCGGTATCCCGAACGTCATCAATAACAATCTGGCAACGCCCGCTCCGCCGCCGGGCGCCAGTAAAGTCTATGAGAAGGGATCCTGTCTGACCTGCCACAGCAGTCACGGCTACCACCCCGGCATCACCGCGCTTGTCACCACCCAGGAGCAGACGAACGGGATTATCAGTCACATGCTCACCCGCACGATGGGTTCGCAGACGGGGGCATCGCCTGCGGAATCGAATGCCCTCTGCAACTACTGCCATGACAATACGACGCTCTTCGGCAGCGGCAGCGACCACAGTCTGATGTCAAAGCACTACTGGTTCAAAGGTTCGCAGAGCAGCGCGAACTATTCCGGTTACAACGCGACCCCTCATAAGACCAGCACTCACGCCTACAACCTTTGGCCTGGCAATTCAACCTACCCTGCGCTCACCGGGGAAAAAGGGCAGTGCCTCAACTGCCACGACCCGCACGGTGGCGCGCCTGCAGGCAACCTGAACGGAGCGGCGAACAGCTCGGCGACGAGCAATCGCATGTTGGTCGCGCCGATGATTGATCCCAACCAGCCCACCACGCGCAACACGCTCTGCTTCACCTGCCACAACAACATCAGCGGCACGGGCGCGCAGAGGTTCTTGGGGCAGACGCTGTATCAAGCGAGCAAACACGGCAGCAGCGCTGCCGTTTACTGGGGACGCACAACTGACGTTGTCGACAACAGCGCGACTTCCTACAACCAGTCCACAGCGTTCTGGGGACCGCGCTCCACCGGCGACTACGGGCTGTGCCTCAACTGCCACAACCCGCACACCAAAACCATCGGCACCATCAGCGTCAACGGCAGCACGACCATCCCCAAGATGCTTCTAGACACCTATCACAACGGTAATTCTACCTCTGTGACATCATACAACGCCAACAATCATAAACTCTGCTACGACTGCCACAGCGAAAATCGCCTGCTCAACTCCGGCAACACGACGTTCTCTTATCACGACAAACACGTGAATGAGGAGAAGGCGTTGTGCAACGACTGCCACAACCCGCATGGCTACAACAGCGCGCACGTCATGGGCAGTCCGCCCGCAGGGGCGCGCAACCTGTCGTTCAATACGGCAACTGTCACTGCCAGCGACAGTTCAGCGACCATTAACGGCGTCAGCACGCGCGGTCCGGTCTGGTTCTACGCGGCGACCGTGAACGGCAGAGAACATCGCAACGGTTGCCTGCTCAAATGTCATGGCGAAGACCACGCCCCGAAATACTACAACCCATCGGGCGGCGGCAATCCGCAGCGCGTACTCGTCACACCGCAGCCAACGGGCAGCGCGAAAACGGTGAAGATATCGCTCCAGTTCGAAACCCATATTCCACAGACGGACACGGTGGAATATGCAGTGGACTCAACGAGTTCAGTCAAACAGGCAGCGGTCAAAAGGGACGCGGGGCAAGTGACACGAGACATGGGACAACGTCATCCCTCATCCCTCATCCCTCATCCCTCATCCCTGTCCTTTGAACTGTCTGCCGCCGGCTGGACGCCGCGCTCCTCGCACGCCGTCTTCGTGCGCACGAAAGACCGCAGACCACAGACCACAGGACAACCGACTACAGGACTACAGGGCAACAACCGCAAGTCAGTGGTCAGTGGTCAGGATTGGACGGGCACGATGGTTAGCGTCACGCCGTCGGACGCCGAACCCATCTGCGTAACTTATTACCTTGACGAAGACTGTAGGCAACCCGCCCCGACGCCCAACGGCGTGCCGGTGCTGCCGCGACGCGGAACGGTTTACGTCAAACTGCACGCGCCGAACGTGGGCGGCTACCGTCTCAACATAGACGCGCCCGGTGAATTGAACGACGTGGAAAACGAGTTCCTGCGCCCGCTGTCCGCGCCTGCCCTGAGCGACGCCGAAGGGACGGAGGCAGTGGGAACGTGGACAATCACCGAGAGTTCGGACACGCTGGGACGGGCGCGGGTTACTCTCACAACGCCGGAGGGTCATGTGGTCGTCCCGTCAGCGGGGGCGTTTGTCTTCATCGGCGAACCGCCGCGCGCGAACGTGTTCTTTGAACTGAGCGCGACGCCCGATACGTTGGACGCGGACGGCAAGGGCACAGCGAGTATCAGAGCAAAAGTCACGGATGCCAACGGTCAACCTCTTCCATCACGCGCGGTGGATTTCCGACGGCTGTCCGGCGGCGGCTCTCTCCTGCCGCAATCCCCCGCGACGGACTCGAAGGGCGAGGCTGCCGCATTGTATCTTGCGGGCATCACGGCGGAGACAGCGGAGATTGAAGTCGTAGACCGCGCCAGCGGCGCATCGGCGCGCACTTACGTGCGCCTGAGACTGAGCGGCTCTGTTGCCATCACGCTGGTGGATGCTGGCGCGTCCGTCAAAGCAATGAACGCACGACTGCAGCGTCGTCTCCAGAGCGCGGCGGAGCGGCTCAACATCACGCTCAACGCCTACCCGCGCCGGCTGCCTGCCGACGGAGTGAGCACCGCCAACCTCGTGGCTGTCGTGACCGACGGACGCGGCTTGCCCAAACCGGGCGTCATGCTGCGCTTTGAAGTCGCTGACTACAACGGACAGGTCTTAGCGATACGTCCCCTGACTGACGCGACGGGGCGCGCCGAAGCCGTCTACGTCGCGGGGAAGAAACCGGGCGACATCACCCTCATTGCCTCCGAACCCTTGAGTCAAGCAACGGGCGTCGTCTGTCTGACGCTCACGGGGAGTGGCGCGGCGAAAATCGTCGTTGAAGCGACGCCCAACGTGCTGCCTGCCGATGGACGCAGTCTGTCGCACGTCGTCGTGCGCGTCAGCGACTTGTTGGGGCGTCCGGTCAGCGGCGCGTCTGTGCAACTTCACACGCGCTCTGGATACGGCATTCTCGCGGCGGGCGAGACGACAACCAACGCACTCGGAGAAGTTCTGGCGTCATTCCGCTCCGGACCGAGCGCGGGCGTCGAAACCATCGTCGCCACCGTTGTGTCGCCCCTGCCGGAGAGCAGGGAGGGGAATGGAGAATGGAGAATGGAAACGGCAGGCGACGGCAGTTTGTTTCCCGTCGTTTCCCATCGTTCTCCGTCGTTCCCTGTCGTTCCATTCTCCGCGCCTCTATCATCTCTGCTGCCTCCGTCCGTTTCATCCCTTCCATCCGCGAACAGCCTGCGCCTCCCCGCGCCGGTGACGCACATTCTCGACAACCTTTCGGTGAGTTACGGGCGCTGGGACGAGTATCTCGCTCTGGAGGGACCGCAGGTCGAGAACCGCTCTTTGCACCTGAAAAGCAACTCGTGGAACGTGCGGTTCAAACGCCCCATTCCTCTGGGATTTGGCGGGCTGACGTTCTTGATTAACACGGACAACAACGAAGCGGAGCAGTACGGTTTCCTGACCCGTTACACAAACACCCTGACGACGCTGCGCGCCTCGGGGCGTTATTATGACTTCTTGGGCAACTTCCTTCAGAGCGACACTCAGGGCGAGGACTTGCGCAGCGGTTTAACGATGCAGGGAAACGCCAGAAGCAACCTTCTAAGTTTGACACTGCGCCCGAAGCGCCTGCCCATCATCAACGTCAGCCGCTACCAGGCGCATTATCACAGCAGCACAGGGGAGGACGGCTACGACTTAGGGTTTAACCGCTTCACGACATCGCTCTACTATCAGTTCGGCAACTTTTTAGGTGTGCAGTGGACGAATATCAAAGCGACGCAAAATCAGGGCCTCCGCGATGACACGACCACAAACACTTTCCGATACAGTAACGCAGCCCTGACGCTGCGAAGAGACGTGGGACGCGCTATCGGGATTGACTTCACCCTGAACCGAACGGGCACGCGCACCATGAATGGGGAGGTGGACCGCGTCACCAACCAGACAAATTCCAGTTTCCAGTTGCGCCTTGCGCCGTCGTCCAAATTCGTGGTCACTGGCATCCGCGCTTCCAACGACGTGGAAGATACCACCTTCATCGGTCAAGCGTTCAACTCCACCACACAGTCGGTGGATATATCCTACCAACCCGCCCGTTTTCTGTCCCTGCAAGCGGGTATGCGTTCCGATGATCAGGCGACTCTATCGGGAGTTGGCGCATCTCAGTTCAAGACGCGCAACGTAGGCGGCATGCTCCTGCTGACCTCCCACAGCACCTTAACCTTCAACGTCACACACTCTGAAGAGCCTGTGATCCTGCTGCTTCAGCAAGGGCAACAGACGGACAGCAAGTCGCTGCAACTGGTGACGACTCGCGTGCTGCCGAACACAGACCTGTTGTTAGGGTGGATGTCACTGCGCAGCACATCCCTGTCGGGTGAGAATAACATTGCGACCTATTCGGCGCGCATCCAGTCGGAACTCAGCCCCAATCTCCGCGCGTCGCTGGGCTTTTCGAGGTCAAGCATCGCGGGCGATAACGAAGGGCTGCTGTTTGCGTTGACCAGCCGCACCAATGACTTCACTCTTCAATGGATGCCCAACAAGCGCACGGAGGTCGCCTACATTCTCTCGCGTCTATATCAGCAGGGAGGCGACGCAATGTCCGACAGCACCCTGAGTCTGTTGCGCCTCTCTACCACGTTGCGCCATCGCGCCTCTATGGTGGTTGAGGCAGCGAACAATGTGCTAAACCAATCGCTGCTGTTGCCGGGCGGTTTCGGACAAAGCCTAAAGGGCACGCGCTTTTCGGCGCGGTTCAACTACGCGATAGATGCGAATTCCTATCTGTTCATTCAGTTAGAGAAGTCGCAAGACGACATCAGCCACTTCCGCACCCGTAGTCTGCGGATGGGATATACGGCGATGTTCTGAAAGGTGAGGGTTGTAGGTTTTAGGTGGTGGGGGTTAGGGACAATCCCTAAACCCCACACCCATAACCTACCACCTTAGCAGTGGGAGGGACATCATGGACCCCCTCGGCAAGATTCTATTGGGATTGCTGTTAGGTTCGCGTTTGATGGGAGGCGGCAGCAAAGCCACGGACCGAGCCTCGGCGTTCTACTCGCGGAACAGCAGCAGCGCACCACCGGTGACGATGATTGCCGTCGTGCCGTTTGTGAACCTGAGCGAGGACACGCAGGCAGACCGCAAGGTGATGGGCACTCTCATCACGCAACTGCTGGCGACCCGCGCGTTTCTGGTGACGGAGCCGACGGTCGTCGAAACGGCGCTGGCGGACTTGCGGGCACGCGGACAGTTGGACGCCGTGCAGGTGAAACAGGTCGCCGAGAAAGCAGGGGCGCGTCTGCTGTTGATGGGCACCATCACTGAATACGGCGCGTCGCGCGCGTCGGGCACGTCGCTCACGGTGGCGATGGACGCACGGCTCGTGGAGGCTACCTCGACCCAAATCGTTTGGGCGGGCGTCGTCACGCGCACGGCGAGAGAGAACGACAGTTTATTTGGGGGGGGCAAAGCGCCGTCGTTGAGCAAACTAACGCAGGACGCCGTCAAGGAGTTGGTGAGCGACATGATGAAGGCGCGCGAGCAGATTCAGAAGTTCACGCCCACTGTGCCTCCGCCGACCGCTCCAGCGACGGGCGCGCTCACCGCTGGCGCAGTGCCAGGCGGCGCGCCCCCCGCGCCGATTCTCGCAGCGGTCTCTAACGCCAACGCTCGCTTTCTCGACGAAAGCAAGGAGTTCACGGTGGAGGACATGAAAGCCTTCTTGCCAACGGTGGAAGGCGTCGAACGCGGTGAGATTGTTGCGTCACAGGAGCCTAATAAACACGTGGGCGCTTTCTACCGCGCTAACGGCACGGAGGTGCGCGTGACGGTTGCCGATTACAGCAAGGCGGAACAGGCACAAGCCGTTGCGCGCATACAGAGCGGCAATACGCCGGAGAGCAAGTTTGAGAATCTGCCTGCCTTCAGTCAGACATCAAGTTTCGGCTTTGTGCATCTGAACATTGTGGCGGGCAGGTTCGCCCTCTACCTTCGTGCGCCAGCCGACCAGGAGGATCTGGCGAAGAAGGTAGCATCGGCGATACTCAAGAGTATGCGATAAAGGATGAGAGATGAGAGATGACCTGTTTATATCTCTCATCCCTCATCTCTACGAACAGAAAGGACCATCGCTATGCAACTCATCCGATGGACATTGATATTTCTTCTCGCGCTGATCGCAGCGACGCCGCTGCTGATGGCACAGCAAACGCCAACACCAAGTAAGGCGACCTACGTGGGCGTGAAGAACTGCAAGATGTGTCACAGCGACATTCACAAGGTTTGGATGCAGAAGTCGCACGCCCGCGCCTACGAACTGTTAGTGGCGGTGAAGCAGGACAAGAACGAGAAGTGTCTGCCATGCCACACCACCGGCTACGGCGAAGGCGGCTTTAGGGACGCCGAAAAGACGCCCGAACTCAAGGGCGTCACCTGCGAAGCGTGTCACGGTCCCGGCAGCGAACACAACGGCGAGGGCAAAATCACCAAAATCCCGCTGGCGACCGTGTGCATTAAGTGTCACATGAAGACAGACATCCATTAGGAGGAGTCAACACATGCCCCGTATCACGTGCCATCAGGTTATCTGCTGCACGCTGACGGCGTGCGTGCTGGTGGCTTTAGCGACAGCAGCGTTCTCCGGTGCGGCAGTCCCTCCCCAAGAGGGACAAACGCCGCAGACTCCGCCCAAGCCGCCGGCACCCCCGACGCACACACCGCTGAAAAAGGAAGACACAAAAAGCGAAGCGGCGAAGCCGAAACCTACTTATGTGGGTTCGGACAAGTGCGCGTCGTGCCATAAGAACATTGCGACGAAGCATCAGTCGGGCAGGCACGCTGCCCTGTTGCAAGCGTCACTGCCCCCAGACATGCGCGGCTGCGAAGCGTGTCATGGTCCGGCGAGCCTTCATCTGGGGGGAGACGAGAAGGCAATGCTCAATCCCGCCAAAATGAAGCCCGCCGAAGCGGACGCCTCCTGTCTCAAGTGCCATGCCGCCGACAGCAGTTCCGCCGCCCCGCAGGTCGGACAGAAGTTTGCCCTGCGCCTCTATTTGCGCGGCAAGCACGCCCGCAAAGGTGTCGCCTGTGTCGCCTGCCACAGCGAACACCACGGCGCGGAACACCTCTTAAAGAAAGACGCCAACGAACTCTGCGCTGATTGCCACGCCGACATGAAGGCAAAAGAGGGCGTGTATCTGCACAGACCCGTTAAGGGCGGCGAGTGCCTGCAATGCCATGAGCCGCACGCCTCGCGGCGACCGAGCCTCACGAAACCGACTGTGGATGCGACGTGCGCCGAGTGCCATGATACTGAAGAAGATAAGTTCAGCAAAGCGCACAATGACTACGACATGAAAGGCACGCGCTGCACCACCTGTCACACCGCGCACATCAAAGAAAAAGGCAGCAAAGGGCTGATGGCGCACCAACATGCGCCGTTTAGCGAGCACAAATGCACGCTCTGTCATCAGTCCGCTGTGACGTCGAAGAAGGCAACGTTGATTAAGCCGGTCAACGAACTGTGCGTGCGCTGTCATGCGGAAACGGTGAGCGAGGACACCAACGGTAAAGGCGCGCACATGCATCCTCCTGTGCAGGAACGCTTCTGTCTGGGCTGTCACGCCCCGCACAGTTCCCGACAGTCGCGCGCCCCGTTGTTCAAAGCCAGCACGGAGCAAACCTGCACGACCTGTCATGCAGAGATAGACAACCAATGCACGCAGCCGGTCAAGCATTTGCCCGTCGAAGCCGGCAACTGCCTCGCCTGTCACGTTGGACACAAATCCCCGCAGGAAAAGTTGCTGACCAAGCCGTCCATTGACCTGTGCCAGAGTTGTCATCCCGACGAACACAAAATCACGCACCCCGTCGGCGTCCGCGACAACGGCAAAGAGAAGAAGGCGGTCACGGACCCGCGCAGCGGCAAGATGATGACGTGCGCCACCTGTCACGAAGTTCACGGCGGAACGCACAAGTTCCTCACCACGCACGATTGGCAGCGCGAACTGTGCGTGCAGTGTCATAAGGTGGACAAGTAAGGGAGAGTATGGGGGGGATGGGAGTATGGTCGTTCTTCTCTTTGCAACGCTGGCGGCGTGGTCGCAAACGTCGCGCCCCAGCGTCGTGCCGAGGCGGCTCGTCTTTGTGGCCTCGGAAGCGTTTAACCGCCCATTGAAAAACCCGACCGGCGTCTGGTGCGACACCGAGCAGAAAGAGATTCTGGTCGCTGACACGGGCAACCATCGCGTCGTCATCTTCGACGAAAACGGACGCGCCAAAGGCGAGTTTGTCCACAGCGTCACGCGCAACGGCGACGCCCATCGCATCAACGGCGAGCCGCGCCGCCTCGCCGTCAACAGCAAGGGCGAAATCTTCATTGTGGACTCGCTGTGTAACTACGTGGACGTGTGCGACTATCGCGGACGCAGCCTCCGGCGTATCTTTTTGCCCTTACCGTCTGAAGCCTCATCCGGCGTATTCCCCATCGCGGAAGGCGGCAAGAATGAAGACGTCAAACCGACGGCTCTGACGGTTGACTATCAGGACAATCTCTACATCGCCAGTGCCACGCGCATCTTCATCTTCAACGCCAGCGGTGAGTTGCAGCGCGTCATCGGGAAGCGCGGCAACGGAGCCGGCGAATTCTTAGCCATTACCGGTCTGTGGGTGGACACTGCTGGAAGAATTTATGTCACGGATGCGCAATCATTAGGGGTGCATGTGCTTTCGTCCGACGGTGAGGTGATCGTGGCTTTCGGCGAACACGAAGCGGGATTGATTAACTTCTCCCTCCCCATTGCTATCGCCACAGACCGACGGGGTTATATCTGGGTTGCGGACGCCTTGCGCCACATCGTCAGCGTTTTTGAACGTGACGGCAAGAACATCAAATTCCTCGACTACATTGGCGCATTTGGCGTCCGCCCCGGACAGTTTGCCTACCCCAGCGGACTGGGCGCCGCTTGGCATGGACGCCTCGTCGTCGTGGACCGCGTGGGCGGACGAGTGCAGTGTTTTGAGATGTAGGAGCGCTATCTGTCATAAACTCGCGTCAGAAACTGGGAACTTCAAAAGGACGCAATTTTCTTGACGAGATTCTTGTCTTCGTGTTATAATGGCGTGCGCTATGAACAACGCTTTGATTCTACTTACCGGTTTCGTCTTAGGCTTGCGGCACGCTTTCGACCCCGACCATATCACGGCGGTGACGCATTTCATCAGCGTCGACCCGCGCCCCCAGCGCGGCGCAGTGTTTGGGTTGAAGTGGGGCGTGGGGCACACGGTCACGGTGTTCGCGCTCGCGTCGTTCGTGATTCTGATGGGCTGGAAGTTGACCGGGCGGTTTGAACGTTACACGGAAATCGTAGTGGGGGCGACGCTCATCGTGCTGGCGTTGTGGCGGCTGTGGTTGTTGTGGCAGCGTCCGCACAGCCACCCGCACCAGCACGGCGAACTGGTTCACGACCACCCGCATACGCACGCGCCGCCGTCGGGGCACGTCCACGCGCACGCGCCCACCCTCGTCGGCATGTTGCACGGCGCGGCGGGAACGGCGGGACTTCAGATTGTGATTGCCTCCTTAAGCCCCTCCACCGCGCTGGCTTTCCTCTACATCTCGCTCTTTTCTCTCGGCACCATCCTCGCCATGAGCGGCTACGGTTTCCTTGCCGCCTACTGCTACCAGCGCACCGCCGCCACCACGTGGCAGCGCGCCTTCACTGTGCTTGTTGGCTTGACAGCAATGGCGGGGCTGGCGTTGGGCGTGTGGTGGATTGCGAAGAACCTCATCCCCTCAACTTAGCCGCTACCTGTTTGAACATCTCCGTCACGGGATGCTCAGGATACCGCAACGCAAAAATGCCCGCGCTGGCGAGGGTCATCATTTCGTCGGAGTGGGGCAACACGGCGGCGACCTCACAGTTGTAGGTGACTTCTACCAATTTCCGCACTTCCCCGAAATCAAATGCGGGCGGTGTTTTGTTAACAATGAGCATCAGGCGGGGCACATTGAGTTTGCGAGCGATCTCGATCGTGACGCCCGTGCCCTGATAGTCTTGCTGGTCGGGGCGCAGCACGACTGCCAGCACGTCAGAGACGGCAATGGAAAGCAGCGTCTCTTCATTCAAGCCGGGATGGGTGTCAATCATCAGCACGTCCAAACTCAGCGACGTGATGAGACTTTGAAAGCCATCGTGCAGCAGAGACACGTCGTAGCCCTCACGTAAAATCCGCGCGATTTCGCCCGCCTTGAGGCTGGACGGGATGAGAAAGACTCGCCCTTTGATGTCGTCGCTCAGGTGGGACGTGACGTCGTGCGCGGTCTGCTTGATGACGCACTTACCCCAGAGGTAATCGTTGAGCGAGTGCGTCATCTCCTCCTCATCCAAGCCAAACAAAACGTGAATGCCCGGAGACTGAATATCGGTGTCCACCACGCCCACGCGACGCCCTTCGGCGGCCAGCAAAGTGGCGAGGTTAGCAGTGGTGTTCGACTTGCCCGTTCCGCCCCGAAAAGAATGAACGGAAATGATTTGCGGCATGGTGTGGCTCCTCAAAACTCTAAATCGTCCAGCACGCTTGCCCGTCGCCGCCGCTGCAAACGCCAGTTCAGCATACTCACGTCGTACGTGGCGCGGAAACGCATCATCGCCCATAGACTGACCACAGCGCAGGCGCAGGAAAGCGCGAGATAAAGCACGCGACCAGCGGATGGGGTGCAGAAATGACACTTCACGCCCCACAGCACCGCGCCCATCATCGCGCAGCCGATGAGGTAGCCGAGCGGGTATAGGTAGCCTTCCACGAACGCACTGACGCGCCCGCGCCGTTCGTCAGGGACCAGCCCCAAAAAGGATTGCCGGGCTGACTCGTCAATCCCCTGCATCGTGATGCGCACCAGATAAACCCCCACGGCGACGCCGACCAGTCCGAGCCCCAACAGCGTCAACAGCAGGCTGAACAACAACACCACCGGCAGGACGATAAAGACGTGCCTGAATCCCAAGCGGTTCAGAAGTCGACCTGCCACGACGCTCTGCACTATCAGCAACCCGACGGGCACGGCGACCTTGAACCCCCCGTAAAACGCTTGCAGCGCGGCGGGTTTCAGGGACGATGCGCTGACGAGCAACTGATATTCGATGACCGTCCAGCCGATGCCGACCATCAGCATCGCAACCGTCATGTAGCGATAGGCGGGCACCTCGCGGACGAACGCGAACCCTTCGCGCAGCACAACGGGCGTGCCTTCGCTGTGCGGCGCTTGACGGGCAGCCATCGTGATCCACCGCAGCCCGATGAGCAGAGCGATGCCCTGCAACAGCAGCAGCCCCGCATTCCCCAGCAGCAGCGCCGCGTTTTGCTCTGGGAAAAAATGAGCGGCTCCCGCCGCCCCCGCGTTGCCCAGCACACTGCCGACCACCCCGACGAGACCCAATAACGGGAGGAGCCGCTTGGTTTCCGCGACCGTGAACATATCGTTCGCCAACGCCCCAATGAGGAGAGGAATGAGATGCCACTGCTGGCTGTTGACGATCAACAGCGCGGAGTAAGAAAACCATTCTGGAGTCCGCAGGAAGAACAAGACGGCGAGCAGCGAGTAAAGCAGGCTGAAGATGAGCGACAGGGTGAGAGTCAATCGCTCGCGCCGCGTGCGGTCCACGATGAGCGAGTATGCGCCCGACACGAGAATAACGACCAGATATTCCACCGTCCACAGCCATAGCACCTGCTGCACGCCGACGTTGCTGACAAAGCCGCTGGTGGCAACGACTTCATTAGACTCCTGCACAAGCGAGTTGATGAACAGCAGCAGCCCCAGCGTGATGAACCGGGCGCGTTCGCCGGGGCGCAGGCGCGGCAGGAGGGACTTCATCATCTGCTCAACCTCGCAATGCGCCGCTGCAAGTAGGGGGAAAAATACCCCGCATAGCGCGCTTGCAGTTCGGGGCGCCGCCAGTCGTCGCCTGTGACGCGGCCGCGACAGAGGGGAGAAGCGCAGGCGCAATCAAATTCATCGTAGTCGCTGCCGTCCGACATCGCGTAATCGTAGCACACCTCTTCGCCGGGCGCAATATCGCGCAGCGCGACGAGGGAGATCTGTCCGCTTAATCCGGCGTTGGGGTCGCAACTGTGGCACACGTAGTCGCCGGGTTCTGGCGGACCGATGGGCGCGAGGTAAAGATTCTCTTCGACCTGCACGGAATGACGACGTTCGCGCGCGGTCAGCGTCGCCAATTCAGCCCCGGTCACCACGCCCCCCCCCCAGACGACGAGCAGTTCGCCCGCCGCAATCGGCGCCCGCGCAAACACGCTGTGACCGCCTTTGCCCGGATGCGATTGAACGCAGAGTTTGGGGGAAAAATACGCGCTCCGCTTTTCGCCCGTGAATGTCCTCGCCTCATGTTTTTGCAGCACGACAATCATGCGACGCGAGGCGGGCGTGTGGTCAAACGGCTGGTGCAAGTCGAAGTCGCCATACCATCCGCACACCTTGAGCGCACCGGACAAATCCGCGAGCGCGACGATTTCCTGCGGGAACAGCAACCGCTCATGGGCGAGGTCGGTGAACACCTGGTCCCCTCCGTTTTGGCTGACGCGCATCCTGACTTCCACCTCGACGACCTGCGTGAGCGGGTCGCAGAGGGGCTGGTTCGTCGCCCAGTCAATCGTCACGCGGCAACCGTCACGTTCACCGCAATACTGAAAGTGGCCATAGTTGAACGGCGTGCAATCGCGGGGATGGGTGACGTCAATCAGGTAGAGCCCGCCCGGTTTTAGGTTCGCGGCAACCGCCCGAAAGTGCCGCACGATTTCCTCGTTGGTCTGCAGACAGTCAATGCCGTCGAACATCGTGAAGGCAACGTCCACTGCCTGCGGCAGAGAAAACTCGCGCATGTCGCCGACCCAACATGCCAGTCTCACCCCTTCAGCAGTGGCTTGGTCGCGGGCGAAATCAATCATCTCCCCCCGCAAATCCAGCCCCATCGCCCGCACGCCGCGCCGCGCAAAAGCGCGGGCGTGATACGCCGGTCCGCAGGCGATGTCCAGAACCGACTCCACCCCGCGCCCCGTTTTCTGCTCAAACAGGGCGGTGATGAAGTTGACCTCGCGGCTCACGTCACGGTTGAACACAATGTCGTAGTAATACGCTCGGCGATACAGCTCGTTGTGTTCCGCCATGATATCACTCCTCATCCTCCCTCGAAAATCGTCGGCATAGGATGCCGAACTGGTCTATCGCCCCCCTGCCCCCGTTGACGGGGGCTGTCCCCCGCCA
>FWPU01002782.1_pt1 | contig 21588 bp, 19 predicted proteins | sample 2228361 | NCBI WGS metagenome assembly FWPU01 (sample SAMEA103939777, study PRJEB20133) | metagenome
CTCTTTAGGCTGGGTTTTTGCAGCAATGGTCGTTGTTTCAGCTTGACTGGTGAATTTAAGTATCTCCGAGGGGGGCAAGTTGGGAAGTGCAATACCTACATAACTGGCAGCCGCATTCATTAGAATACTAAGCATATGGTCTCTTTTGGTTTTATCAATAGCTACCATCGGATAAGTTGAAACTCCCAGTATCTTCTGAACAATCTCTGGCTTCATGGCATTTGGCTTGTCCTGTTTGTTCGCAATTGCAAACACAGGCACCTTTGGAGCATCACGTCTGATGAGTTTCAAAATGTCTTTGCTGATCAACACGTTTCTGAGTGTAGAATCGGTCACAAGAAATATGACATCTGCACCGTGAAAATAGAACTTCCACAATGTTCTGAATCGTTCCTGTCCCGCAAAGTCCCATATGACTAGAGAATAGCTACCAAAACGAATATTCTCGACAGTCTCCAAATTCAAAGCGATAGTGGGAACATATTGTGTTGGGGGTGTTTCCCCTAGAAGCAGTCGTAGTGTGGTTGTCTTTCCTACACCACCCTCTCCAACTAGAGCAATTTTTAGACGTGTTATTACGTATGGCTCGATCAACGATTTGTACTCGGAGATGACACTACCAAGTCCTTGCTGAGTTAGTTGTTTGTTGAGGACATTTGCAGCCTGAGCAAGTCTTTCTAAAAGCGTGTGCTCATTCTCATTTCTATCACACACAAAGAGAATAAGAAGATCGTCGGAGACCTCGCTGCTTGCGAAGAGATAGTCTTCAATAATGAGGGGCGGTTCCTTCATTGCCTCTTCGATTCCTCTTAACTCCGCTCTAGTAGAGATATATTCATCTAGAAGATCTTGACTGATATCCACTGGCCAGTACTTGGAACTCGCAAGGACTGTGCCTTTGGAGGCGGATAGGAGGAATGTGTTGTGAATCATTTATAGTTCACCAACGTTGATTATTGCTCTAACAGTATCCAGTATTTTACATTGATTAATCATTCATGTATATATCTTAGACGAATATGTTACCTCTTCTGCGTCCTATTGGAGGCGGGTCCCGCAAAGCGAGACCGCGCATCCGTCGGGTCACGTGGACCAGCTCTTCATCAAGATATATGAAAACAAATCAAGCATTCACAAGTCGCTCGGATCAAAACGCGACTTGTGGGGGGGGACCAACTGTTAGAAACCCACATGATTTAGGGACCAGTGCAAATGCGAGTTCCTGACGGGTATAGGTATATCTTGATGATTGAGCTATCGCAGTACTGAATCCAGTACCATTTCTCTCTCTAATCTTTTACATATGAAGTTTCTTGGTGAGTCGAGGATGTCATCTTAAGGTGGACAGGAAAGAAGAAGAGGGTCCACGGTCCCTCAGGAACACATGTTAACAAGACTTGTGCACGCCCTGAGAGTCGGTGGCGTGTATGTACATCAGAGGAATGACGACTAGACAAGAGCCCTTGGAATTGTCGCCTATCACCTCGGTCTGTCGCTGAGGAGCACAAGCGTGGTCCTGGGAGGACGCTGGAGCCATGAGGCTGTGCGAGCGAGCGAGAGTGGTACGCAAGGACATGTAAGCCCCTCGTCACATCGAGGCTTGCACGCAGGGTCGTGATGGTGGATGCGACAAAGATCAAGGTCCCGGTCAGTGGAGATACCTCTGGGCAGCGGTGGATGTGGACACCTGGGCGGTCTGGGGGCATGGATGAGTGACAAGGGGTCGTTCTGGACTTGAGGCACGGCTGTTCCTGCGGAGGGTACTGAGCTTGTGTGACGACCGACAGCTGTCATCACCCGCCATCTGCGTGGATGGAGGACCGTGGTACGGTTGAGCACTGAACAGCATGGGGGTCATGTGGAAACACATGACGTTCGGCGAGAGAAACCGGATAGAGTAGTGGTTCAGCATCCTGAAGCACCAGACGAAGAGGTTCTACAACCAACAGGTGGCCACACAACGCTGAGGGCATCGACGTCCAGGGCTGCACGGACTCGTTCGTCGCGTGCTATCACCTCTGACTACTCGGAGGACCCTTAAGTTGACATCCTTGAGTCACAGGACTTTCTAAAGACCAGTTATCATTGATACATTCTACAACATTGGTCAAAATATAATATTTTCACAGTGTGTCTGTATTAAGATGTACTCATATTATCTGGGGAAGTTATCACGAAGAAGTCTGAGATGATGATGAACCATCTGCATCTGTCGGCTGTCCGATGCATCTAACCCCGTAACAAGTGTCTGAAGAAAATACTCTGGGAAGAAGAGACGCACTCGGATATCGTTGAGTAAAAAGAGCCACTTGTCATACTCTCCGGATGGCCCTTTTCGACGCTTCTCAGAGACCACTCTGTATTTTTTGAGGGTCTGGATTGCATTTCTGAGATCCTTGTTTGAGATTCCCAATGTTGCCTCAAGTTCAGCAACACTTGTAGGTCGTATTCGAATCTCGTTAAGAATGTCATAACAGTCGGGATCTGCAAGTACCTGGGCCACTGCAATAGTGTCCTCTGGAGTCTTTTGCCACTCGGTGAGGAACTCAAGTACCTCCGACTTGTATTCTGCTGCAAGTTCTGGATCTATCATCTTGCTAGCAGCCTCCATTGCCTGTAGAGGTGGTGCACGAAAGATCTCTATGTCCTTGATCATGAATATACATGTACGACCAATCTCGTCTACCCATTCAGACTTGACAATGCCAAGTTCCTCAAATGGTGCGATCACAGAGTAAATGCTGACACTGGGCAGTCCCGTCACCATCTTCAACCATTCTTCAAGTTCTTCTTTGGATATACCTCCCTGCCATAGTTTTGGAAATACTGCTCTTGTGATCTCGTCAGCAAAGAGTCTTGCAAGGCGACTCTCGTCTGTCATGCCCGCAAGACGAATTATACGCCGGTAGCTATTCTCAAGTTCTGTCTGTAGTTCTGCATCTGTGAGCGATACTACTGCGTTGGTCAGTGTAGATACAACGGATGTCAGTGCACCCTCATAGGACTTGGGATCCTCTGACGTTGTCAGAAGGAGTGATATACAGTATTGTTCTTCTTCTCTTATCACTCCTGTATAGTAAGACGCCACATTGTATTCCTCGCCACCAATCCTAATGGTGAGCGAAGAAAATCCTGCTGTGGCATCACCCATCGCATGAGATGTGAAGATGCGCATTATCTCCGTGTTCAGATCCTCTCTATATATGTCTGCAAAGTTGGCTGGTACCTTGGCCTTGAGCACTGCACCAATCTTAGAATCCCAGTCAATTAGGAGTATTGCAACGGGCATTATTCTTTTCTCCTGTTCTCTTAGAATCGGCTCTGAACAACGTTCTGACAACTATTAGGTCCCAGTCTTACTAAAAAAGCTTCTCGTCAAAGGATTCTCCAAATCCCTGCGCCACTTCTACAAATGTGCAGATTATATCAACTGTTCACTATTCTCTTTGATATATCTCTTGATCTCTTGATAGACCATTTCAACAACTGTTTCAATTGGTTGACTTGCATCGATCTGAATGAAATTTCCTGCCTCTTCCTGAACCATCTTCAGATAGACTGACCGTACTCGCGTCAAACGTTCCAGTGTTTCAAATTGTCTGATCTTCTCACACTGGCGTTCGTTCACACGACATATTCCCTCCTCCGCAGTGATGTCTAGCAAGAAGACAATATCCGGTTCTGGTGCATGTATCTCCTCTCTGTTTCTACGTAGTATCTCTTTCCAGTGAATGCCGGTACTGGTGCTCTGATAAGCACCACTCGCAAAGAAATAACGATCTAAGAGTATGATCTTTCCCTCTGTAAGTGCTGGACTGATCTTGTTTTCCACATGCCACTCCCGATCTCTGAGAAACAATTCAAGTTCTTCTGAGGGCGTCAGCTCCCCTCTGGGTGCCCTCTCTCTTATCTCCCTACCTGCTGGACTATCATGGGTAGGTTCGTGTAGTTGAATCACATTCCACCCCTCTCCCTTAAGCCTCCGTGCCACGTGATTGCTTACAGTGGTCTTTCCTGCACCATCTATACCTTCAAACACAAAGAGAAATCCACGTCTGTCTCTATACTGCTTGACTGACAATTCTTCTTCTCCAGGATTTTTCCTTGCAGGTGTTTCTAGGTGTCCATGCATCTAGTAGTCTTTTGTTGGATGTTCACTCTGGCAGGATACTCTAGACCGCAAACTATTCAGGACTGGTGATTAGTATTAATTGATTAGTATTGCTCTATATACTCTCATATCAGAGTGTCGTAAAATTTCAATCACTGAGGTCGAGATGAGTTGTCTAATATCAGACTCACAGCAACAGTGACGAGTCATGGATGCAGCTGCAAGGTGAAACAGGCAGAACTGTTTGAACTCTTGAGAGAGGCAGGTCTCCCAATGTTGAACAGTGATTCCACAGGCAGGTTGGCGAAGATGCAGTTGTTCGTATTATCAATGAGCAGACCGCCATCGTCGAGAATGTCGACGTCTTCACACCAATCCATGATGATCCATACGTTCAGGGCCAGATTGTGGCATGTAATGCATCCAATGACGTATTTGTAATGGGAGTCACACAGATAGTCTCTCTTCAGGCATTCTTGGCGTATCCAACAACATTTCCCCGTGAGATCCCTGTCCGTGTTCTCAAAGGGATGAACGACTTTGCGGCTACTCTCGGAATCAGTGTTATGGGTGGTCAGACAATTACTAATCCTTGCCCCGTCTTTGGTGGGATATGTATGGGTGTTGCACGACCAATCGATATTGTGCACTCTTACAATGCGCAACCTGGTGATGCCTGGGGAAGAAAACCCCATCCATCCAGCCCCTCATGAGAGAGTCAAGAACCCCCTGCAGAACCTCTTGGAATTCAACCTGCAATGCGGTCGTATCGTGAGATGCAGGATGAGCGGCGTGATGCGTTGCTGAATAGATTTAGTCCGACCGAATTGATTGAGATACAGAACACTGCTGTACGTGTAATGACCAGAAGTGCCTTAGATGTTGCAAAAGCAATGCAAAAGGTCGGTGTTCATGCGGCAACAGATATCACTGGATTCGGTCTGCTTGGTCACGCAGGAAATGTTGCACGGCTCAGTTGTGTAGATGTGATATTCAGGCAGATCCCAGTCATCCGTGGTACACTCGAACTGGCTGAGTACTTTGGTCACAGACTCGCCCAAGGTCTTGCTGCAGAGACCGCTGGTGGAGTGTTAGTGTTCATGTCACATGACAGAGTAGATTTGTTCAAGACCGAACTTAAACAGAGTGGTCTTCCATGTTGGCTTGTGGGCGAAACTGTTCGTAGCTCACAGAATCCCTCTGCAAGACTGGCCGCGGATGTTCAGTTCATCGAGGTTGACTTTCCATGAGCACCATACAATGCGGACAGATGATGCCCAAGACTACTATTTTATGAGATGGTTGAGTCTGTCAAACAGTGCATCTATCCCTTCAAGTGAACTCAGGTCTATCTCAGGATCGATGAACTTTCTTATCTCAATCAATTCGGTGTCACGTGTCTCGTAGAACAATCCGAATTCATTGGTGACGGTTGTCTCTGCAGTGTCTGACAAGTGATTTCACTCCAAATATGATTATCATATACTAATTCGTGTTTTGTCGATATAAAGAATACGATGATGTGCTATGTTCATGTTGGGCTGAATACATCCTCCACTCTAAACGTACAATCTGCAAAACAGATTGACCGGGGTCATGATGAAGATGCCACGGCAAACCATTTATTACAATGTGAAGATGATGCATATGTGCTCTAGCACAAGATGGTGCATGTGAATGAAGATAGTAGTCACAGGTCCCTATGAATCGGGCAAGAGCCTATTGATCCACAATATCACCAAGGGCGCTTGCATCAACGTAGAAAGAAGAGGTACAACTATCGCCATGGACCATGGAGTTGCCAATATCGATGGTATGACGGTCTTCCTATTTGGCACACCAGGGCTGCTCAGGTTCAGAACAATGCGAAAAATACTCAGCTCCGGAGCAGATGGTATCGTGTTCGTAGTCGACTCTGCAGACAGAGAATCGGATGCTAGAGCCAAGATGTTCTTTAGAGAGATTGCTTTCTTTCTACCAGGTGTTCCCTGCGTGGTAGCTGCAAATAAACAGGATCTGCCCAGAGCTCGTCCCGTTGATGTGCTCAGAGAAGACATGCGTTTCCTGGCAGGAGTACCAGTCATTCCATGCTCCGCAAAGACGGGTGACAATGTAGAGAGCATGCTTAGAACACTCCTGTTCCTCACGATGATGCAATGGCAGTCCGTCTTCAGCAAGTTTGCAAAGTATAGTGGTACATCCCGTGGACTTGAAAACCTGATGTCTGACCTAAAGATGGGTCGTGACCAGGTTGTAGGATATCTGCGAAGATTCGAGTTGAGAAAGCTTCTCGAAGTACAGGTCGGAGATGAACAGTTTGTTGTTCGTGATTCTGTACGGCCACTTCTTGAAAACCCCTCTATACTCGTTCGCAGACTGACCTAGAGAGTGAATCTGATATTCTATAAATCACTTCTACAGAGTCACTCTATGACTCTTGACTGGGCAGTAGATAGCAGGTCTACTTTATGCTCTCTATAAGAGCAGTTGAGTTAATATCCCACTTACTATGTAGAAAAAATCAAAAGCATGATAAAACACGCCCAAATAACGAGAGGAAATGACTTGAGCGAAGAAGATTCTTTTGATGACATTGATCCAGTCCAACTTCTTGAGGCGGCTGCGGCTGCTGAGCAGGCTGGGGATAAGGCAACTGCTGCAAGACATTATAATACAGTAGGTAATGTCTACATATCAGTGGCTGATTATGAAGAGGCATTGACAAATTTCCAGAGGGCTCTGAGTCTGTATCGCGAGTTAAATGACGAAACTGGTATCAGTGACTCAACCTACAATCTAGGAGTTGCTCAAGTCAACCTCGAGCGATGGGCGGAGGCTGCTGCGACTCTACAGACAGCAGTAGAGATATTCCAGAAGGCGGGAAAAGAGGATGGTGTAGCAGATGCCCTCTATGGTCTTGCCCTCGCTAAGCTGGGACTGGGTGCATTTGATGAGGCAATGGAGATCCTCAAGAGTGCTCAGAAGGTGTATAAGGCTGCTGGTAACGAACAGGGTGTTGCAAGTACAATTATGGATATAGGTACCGCCTATGCAGATAAGGAGGACTGGGAGAACGCAGAGAAGGCATTCAAGAGGGCACTTGCAATATATCAGGAACTACAAGACAATGCAGGTATTGCTGATGCTTTATCGTTTCTTGGTGATATCGCAGAGACGCAGGATAATCAGAAGAAGGCCGCTGAACTCTTTGTTGAGGCTGCTCAGTATTATGTCAAGGCAAAGATATTTGACATCGCTCGTGAGGTGATCGAACGTGCCGAGGCAAAGATATGGGATATACCTAAGTCGACTAGAAGGCGACTCCGACCGATGATTGATGAAGTAATAGATGCGCTTCCTGAGGAGCCCGAAACAGAGTCTGACATAGAAGATGCGGACTTTGACGAGTCCCTCTTAGACTTTGAAGGCACCGAGGAGGATCTTGGACCTCCCGAAGATGAGTTGAAGGACGACTCAGAATCAGAATCGAATTGAGTAGATATGGGTCTTAAGTGAGCAGTCATATTCAGTCTGAGACGCAAAATAGACACATCAAAGAAAAGCCTAATACACAAAGTGTGATCTACATCTTAAAGATTGGAGTGCCACAGATTTGAAACGCATGCTCAGTTGTCTTGGTATTCTGTTTCTCTCGTTATCATATCTCCTATTACCATTCTCTCCTATGATTAACATCGTGTCTATCCTAACGGATACGCAGACAACAGGCAGCGTCAATCTGGATATGATTGGCTCATCCCTAGCAGATGACTCAGAACTAGTTCCACTTCGGCGTCTGACACTTGTGGAATATGATGACATATCATATCGTGATGACTTTGCGTACATTGCGGCAATCCCCTCTTCTATCTTTAGCTATAACTTAACGCGTTATATCTCACCTCAACTGTTCTATTACCCGTCTGACTCTCAGACATGGCTTCTCAGTGACTGGAGTGAGTACCTGGTGCCAGACGGTGGTCTCACACAACTTGTAGTCATTGGTAACCTGTCATATGAGTTGGTCCACAATGTTGTCAATGACTTTCATGTCCGACCACATCCATGGATTCAAGGTGATTCTTCTGCAGATATCGCAGCAAGGCTGGCTCTCTCTGAGTGGACCTCCTCTCCAATTGCAGTGTTTGCTCTGTCAGATGACTCTTTTCCTCAAAACACTGTTCTGAGCGGAGTATTCACTGACACACTCCAGAACGTATATACCACTGAGAACTCGTCCTCTGTGACAACAGGTCCTAGAACGACTCCTAAAGATATCATATTCTCTACTGACTCGGGCATCGGTTGGATCGAGTGTTCAATCAACTGGACCGGTCCATACTGGTTTACTCATAAGCTCCTAGATCCTAACCAATACTCTATTGACTACTCTGTCAATAGTCAGACGTACTGGGAACGTTTCTACAGTGGACTTGCCTCTCCCGTACCGTTGCAGTTCTGGGTACCTAACACAGCATCGGGTGACTGGAGTCTGACGCTCTATCCCCAGAACTCGTCCATGGGATATCTGCCACTCGATTTCGTCTTGAAAAAGCATCCCGGTTATATGAGGACTTTATCGGTCCCCCAGCATGCAAAGTCCTTGTCGGTACGGATCAACTGGGATAAGGCCGCTGCAGATCTAAATCTAGGACTTGTAGACCCGCTGGGACATCTGGTGCAATGGGCTCCTGCTGGTAGTATACTCTCCAGTCCCGGTACAGAATCTACAGTGGTTGAATATCCTATGGCTGGGAACTGGACCGTCATTGTTGCTTGGATGAATGCAAATGGGGAACGAACTCAGGTAAACATGTTCTGGGACCTAGAGATACTCGATGGGAGTCTGAGCGACCATCTAGAGTCTGCTGCAAATGGTGCTGTATTGGCCTCGCTACTCAATGCACCTCTATTATATGTCAATCGCACCTCCGTTCCTGATATTACACTCTGGGCTGCTCAGAGACTGGGAGTCTCCACGGCATTTCTAGTAGATCCAGCCAATATCCATTCAGCAGCTGTCTATAATGCACTTGATGCCTTCTCCAACGTGGTAAATCTCAACAACTATCCATTGGTTGCTCAGTGGATTCGAGATTTTTCATCTACGGAGGATGTTGTACTCACATTACCCACTGGTACTGGACAGGAGTACTTTGCTCCTGCCACATACTCTGCGGCGTTTCATGGATGTCCTATATTCTCGTTGTGTGACGAGTTCAACTACATGACAACCCGAGCTGAAGAGACTTGGTATCCCTACAAGATTGGTCCTGAGATTGACGTATATGTCACAAGTCGTTATTCCACACGGACCGAGAATGGATGGTATGATGAACGAATACCAAACCGTTATTCTATGTACAGGGCTGTGAATGCTTTCAAAGACTTCTTGGATGTTCGAGGCGCATACAATGCTAGCTGCTCCCAACAAGTAGTTGTGGTGGCGCCCGACACACTTCTCAAAGTGAGCTTTGAAAGGTCCCTTCAGAGTCACTTCTCTGCGGGCCGAATACCTGCTGAAGACCCACGGCTTAGTGCTGTAGAGATCAATCGAGGTGCACTTCATCAGTTTCTATTTCGTACTGCACAGTCTGCTGACCGGGCACTTGTGACTATGTATGCATACACTCACGGAGCAATGTTTTTGGATAACTATCTCACTCCTCATCGCATCTTTCAATATGAAAATACAACAGTGTTGCTCGAGGATGCAGGTTACACAATTGACGCCCATGTGGGCTATCAAGAGGTGTTCTCTACACTTGCTGCTCAACCTGCAATCTGGGCATTCAGTACCCATGGATCACTCACCCGTTATCCAACGGATCCACCAATGCGACCCGGTGGTCTAGGCTTGTTCTCTCTAAGAGACTTGGATGCGCCTTATGGTTCTGAGAGTACCACATTGCAGGATTTCAATAGTGACACAATAGTGAATCCTGTTCAGTTCAGTTCAGAAGCAGCACATCATCGAATTGAGAATACCCAGACACTCGAGGCATCGATTGAAAACATTGGTTCTCCAATAGTTCTATTGACGGCATGTCTGCTTGGTGGTTCCGAACTTCCAAAGATGTTGATGGCACACGGTGCCACTGCAGTGGTTGCCTCTCCACGAACTGTCTATTTTCATCCTGCAGCTACAACATCCATTCTCTTTCTCCGAACTCTCGTTGCAGGCAATACAACAGGTGAGTCACTGAGTCATGCTCTCTCATTAGTGTCTAGTGACTATTCAGATCCACTACCTGGCGACCCCCGCGACTACGCTAACCAGTTTGTTCTATTTGGTGATCCCAGTGTGCGGCTCCTTCATCCCTCAATGCCTCGCCGTAGTGCCCTTGACGCAAAGACTGTCACATTTGGTACACATGCATCCGCACGAGGAGTACGTGCTGTGGCAGCACTCGGTCTGTCCAACTATCTTCCAACGTCACTCAATACACTAGGTGTCCAGTTTGACTTCTATGGACCTACTAATTTTACAGAGTTCGTAGACCTGCTCAGTTTCAGAGTATGTGTGGTCATGGAACCGGGGACAACCGACTCATTTGCTAGCCTCTTCAAATCACATTCAGACCTATTGAGGAGTTATGTTCGATGTGGTGGTGTACTCGCCCTATTGGGCATCAGTGAAGACACATCATGGACACCATGGCCATTGACAGTAAACGCGACTACAAATGGGTCTGAGATCACAATTGTCGATCCAACTCATCCATTACTCACTGTGCCCAACAGTCTGTCTGAGACTATTGAATTCCATGGTCATTTTGAATCATTCTGGTCAAACTTTTCTGTGCTAGCAACCGACGATGGTACTCACCCCACGGTCATTGCAGCAGCAGATGGCTTTGGAAAAGTGGCTGTGACTACGACCCACCCCACTGGACTAGATCGTGATGCGACTATAGAGAACATTGTTTTATGGCGTGAGAGTCCATCTCTAGTCCTGAACAGGATATTCATAAATGAAGCCATCATATGGGGTGGTGACAGAGTCATTCTGACATTGCATATCACCGATGATATCGGATACAGTGTTGATGGGGTGACTATGTCGGTCTGGCTTAATGATACTGATATGTCTGCCAGCATTCTTGAGAAGTCCAATGGTATATATGAGATCACATTGAATGAGTCCTGGACTGGTGCAAATATCGGTCTTCATTCATTCAGACTTGTTGCAGTACGACCCGGTTATGATACACTCACAGTCACAATTGAGAACTTCATATATATTCGTCCTATACCTTGGTTGTTAATACTATCAATTATTGTTGTCATTGTTGTCTTGTCTGTCATATATTGGCAGTACAAGACTAGACGTGGCCAGTCAATCATTCCAAGTTTCTTTTCAAGAGGGTCTCATAGAAGACTCTCTCCCGAAGAGCAGCGGCGGCTTGAGGAAGAAGAGAAGCGGCGTAAGGAGGAACAGAAGAAAAAGGATCGTGAGTTTGACGTTGCAGAGTACTTTGGTGTCTCATGAACTGCATCTGAATACGTCTGTGATGTACAATATTCCGCGTGTAATCTCCTGCCATTTTGAATATCTCTGGCAATATCTATACTATTCCCATCTGCACAAGATGTGACTGATATGAAGTCCGTGTTGTCGTCTTACTATGACATGTATCTTATAATCTATGACCCCAAAGGAAAAGCAGACATAAATCAGACATCTTTTGGTATTATGCAGAACGTAAGATGTCTATATACACTTACTACCTTTCGAGGTATCCAGAAACACCCTATTAGAGTCATAAGATTTAATTATGACCGTAATACGCCTCTAGTGATCAGTAAAGTTCCAATAACTATTACAAGGGGATTGAATACGGCAAGAACTGGGTGTAAGAGGGTAAATTGTCCGTAGACAACTATAATGAGGCCGGTAAATATATGCAATGCCCTACTTTTATACCGGGTATCAGTCTCTCTCTTGTAACTGATAGCTAAAATTACTAGTGCAATATGTGCTACTATTACATCAAATATGAGTGTGAGGTAATACACATAGGGAATTGGTAGGTATATGAGAGTATAGTGACCTAGTCCAAAGATATCAATATAAATGAGTTGAATCTCTGCGATAGAAATAACTGATAGATTGAATACTATAACAATAATGATAATTCCCACAATTGCCCAGAGGCTAGATTTGATTCTATGATCTCTTGTCTGCTGTAACAGAGGATATAACATAAAGAGCGCAATTGAAGTTGTCATGACAACATATAGATAGTTTGATAATTGCCATAACATTATATCTAATGGATCAAGGGCGACTGAGAACCCTCTAAAGGCATAGCTTCCACATGCAAACGCGTAGGTTGTTAGGAATAAGGCAAAGAAAAGTGCGATGTTCTGTCTTCGTAAAAAGTATCTCTGTAACACAACTATAGCACATAAAGCTGTACATATCATTCCAAACATAAACGAATAGTGAATGAGTGTGAATGCCATTTTTCCATCCGTTTAATGTTGAACATCACAAACACATATTTTTTTTGTTGTTCAACTATCTGAGGTATATCTTGTGCTTTAATCATGTGTCTATCCAATTAATTTGATATGAATTCGCATTTACCTACATCCAATTGATAGATATTTTTAATGTGCGTTTATTACATGATGGCCTGTATACGTAGAGTTTCGAAACAAATCCTCTGCAAACGCTAAGCATTTATAAACACGAAACTCGCATAACGAACAAGAAAACGATGCGAGGCCCTGATATTATGATTGTGAACATATACGTGTTGTACAGTTGGGAGGAGGTATGAGCCATGTCCAGTAGAGTTGATAGAATTAATGCGGCAATTCGAGACTTTGAGACTGTACCAGGTGTTGAAGGTGCAGCACTGGTTTCACTTGATGGACTGATGATCTCATCAGCTCTACCAGAGAGTGAACAGGAACGTGTTGCAGCCATAAGTGCTGCAATGTTAACACTGGGCGAGAAGATTACTGGCGAGTTAAACAGAGGTACGCTGATGGAGATATATGCTAAGAGCGAACGTGGATACACCCTGATGACAGCGGTTGGTTCTGACGCGCTTCTTCTTGTATTAGCCAAGAGTGATGCACAACTGGGGCTCATATTGCTGGACATGAAACGTGTAGCACAGGCACTAGTAGACATTCTCTGAATACTCAGTGGTGTTGACTTAGAACTCGAACCACAGAATCAATTATCCCTCTTGCAACATCCCTCTTTGGTGATAGGGCGATCTTCTCAAGATACCCATTCTGTCCTACAATGAGTACCTCATTTGTATCAGTACCAAATGCCACACCCTGACGCCTAGCGTCATTACCCACCACAAGATTGCAGGTACCTGCCAATATCTTCTCTCGTGCTCTATTTGCCAGTTCTTCGTCCGTGACTCCTGACTCTACTTTGAAACCTACTATTACTATGTCCTTGTATCTCTGTCTGACGGACTCTATTATCCTAGGTGCTGGAACAAGTCTGACTGTATAGGCCTCGCCGGAGGGTCTCTTTCTGTCTTCTCTTGTCTCAGGTTCAAAGTCGAGTACTGCTGCCGCTGATATGAAGACATCCGCATTCATCTCTGCAATGTTTGTCATCACTGCCTCGAGCATCTCTCTGGCGGTCTCAACACGGACTGTGTCTATATGTTCCGGTATCGACTGGCTGACCGGTCCAACAATGAGCCTGACCTTTGCGCCTCGTGCAGCGGCCTCCTTTGCAATCTCAATTCCCATCTTACCCGATGAAGGATTAGTCATAAACCGTACTCTGTCGATCCATGCACGTGTAGGTCCTGCTGTCACAATTATGTTTCTGCCTCTCAAGTCCCCTGGTCCTAATGCCTCAACCACCGCCTCCGTTATTGTTTCAACCGTTGCTATCTTTGCCTTTGCCTCTTCCATTCGTGGCATGACAAACTTGATTCCCACCATCTGTTTCAACTTCTCTATGTTGGACAGCACTGCAGGATGGTCATAGAGTGTCTTGTGCATTGCTGGTACTACAACAACAGGGATCTTTGCTCCAATTGCTGATGCGACAGTGGTAGTGACGGGTGTATCATCAATCCCATTTGCTATCTTCCCAATTGTGTTGGCAGTTGCTGGCGCAACAAGAACTAGGTCCACATGCTCAGGATGATCTCCAGCAAGACTGACATGCTCTATCTCACCAGTGAGTTCGGTGACTACAGGATTGCCGGTTGCCCAGTGGAGAAGATATGGATGTACTATCTTCTGCGCCGCGGGGCTCATTACACAGAAGACATCTGCGCCGTGTCGCATCAGGTCTCTTGCTAATGCAACACATTCTACAGCTGCAACACTTCCTGTGACACAGAGTGCAATTCTCTTGGATCTGAGCATGTTGGAACGTGTTCCAATGATAAGCTTTGATGTGTGTCTAATGGGAAGCATAAGGTATTACCATCCATCAATGAATCTACCCTATTGATAAATTCCGCGCCAATTCGGCAACATGTATCAATTGAATGCGGCGCATCTCCACTTTATGGCTGTCTCGGTTATTTCTCTCTGAGCAAAGAATATATGCAATATGAGATAGCATAGATTATAGAAATGGTACAGTAAATGCCCCTTATGTAACAGCCTTTAGACATTGCAATGACCGAGGGGTTGGAAATTACGATCAGGTTGGGATGTGTGACTGTTGACGACGCCCATTGGTGTAGACCAGATGGTGAGATCTCTCCCAGACTGGGATGCTGTTCTTAGCAGGCTTCCAGTTGAGAAGAGGGCTCGTTATAGGGCGTATGCCAACGTCATCTCTTCACTAGATACACCAAGCCAGTCCTTGTTTGTGGTTGATGATGATAATGAATTTAATACATTCGTGTGTGATTTTAGCGAATTCCTTCAGATCAGCGGCATAATTGAAGAGGGATCTAGAGAGCCCCCATTTTATGTTGTCAAAATTGGATATGATGGGGACATGCTCGATGACATGCTCAGGATTGTGATCTCCCAAGAGGCACACAATTTTCGTCCTGCTGAGTTTAAGGATGAATTGATGTCTAAGCAGACAATATTTCAGTACCTGTATAAGATAATTACAAAGAACAAGTTTTTGATGTTCCATATACCCGAGTTTCCACTTGCCTATTATTTTGAGACCTCCGTTGTTGTTGACGTACAGGATCTTGCTGATGTTCTCGACCCAGCTGTTCATGACGCAACCATTGTCCGATATCTTAATGATCTCCGTACGTTAGGTCCCGAAGAACTTCGAAGGGCCTATAGTTTCTTCTATAGAATAAGTGCGTCGCTTCTAATGGAACTCTCAAACATCTTTCTTGTGGTGCCAACCGCGGGTATGTATCGACATCTTGTTGTCACAAGTTGGCGAACTCAGACACTACTTCTTGGATTTAGTCCACTCACATGGTCCTCTGGAAGTTTCACAATGTATGACCTAAGTGGGCGCGACATAGATGGGCGCTGGGCATTCCCAGTGAAGAATCAAACATCTGACCCACGAGAGAAGGGATATACACGACTTGTGCCTCTGAGATAGATCCGATTTTGCAATTATAAAATACACTATATCTATAATTGGTGAGTGATGTCACAGAGATGAGTTTATACTGCACCATGTCAATCTAAAATGAGTTGAAGGGCGATGGTGTCTGCAGATGTTGTCGCAAAGGCGTTTGCTCCTGGCCATATCACCGGGCTGTTCAAAATAGTAGACGAGTTTTCAGACCCATTATTGTGTGGTTCGATTGGTGCAGGTTTTTCAGTAGATATTGGAACTCTCACTACTATTCATCTCCTCAAAAATGGTGATGGATTAATAGAAGTGTACTATAACGGTGAGGTGTTAGATGCACCGGTGAGCCGTACAGTTGTTGAAAAGATACTGGCTGATCATAGTGTCCAAGATGTTGTAGATGTTCGCGTTGAACATCACTCTTCTCTCACCATCGGCGCTGGTTATGGCGCATCATCTGCAGGTGCATTGAGTGCCGCCCTTGCAATGGCTGCTATTTTTGATGGACCTGAAACCGACCGTATACATGCTGCTCAGTATGCTCACTATGCGGAGGTTGTAAATCACACTGGGCTTGGTGATGTGATTGGAGCAACATTTGGTGGACTCGAGATACGAATACGACATGGTGCGCCCGGTATCGGTGAAATCATGCGTTTGGACTACCCTTCAAATCTCAGGGTTGTGTTGGCTGGTTCAACAGGTATATGGACAAAAGATATTCTCTTAGATCCTGTAAAACGAAGACGTATCAACGAAATCGGCGACTCACTTATCAAGTGGCTCATTGAGAGTCCATCTCTCGATACATTCATCAGTGCGTCGAAGAGATTTGCTAATGCTACCGGTCTAATGACCGAACGAGTAAAGTCTGCTCTAATGGCACTTGAGCGACGTGGCTTACAGAGGTCAAGTATGGTGATGTTAGGCGATTCCGTGTTCTGTTTCTGTAGTTCTTCTTCCGAAGAGTCCACCGCACGAGAGATCCTCTCCAAGTATTGGAATTCTTCTGAGATTATATCAACAAGAATCGCTGACCAAGGAGGACGTATATTGACATGAATGATCCAGAGATTCCTCCAGACCATCCCCGACGGGTGTCTCTTGAGGTGCGTCACAGGCTGATTGAAGGACACATGCATAACGTGGTTGCCACTGCAGGACTCATTGCACATGGCCGGGGTGAGGCCTTTGACTATATGATTGGTGAGGTCACAACTGATGTGGCCAGACGGGCAACAAGAGTCGCACTAGCTGCCATATTGACTGCAGAGCATCCGGTCATCAGTGTGAATGGGAACACATGTGCACTAGTCGGCCCGGAGATTGTTCGTCTGTCTGAATTAACAGGGGCACCTCTGGAGGTCAACCTGTTCTATTATACAAGAGAGCGAGAGGATGCCATTGTGAGATGTTTAAAGGATGCTGGAGCACAACAGATTCTTGGTACATATGACAGACCATCAATGACAATCCCAGAGTTGAGTAGCAATCGACGAAGAGTAGATCCTGAAGGCATTGGACGTGCCGATGTGGTATTAGTTCCACTTGAGGATGGTGACCGTACCGAGGCACTCCGGCGGTTGGGAAAGTTTGTCATCTCTATTGATCTGAATCCAATGAGTAGAACAGCGGTTTCTTCAAATGTGACTATTGTTGATAATATAGTACGTGCCTTGCCATTGATGGTTGAACAAGTGAATGACATGAAGCACCTGAGCGCAGATGAGTTGAGACGTCTTGTGAGTAGCTTCGACAATGCTGATAATCTCCGTGCCTCGATCAGTGTGATGCTCGAACATTTACGAGCAAGAGCCGTGGAGAGTGCTGTATTACCGACTGACACAGAAGACAGGCGGTGGTCGTGATTCAATGAAGATTGTGTTTATTGGTGCTGGTGCAATAGGTAGTCTTTATGGCGGAATGTTGCATGTTGCCGGTTTTGATGTAGTGCTCATAGGACGACCACGCAATGTGCAGGCAGTTCGGCAGGAGGGAATGTGGATTCGCGGTGTACTTGGAGAACACTATCTCCAACCAAATGTTTCTGATAATGCGCTCGATGTGAGAGATGCTGACTTTGTGTTCATAACCACTAAGACGTATGACACTGCCACTGCTGCAGAGAGTGCTCGTCATCTTGTCGAACGGGGCGCTTACATAGTGTTACTCCAAAATGGAATTGGAACAGAAAAGAGTGTCATGCAACAACTGAGTACTACTCGCGTGATTCGTGGTACAACATGTACAGGAGCTCTGCTCACCCGTCCGAATGAGGTTGTTGCCACAGGCCTTGGTCTGACTGAGTTTGGAACACACTATCATGACAACTGGTCTGCTGTGGTTGAAATCGCACGCGTAGTTGAAAAAGCCGGTTTCGTTACAAAAACCGCTGAGGACCTGGATGGGGTGGTATGGACCAAGACCATTGTAAACTGTGGTATCAATCCAGTTGGTGCACTGACCGGTATGACCAATGGTGAGATCTATGATAATAAGATGTTGCGTTCTGTTGTCATTCGCCTTGTTGAAGAGGCTGCGGCAGTAGTCAAAGCACTCGGTGTTAAATTGACTGTGGATGATCCAGTTCGTTACACACTCGGAACCGCCAAGGCAACAGCACATAACATCAACTCAATGCTTCAAGATCTGCGACGGGGTCGGCGAACTGAGGTGGACTCGATAACAGGCGAGGTTGTGAAAAATGCAAAAAGACTTGGTATTTCAGTTCCGGTCAGTGAGGCAATCTATGCTTTGATCAAGGCACTTGAGGCAAAGCGATTACTGACCACCGACAGGACAACAAACGAGTTGACCATGACCGCCGAGGAACTACTCTCTGCTCTCTCTATACATTAAACATGTCCTTTGCAATCTGATATGACAGCTGGGCCGCCTCTCTTCCGTCATACAGGACTGCATTCATATGACCTGGCACTGCAATCTCAAAGTCTAACCTTGATATTCGCTCTAATGATTTCACTAGTGCCACTGCGTCTCCAGTTGGAAAGTCTACTCGTCCAAAACTACCGCCCGAGAACATTGTATCACCAGTGAATAGTATTCCAAGTTGTCGCTCATGAAGACTTATGCTGCCTGCAGAATGACCCGGTGTGTGATACACATCAAGCCTAACCTCTCCAAAGTCCAAGATCTCACCCTCCTCTAGCGGGTCTGTAATAGAGAATGATGGCAGACGTGCACCAAAGGTTCCCGCCAGTGTGTGTGACATGTCACCTCTGTTTATAGGTTCAGCCTCTCTTCGATGGAGATGTATTCTGAGATTAGGACTCTTCTTGAGAAGATGCACCACACCTCCAATGTGGTCTATGTGGCTATGTGTCAGTATGACGTCAGTTATCTTGTCAGTAGATGTACCAATTTTTGAGAGTTCTCGGTCAAGGTGTTCTGAATATATACCTGTACCAGTATCAATCAGGGCTCTTCTGTCCCCACCATCTATATAGATGATATTACTATCAAACGTATTACTCTCCAGGAAGTATATTGGTCCGTTGATTCTATAGAACAATCAGATCACCTCGCAATGTATTCCATTAGTCTATCAACATCTTCGTGACTATTGTAGAAGTGTGGTGACACCCGCAATCGACCATTTCTTACAGAGCAGTGAATCTTGTTCTCAGACAATCTCTTGTTGAGGACCTCCACATTGTCTGGACTACATGACACTATCGGTGAGTTGTTTTTATGACCAAAGTCGTAAAACTCGATCCCCTGTTCCATGAGGCGTTTTCTTAGATAGTCTGCAACATCCATGGCATTTCTCTCTCTGTCTACACTATTGAGTCTGAGAAGAACCTCAAGTGATGCCTTAAAGCCAGCATAGGCAATGATTGAAGGTGAACCGACCTGGAACCTGGCTGCTCCTGGCAGTGGTTCCCTCTGTCTATATGAAAAGTCCTCAATATTTGCTACACCCCACCATCCCATGAATCTTGGTTGTATTCTGTCTAATACCTTATCACTGACGTAGATGAAACCTGCTCCCACAGGTCCAAGTAACCATTTTGCCGCCTGGGCTGACGCAAAGTCCACATCTAATGCTGGAAGATTGATATCAATACATCCCGCCGACTGAATGAGGTCTACCACAAGAATACCCCCAACCGCATGCACACGTCTTGCCAATTCTCTCAGGTCAGTTCTATATCCCGTGCCAAATTGCACGTGACTGACTGCCACAACACATGTATTCTCATCAATCATCTCTGCAAAACTGTCAATAGGTACTGCACCATTATGAGAGCGAACGACTCTCAATTCTACGCCATACTGCATGCTTGCGTGTTGCCATGGAATATAGTTTGATGGAAACTCGAGATCACATATGACGATATTAGAGTGGGGCGGGTATGTCAGGCCCTGTGCTGCAATATTAAGTCCCTCTGATGTGTTGGGTACCAGCCCATAGTTGTCCACCTCTCCCCCAAGCAGACTCTGTAGCCCTCTACGTACATCTTCAAGCAGACTCATTATTGTTGTAAAGTCTCCCACAACTCTTGCACAGTTGTCTACCCACTGATGCATTGCAGTCTGTGCGGCACGCGGTGGAATTCCTGTGGATGCATTATTGAGATAAGTCATCTCTGCGAGTGTAGGAAAGTTATTTGAAACAAAGTCCGTATCTATCAACACTCATCGGACTCTCACAGCACGCCATGGGCCTCATAAAGTTCACTGACTAGTTCTCTTGAACGTGTTCAATAGTTCTCCTATATTGTTGCTCCGTTTTAAATCGCTCTTCAATATCTCTTTCCGTGGACTTCTATAGACTGTCTGGCGGCTACTATTTAAGACACCGAAGATTTAAGACTCTCTAACGAACATGCCAATGAGAGGATGGCCTGTGTTCCGGAGGCTTGCTGAAAAATTAAGGCGACATCCTAAGAAGGATGAAACGCCTAGACCTGAACCCCCTGTAACAGCCAAGGTGATACGTTCAGAACCCACACCAGAGGAAGTGGCCCCTGTGACACCTACTGTGATAGAGTCTGAGCGGCAAATACGTCGAATAACGCCCATAGGTGCACTGGTTGCCACAAGAGAGGATGTGAGTATGGATGCAGAGAGTACAGCTAATAGAGTACGTGCGGCACATATCACATCTTCTAGAATTGATGATATGGTCCCAGGTCGTGCACTCAAACGTGATGCAGAGGGACGCATTCATATAAAGATCGTCTTCTATGGTCCCTCTCTATCTGGAAAGACTACTGCTCTTCGGTGGTTGTTTGCCAATGTACGGTATCTCTCCAAGAGTAAAATTGTGGAGATTGCCGATGAACTGGGACGAACAACCTTCTTTGACTTCATACCTGTTGCAGCAACAGACAAGATTGTGTTCGATGTATTCACTGTTGCTGGACAGAGAAGACATGCACAGAGTCGTATCTTTGTTCTCAGAGATGCAGACGGGATAATATTCATGGCTGATTCACGACCGGAATCGATGAATGAGAACATCGCCTCTATGCAAGAGTTACGAATTGCGCTCGGCACAGATCGATTCGCCACACTTCCAATCATCATTGCGCTCAACAAGCGTGACTTACCAAATGCCTTACCAGAAAAATATATGATCAACACACTTGGTGTTGAGGGAATGCCAGTATTTTTGACAGTTGCCACAGAGGGAAAGAACCTTATCAGAATGTTTCAGCGAGTACTCAGGGACACTCTGATATTCAGAGTTGGATTGTAGTTGTGCAGTGATACAAACCTCTACCACATCCACCACACCAGCTTATTTCATTGGTAACTTTCCCTGCTGTAACTGTTCGACCAGCTGAACCAGTTCCTCAATTGCCGCCTCAATAATCTCTCGTCCTTTTTCAGGACTAGCCTTACTTGGATCTCCATATAGAGCCATTGGATATAGTTCTTGTCGGTATCCTGCAGATATTATTCTAAATCGCGGATTCACCATTGCAGGCGGTGGTCGCTC
>FWPU01006969.1_pt1 | contig 21585 bp, 11 predicted proteins | sample 2228361 | NCBI WGS metagenome assembly FWPU01 (sample SAMEA103939777, study PRJEB20133) | metagenome
CTTTTTACCTTTAAAATAATAGTAAACAAATTTAATAATATATAAAAAAAAATAATTCTCTTTTTTAATTTCTAAAATTATTTTATTTTCTACTATAAAGTCTAAAAATATCTACTTATAAAATTCTCACAACTTAATAGCTTAACCCTTGATAAATAATTTTCTACTCCTTTTAATCTGTTTGTATATTTATACAAAAATTTGTAATTTATATTAGATTAGAATCTCAATTTTTGATTTAACTCCCCAACTGCTTCAAAATCTTGAAAACTTAAAGTTGTTCGACCTTCACGCTCGCGATCGCGAATAGTTTCTTCTACTGTCTTGCCTTTATCAATCGCCTCAACACCAATTTCTAAATAAAGTTGATTAACCTCTGACTGTTTCCAGGCCTGGACACCCTGAGCCTTTTTAGATAATGACTCTTCGCCTAAAAGTTGGATTTTGTCAAATATTCTTTCTGCTGCCTCTTTGCCCCCGCCTAAACGTTTCCAATCTGCCAAGTGGAAATTTCGCAATTCGTCAATTGGACCATAAACTCGAGGCCTGACTTTTACCTCCTCAACTTTTGGTCGACTAGTTGAAGGCAGTCGGCGAACAGTAATAACTGGCTCCTCGGGTCCTAGTTCTCCTTCAACATTCTTTTCTAGAGCAGTGGGTATAATTTTGGACTCTTCAACCGGAGCTGGCGCCTCTTCTTTTACTGGGGGTTCTTCAATTTTTTTAGAAACCGGTTCTCGCTCAAAAGATGAGCTCTCAAAAGGTAGGCTCACTGGTCTAATCAATCTTTCCTCCGCTGGTTTAACCGGTGGGGCAATTGTGCCAAACTCAAATTTTTGCCTTACCTCTGGCGTTGGCCCTTCTTCTGGCCCTAAAATCGGTCCTTGACCTTTAACAATCTCCTCTGGAGCAGCCAGACCCTCAGCTAATTCAGGTTTTTTCTCTTCTTTTTTTGCTGGAATTTCTGGAATAATTTTTGTCTTCTCCTCTTTTAAAATTTTTATGATTTGATTAACAGTTGGCTCATCTAATTCCATGCCACCAATTTTTTGTGGCCGCTTTAAAACCTGCCGCGTCTCCACCTCATCACGAACTTCCTTTAAAAAACTAGTAATAATATTTCTATATCTTGTCTTTAAAATCTCATCAACAATCTCTAAGCCTGTATTCTCTTTAATTTTTTTAGTTGTCTCATCTAACCTCTCTTCAAGAGATTTTTTTATTGAAATATCTTCTGAAGACATCTTAAGCTTTTTAATCTCTTTTTCAGTCAAATCTAAACCTAGTTCATCTAAAGCCAAAGGCGCCTGAACCACCTCTGATTTTTTCTCGGCCAAAAATTCTGGCGAAACCTCTTTATGTGCTAAAACCTTTTCTTTAACTGGCGCAATAATCTGCTCAGAAATTTCCAACCCTATAGTGGCAGCTGTTTTTAAATCAAGCCCTGACTCGGAAATTAAACGAAGATCAATATCAAAATCAGTGATTTCCCCAATGATTACTTGTTTTATTAAATTTTCTACAAGATTTATTTTATCTAAAAGATTATACTTTTCTAAAATATTTTTTAAAACTTGTTTTTCCTGACCAGAAAGAAAAGAGTCATCTTTCTGGATTTGATTGATCATATTTATAAAAATTAAGCAGATTAAAAATTCCATTGATCAATAAGATTTTTTAGATTTTTTAAATCGTCTATAGCCTGGCTGATATTCTCAATATTTACTTGGGTTGGTTTTTCCTCGACTTTTTTCAATTGTTGCTTAGCTTTTTCGAATTGTTGGCGAACAGAATCAACTGCTTTTTTTATCTCCTCTGGCAATTCACACCCATAACTCATAACCTGATTGTGCATTCTCCGTAATATGTCTTGAAAGCTCCGTTCGGCTATGGCTACGTTATTTCCAATATTTCTAATTTGATCAATTATTTGGTTTTCAATTTGCTTTTTTTTCTCTTCACTCATTTCTGGCTTACTAGTAATCAATTTATCCAAATTATTCAAATCTTCAAATGGCTTTGTAAGACCCTCTGTAAGATCGGAAGATAGCTTTGTAAGATCGGAGACATGGTCTACTTTTAACCTATTATAAATCTCTCCTCGCATGTCTAAAGTTATTTTTTCTGGTGACACGAATTGGTTAACCCCTACATCTAATATTTTTCTAGCTAGCGTTGGCTCCTTCTCTAACTTCGTATTGAAATCCGTCAATATTACAGAGCTTATTACATTAACTAATTGTTTTTCAGTTAATTTTTTCTTTGTCGTCGGGTCACGGAGGCCTGTTAATTTTTCATCTGAAGCTTTTTCTGCATATAACTTAACTAGTTCGAGGTATTTTTCTTTAGCCTCATTAAAATTATTTTTTTCTAACGCAGTATTAATCTCATTTATTAGATTCTTTGCCTCACTCATGCCTTTCATGTCCACTCTGGATCCTATTTCTTTCAAAGCTTTCTGTACCGCTAAAGTTGACTTTGGCAAATGAATTTTCATTTCTGCTATTCGTGCCGCTTTTACCTCTTCTAGCAATCTATCGCCTTGATCTTTTGATAATTTCTCTTTTCTTCCTGCCATATCTATTCCTCCAAATTCATCATATTTTTTTTCAAATGCTTCAGCCTCTTCTAGGGTTAAACCAAATTGTTCTCGATTAATTGAAACTAATAGAAAGGCGTCCAAAATAGAGTCCTTTGTATCCTTGGACAATTCCTCGAACTGATCCTTGTTTAAAGCCTTGAGGCTATAAAGAAACTCCCTATCTATAGGTACATTTTGTTTGGTTACTGAATCATATTTAAGTCCAGCTTTTTTCGAAGCCCCAAAAAAAACTTTCCCAATTTCATAAGGCCGCATCCCAGCAAGAGCCTTTTGGCAATTTTCTAATTTCTCCTCTAGAGACAAAGTTTTATATGTCTTTTTGTCTTGATCCCATTTATAGGTTTTATTTATTCTTGTCAACGGATCACTATGTTGAGATCTTATCCACTCTGAAAGCGTTTTTTCTCTATCTGTTTTAACCCCATTTAAAGCGTATTGATTAATTTCGCCCATACTTAACCAGCCCTGTCGCGCACCCTGACGTGCCATTTCTATACCCTCGTCAGTATTAGCCCGAGCATTTGTTTTTAAGTTTTCCCAATAGGCCATAAAAGCCTCCCTACTTTCAAAAACCCCCCTTTTCTCTAATCCGCCTCTATAAAGACGACCCCTCTCTTCTTGAATCTGCATCTCAGTTAATGGTTTTGTAATAAGCCCAACCCTTGCCCTTGCCTTAATTTCCCTTTCTTTCTCCATTCGCTCTCTCTCTTCTTTGTCATATCTTCTCTTAATAAATCTACCCAGGCGTGTGTTGGTTGTAAATTTTTCCCAGAAAGCCTGAACAACCGGCGCAATTCCAGCCTTCTTCCAAGTAGCTTGCAAGCCTCTATCCAAGCCTCGAAATGGAGCCTTAGCTGTCCATTTAGCTGCTCCCCGGGCATAATCCTGCATCCTTCCTATTGCTCGACCCGCCATTGCCCCACCAGCCACGCCTAATTGTTGAGCCATAGACAAACTACCGATTAACATGACAATGCCAATAGTAAAACCTAAAATCATAGAAGACTCACCAATCTTGGTAATTGTTGCCGTCAGTCCGGAAGGCGACGAAGAACCAACCTCGCCAAATTCTTCTCCTCCGCTCTGTAACCGACTACTAACCTCACCACCCATAACAGTGTAAAGTTTAGATTCTCCAGCTTGTTGAACCACGGCCAAAGAAAGCCATAAACAAAAAGCTAAAATTGGACCAATTATAACCTGATTAGTAAAACGACTCCAAAAATTACTGATAAGACCTTTGGTCTGAGGAAAAAGTCCAAGTAAAAATGGTAAAGGAGAAAAAACAATTAAGAACCAAAGAACAACAATGCGAAAAATTAATAAAAGAGTAATAATTGATACTACCACCAAAGCCACTATAAGTAGAAGCAAGGCTAAAAGTGCAGAAATCAGAATTTCTTCTTCTTTTATCTCTCCGGGAAACTGTTTTCTATAACTTAAAAGTTGGCGCAAACCAAACATTTCGGCAAAATTTCCCTCAGTTGCGCTGGCGAAAGCATTAACAAAAGTCAACATTACGACCTGAGCAACATCAATGCAAAAACCTAAAATCAATTTACTAAAATTAACTAAAATAATAGCCAAAATCAAACTGCCAAGAGCTCTTTTGTAAGAATATCGTTCAATGCCTAAAACTGAACAAAAGGCAATAATTAAAAGAGCTAAAACAAAAAACATATTACAAATATCACGCAACACAATCCAACCGATTGAAACAGCTGGCGAATTAATAAAATCATTATACTGAGCGACAGCTACCAAAAGACGGGTAATCAAAGCTAAAACCCGACCAAAAAAACTAACAATCCCTAAAACTATATTTGCCAACAATCCAAACACCCCAGGTGAAGCAAAAACAAATTTCGGCAAAAGTAAAAAGCCAAAAGCAACTAAAAGTAGCGAACCTAGGAAAAATAAGTTTTTACGGCGATAAAACATAGTTATTTAATGGTTGTTTAATTACTATCCGGGTACAATTCAATAGTTAATTCGATTGTAGAAGCGAACTAGATCAATCTTTAAAATTTTTAGAAGTAGAAATAGATCTTGACAATCTTTTTAACCTCTTTTTTTATAATGTTTATTATCAAGCTGCAGGTACAAAAACCCTGCGGCAAGGAGGTAAAATGCAAAGGTTCATTAAAAAAATGGTTTTCCTGGTTTTTGTCCTGCTTATCCTCAGTCCACCTGTTGAGGCTGAGGCTAAATTAACACTTTTGAGCGAAACAGCACTCTTTTTTCAGGGAAGCGGAAATATTGCTTTTTGTAATAACTACGCCTTTGTCCCAGGCGTTTCTGGAGTAGAAATCTTTCACTGCGCTGACTCAACAAATCCACAGAGGATTGGAATAATCGCAATCCTTGATTCAGTTTATGATGCTGTCAGCTGGGCAGAGGGAGGCAATATTTATTTAGGGGTTCTAGGCAAAACTTTCTATGTTTATGACGTAACGAATTCTAATCCCCAGCTTCTTGATTCATTGCCCCGCATTTTTGTTAGAGGACTTCTTAAAGGATTAATCTTTTTAAGAAATGGACAAAGATATCTCTTGGCCTGCGACCGCGAACGTATATTCTCTGTTAATATAAGTGACCCGAGAAATATATTCTTAGTAGGGAGCGGAGCTGTACCAGACGACGGATATAAAATTCAAAACTTTATTATTGTTGATACACTCGCCATTGCCTCATATTATTTATACGCGCCTTGCTGTGCTTGCTTTAATATCTCTAATCTGGAGAATATAAAAACGAGTTGGACAATCACACAGCAGAACGCGCACGGTGGAGGTCTTTATTTCTCAGACAATTATCTATATCTTTGCATCTCAGAATACCCAACCACAACCGAACCCATGATAATAAAACTTGATCTCAATGGCAGAGTAATAAAGACAGATACGATAATGAAGCCATTCTATTATACGATCATCCGTGTTAATGACTCGCTAATAGTGGCAACAGGCAAATCTTTTTCATCGTTAATTCCAGATAGCGTAATCGATCTTTTGAAAACGCGTGACTCGCTAAAATTAATCTCACGTCGCCTTATCAAGCTAAGAGGCTCTGAGTGCAAACCCGGAAGAATTTTTCTCACCCGTAGTAATCTCATTATCTTTTCCACTGACGATTTTTTGTACATTTACTCCCTCGGCCTACCACCTGGTATAGAAGAAACCAATCTTCTACCGCTAGTGGCACCACCAAAGCAAGTTACTATTTCTCGTAATCCCCCAGTCGAAGATGTTTATGACATGAGTGGCAAAAGGGTCAAGAAGGCAAAACCAGGAGGAATCTATTTTTCAAAGAACTTTTCAAAAATAATTCTTGTAAAATAACACCTCTTTTAGGGCTGGGCAACCAGCCCTTTTTTTATTATCTATAAAAATCAAAATTTAAGTCCAAAAAGTTAAAACGAATAAGGTAAAACAGCAAAAACTATAACATAAAACTTAAAAGTATCTTTTATTTTCAAGTGTCAAAACTTGCCTCAAGAATTTTAGCAATTTCATTAATTTCTTTTACTATGGTTTAACAATAATTAAATCCTTGTAAGAAACGTTTGTTCCGCCGTTGTTAGCACAACTCCCGTCTCCAACCCAACCATTCCCAACCGATCTCGCACCAGCGCACCAACCCCAGTTGTCTTTAAGATAAACTTTTGGTTTGAAACAACAAGCATCTCCACACCCATAATTCCCCCAGCCCGGACTATCCTTATCCTTACAAATATAAGTATGAGTAAATTGCCAATAATTTTCCACGCAAGCATCAGCAGAGTCGCCAAAAGTTTCTAAACATTGGTTATAATCACTGCTACAATCCTTATTTGTAATACAAACCTGTTCATTGGTCAAACCCTTGTTGTCATAACATTTCATACTACATTTTTCTTTGTGATTTTTGGCTAACATTGAAAAATTTTCACCTGTTTTTGTCCCATCATCCCAATCAACAACCAATTCGCGTATCGGCATTTGGTTGCGATCCGCCCAACCATAAAATTTAACCACAGCTGTATAGGCCTTTGTTCGGATGATATTGCCAAATTGATTCCTGCCAATAGTTAAACCGGATTGAGGGTTTCCCTTCTCATCTCGACAAATAAATGGCTTACCAGCAGTGTCAAAACAAACCGAGGCAACGCGAGGGGCATATTCTTTACCCCTTCCTGACGATCTTATGTCTATCGTTCCATTCTCGTCATCTACCCACTTATATGTATAATTCTCCGCTTCTTCATAATAAACAAATTTCTTCCTTGGTTCGTAACTTTTGGCAAATAATTGGCTTAAACTATCTGAGTCCTCATAGATTCCGCCAGTATAATATTGGCAAAGTAAATCATTAGACTCTATAATCATTGAACTAGAATTTTCAGGGGCAGAATCTCTGGCTGTAGCACCGCGTGGCACACACTCATATGCATATGATTTCCACCCATTAGAAGGAGGATCTTCATAAGGATTAGCTTCAGAAGGATTAGAGCTATTTGGCTTGAGTTTTAAACGATTAGTCCAAGCAGTTGTTAAATTATTATTATCAGCAGCAATTTTGTAAAGATATTTACAGGGTGCCTTAAAATTAATTTTAAAACCCGTTGTTTCAAATCCGCCGTCATCAGGAGAGCCATCCCTAAACTTAAGGACAAGTTTGGCATCTTCTAGTAGATCTGGAAGATCTGGATCACTACCCTCCTTCTTCCATTCAACCTGAATAGCAACAAAATCATCACTAAGATCGGGTAGATTATCACCGTTTGTCCAATAACTCTTCATACCATCTTCACAAGCATCGTTAAGGTCCCCCCCCCATTCATTTTCTTCGCAAACAGCTAAAGTCACCCAGTCATCAGTCTGCCAGTCTGAGGCCCTTGAAAATGCACATCTATAATTGCCTGATGTCTCATCGTCACTCTTGAACGTCAATGTAATACTCTTAATTACATCCTTCGGAATCTCAGGAGTAGTATCTTTATCAAACCCATATTTAAGGACAGCAGTACATTCACAAACGAAATCATCCCCATTACCATCAATATGAAAACAAGTAGTACAAGTATTATCACATGGATAAACCTTATTAAGAGGACTGTAAGAAACATCTCTTTTTCTCTCGTCACTGATGGGACATCCATCAAGTTTTTCAAACGGACAGTTGCCAGAGACGTCCCCATCACAATCCTCGAGAAGTGTGTCTTCTAGATCTTCTTTAAGCCAGTTTGTAGAAATTTGGCTAGAGCATAGATCATTAGTATTACAGACTGGGTTGCTTTTAGCATGGTCGCATAAATTTTTACTAAATTCATTCTGTGGTTCTACACAATACCACTGCCGATTTGACTCGGCAAAATATCCGGCTGATTGATATTGATTATAAATATCAGGGTCACCAACTGCCGCACCAGCAGGCCACCAGGTTAGACAAGCATTAATTTGGTTTGGCTTAGTTGGATCTGGTTCTAAACAGAAACCGCGCTGACCTAAATAGGTAGTTTCCTTGGTAAGTACTTCACACACACCATTAACACTGCCGCACTCAGCATTATTGTCACACCCACCCCCCACCTTATTCTTGGCTCCGCTTATACAAACACCATTCAACGGCGATACATCATTCTGATTAAAATATTTAACTATTCCGCCGCCTGCGCCATATTGAGCTTTTTTATAGAAACACTGACATTCTTCGCCACCAGAATTCTCACAGAAATTAACCTGAGGATAAAATTCTCCTATTTTTCCTTTTGAAACAAAAGGTGAATCTTTTTCCGGATAAGCCTGGCAAGTTTTGGCAATTCTCTTACCCAAACCATCAACACCCCTATCCTCATTTCCAGACGTAATAAAGGTCAATTTGTATTCATTGTCATATTTTTTGGGTTGAAGTTTCTCAATTGGATAAAAGTTAAATAAAGAATAACCAGAATAATCCATGCCAGACCAGGAAATATCACGTAATTTATATTTTTCTTCATTTAAAACTTCAGCTGGAACATTAGGGAAAGAAACACATTCAGCACTGCTGCCTTGACCAATTATTTTATCGCAACGAATTACTGCATCACATACCTCTCTGTTCTCATTTAAACTTGGATCCCAAACCGTGTGACTACCAGCGCAATAAAGCCATTCACCACAAACCCGATCGCGTTTGACCTTGAGAATCAAATTAGAGTCATTTACTCTAGTAACAACACCGTCCAATGTTTCTTTTTCACTTTCTTTTTCACAATATAAACAATAGTCAGTCTCTTTATAATTTTCATTCCCGCAATCACCCTGATCGTCCTGCCATGGTTTTTTGGTACAATCAACCGGCATAACTAAATGATATTGATTATCTGCTGATTTTTCATAAGTAGCGTCTGAACTATAATTTTTTTCCGGCTTTGAACTGTCAAAAAACAGAATGCAACCTTCTTTTAAAGAAACACTACCATTGCAAGAAGATTTATCTAATTGATGATTATCAAGATAATAATATAAATTTTTACCTTCCTGACCTAATGGATCAATATATTCATTGCAACCAACAAACCTCTCTTGACATTCACCAACCCAGCCTTGATAGTCAGGTTCACCATAAAATCTAATGCCATAAGTTAGATCATCAGGCAAATAATTTTCATAGCATGGTTGATTCGTTCCCTTTTTAAACCAGCCGGTTTTGTATTCAGTACCAATTAGTACTTTTTCTCGCCACTGACAAATTTTTTCACCAGAATCTTTAAAATAAATTGAAGCACCAGTACTCATAATTCTAAATTCTTCACAATCAAGATTAACCGCCTGACAAAGAATTGGCTTCTTGTTATATTGATCCGGATTGTTTCTCAAAAATTGAGTTAACCAACCAGTTACTTGTTTATTAGCATCCAGGGTTGGCAAACCAAATTTAGCGCAGCCACTATCTTTTGCCTGACAAGATTTATTTCGATCAACAACGAAATAAGTCATTTCATCCTGCGGAACAATTACATTATCTATTGGATCATCTGGTGAGGTGATATTAAACTTTTCTTCAAAAGGATTAGTGGAGTTTTTCGTTTCAATTAAAGCCTGACAGCCAACCATTGACTCTTGACAAAGCCGGGTAAATTCTTTTAGATAATGGGCTTTGCCAAAGCGATCGCGGTATTCTTTACAATGAAGCATAAAACCAGGAACGTACTGACTTTCATTATTTCGATCACAAACTTGCGGCGTGGTCCAAGAATCTTTGATTAAATAAATGCTTTCCTGAACTTCTCTTAAGAGAATGTTATCAATAAAAAATGAATGCGTAGATTCTCCGGCTAAGCCAGTTGTGGCACTAATTATTAATGTAATTTCACCACTAGGCAAATTTTTTAAATAAAGCGGACCAATAGTGATTAACCGCCAATCGGAAATATCATTATCCACAGTTGCTGATTGAACTAGGCTTCCTGTAATGCCAAACCTTATTTGTCCAGCACTGACATTTTTTATCAAGAAAGAAATTAAATATGACTTGCCCTGACTGACCTGACCGGTTATCTCCTTTTCTAATGTAATTTCTTTCGGCTGAGATGAGGTAATTTTTGCTTTCATTGACCGACCGCCAAAATAAATTGATTCAGTACTTGGCTCAAGAATAGCGCCAAGCGTTTCTGTTCCCCAAGGAGAAATAGTGCCTGTTTCAAAATCATCTAAGAAAACCTGACGAATATTATAAGCAGCATTGCCCTTATACTCACGACAACCAGCGTTAACCGAAGAACATGCCAAACCCTCTGCAGGAATGGCCATAAAATCAGTTTTAATACAACATTTTCCAGACCGATATGGATCGCTAAGAATCTTTTGACAAGCATCTTGCTCAGCTGGTTCTGCCACGATAAATCGACAATCGTCATCATTTATATTTTCATCGCCATTATAGTCAGTATATTCATAAATTGCTGGCTTGGTTTTTCGATAAGGAAAACAAGATTCTGAACAAGTAATAGTATTTTCATAGATTCGGTAATAAACTTGACCGGCTGCATCATAGAATTGCTTGCAATGAGGATTATTGATTACATCTTTATGGTCAGAACAATTACCCAAATCTCTTCTTGGATTTGGCACAATCGCTGGGCCACCCGTATTTCCATCTTTTTTTAAATAATATCTTCTTAATTGATAACCAGTTATATCAGAACCAACCCAAGTATAGTAATAAGAACATTGATTAGCTGATTCTGGTAATTTTAAACATTGACGAATATACGAATAATATTCTCTTCCCTCACCGCCTTTTGCCACCACATCTAAATTGGTAAACTCTTCACAACCAACATGATCAGCTAAACAAAAACGACCGGTTTGAGGAATAAAATTCACTAAATCCCGGCCTACAGAAAAATTGGTCGATATTTCTTTAAATGTTTCATAACCAAGACATTCTTTCGGGCAATAATTACTTGAATTGACTATAGCTGGAATGGCCGGCTCGCCGGTTGTTGGTGTATAAAGTTCGCAGCCAGCTTCATCCTGACGGCAAGATTTAATAAAATTCAAACATTCAGCTGCATCATTAGACGGATCGCTATCATAGCATTTCATCCAGTCAGGGGCTTTTTTAAGATAAATCAAATTTTTGCTGCTGTAATCAGTATAAACCGAGGCAGTCATTCCTGTTTCTAATTGTAAATCATCAAAATAAACATATCGACCGACTGTAGTGCTGTTCCTAATCTCCCAGCGCAAGGTTTTGATATCTAAATTAGTATTATTTTTCTGTAAAGGATAAGTAAAAGTATAAACCAACCTGCGCCAACCAGAATTAATCGGTAACTCTTGTTTAAAAAGTTCATAACTTATACCAGCCGAAGCACGCACTTCTTGATGATAAGTTTGTGGCAACGGAGATGATGGTTGAGATGGTAGTGGAGGCGGCGGAGGCAATGGTTGAGATGGCGGCGGCAACGCCGGACCACCACTAACTGGGTCAGCAAAAAGATAAATGGTTTGTTTTTGATTGTCACTATTCTTAACCCAAACAGAGAGGGTATAAGAAAAACCCGGAATTAACCAAGATTCAATTCTGTTTTTTATTTCATTACCAAATTTTGGACCACCCTGAGCATCGTTAATTCTTGCCACAACCTTCCCGCTTTTACTATTTAAGCCATCAACAAAAAATTGACCGCCATCTACTATCCAGCCAGTTACCGTTAATGGACAATTGCTCTCGTTTTTTAGAACCAAACACTGCGATCCATTTTTATTACATTGGCAACCATCGCTCAGTTGACAAATTTCTGCTAAATCGCACTTTTCACCGTCCTCAAAACTAGAATTTGGTAAAAGATTGGTTCCCAAACCTTCTTTGGTTTGAATAAATTCATTACAACCATCAGCGCTTGAATCGCATTTTCCAACTTGGCGATTGAAGAAAATAATATTTGACTTACCGTTTATTAATTCCGGACCATTTAAACAGGCCCAAGTATTGTTATTATTATCCCATATCTGGCAATACCATTTACAACCAGCATTGTTTTGGTCGCAGCCATCAAAGTCTAAAGTATCTTTTAACCAACTAAATTGTTGATTATCGCGAACCCGCGTATAAGCCTGACAACTATTATAATAAGCTGGGCATTCTGTGCCGGTCATTCGCCAAATATTTTTTTCACGAGTGCAATAACCATAAGTATGACAAGAGCCATCAGGATTTTCGCCAATACAATCCTTCAAATCTAAACAAACTGTCTGACGCTCGCTCGAGCCGGCTAAAGGAACGGCTGAATAAGCCACTGTCTCGCACTGCATTGCCGGTGCTTTTAAAACCCAATTTGGATCAACTAAACGATAAAAATTGCTATTCGCTTTATTAAAGTCATCAACAATTTGGGAAAGAGTAAATTTAGCATCACCAAAATCACCGCGGGTTATTTTTTCAGCAGCAATTTCTAAACCCAAAGGAACAATTCTTGCTTTTCTCAATTTTTTGATATTAGTTAGAGAATAACGAGAAGAAAAATCACTAGCTTTGTCATTTAGTCCCAAACCACCAACATACCAATCGCCATGCAAATAGTTTTTCTCAATAGCCTCTTTTATAGTTAAATTCTGTCTAATTGCCTGGGCAAATGGCATATCAATAACACAATGATTTTGCCCAGCATATTTGGTCTCATTTGGGCAAGTGGCAAATTCATCAACAATATTCACTATGCCACTGCCGCGGAGAAAAGAGACTGTTGCCAAATCGGCATAAACGCTCTTTATCTCTTCCCGGCCGCCAGGCTGCCAGCCACCACCCCCTGTGCCCCTCTGAGTCCCTGAACCAACCTGCGGATTTAAGCCTTCTTTAAGAAAGAACCTTTCAAAAAGTTTACCCGCTAAAGTTGAAGTAAAGACACTAATAAAATCAGCAGCCAATTCACCGGTAAATGTCTCTTCAGCTTTAGTTGATTTTTCAAGTGGTTGTTCCGCCTGTTTTTTCACTAATTCAGCCGGAGTTTTAACTTCGCCAGAAATTTGTGTTTCTACTGGTTTTATACCCTGAACCAGAGCAGAAAGTAATTCTTTTCTTTCCTCTTCAGCTCTTTTTTCTTGTGCCACCAACAAACCCTTCAACGAAACACCAAGTGGATTGCCTTCCATTGAAAATTGTTTAATTAAATCCTCTAAACTACCAATTTGAGCCATTTCTTCTGGCGGCAATTTTGCTTTAACCAATGTTTCTTTAAGTTCTGTCAGCTGAGCAATAACTAATCGGCCCGACTCAATTAAAGAACCAAAATGAGTAGCAGATCTTTGAGCAGGCAACCAACATTGATTTTTAAAATCGTCACATTTATTTTTTCCGTCTAAACAAAAATATAAACAGTTATAATCAGTACAAAATTGTTCTTTATTTTTAATCCAACAATTCCTAGCCTGATTATATCTTGGCTCTACGCTGCTCTCTAAGGCGGTAAAATCATTTAAAAGATTATTTAATTCTTGCTCTGCCTTATCAATTGCCTGAGCGCCACCAATCCCTTCAGCCAACCAAGCTGCTCCTATTGTGACTAAAACATTATCAACCTTATCTCTTATCCCTCGATACTCTTGAACAAAAGATCTTAATTCCCTTCTGACCTCATCGTTAATTCCTTGATCATTTTCAATAATTACCCCAATATCAGAAAAAGCTTGGGAAATTGATTTAACCAAACTAGAAACTCTGACAAAACTACTCTGCGCACTAGCTTTTAAATTTTCCCAACGTTGGGAAATAGGACATTTAGCCTCTGGAATTTTCGCTGGAATCTTTGTTCTTCTTAAATTGCCAATTTCCATTATTAAGCCCAACTGCACATCAGGCAACATTTCACAACCCAGACCCTCTAAAAAAGTTCCCTTAGTCATATCTTCAACCAATACCCCTAAAGCTTGATCACCAGCGTTTAGCCAAAACTCTTTAGGATTAGTAATAAACATTGGTTTTTGTTCTTTAGCGCCAATTCCAGCCAACCATTCAGCTGTTCCTTTAGCCAATTCTCCAACCATCACCCGAACTGCGTTTTTCCAAGCCATGGCTGCCCATTGTTTTTTCATAACCTCCCAAGCTTTTTCTAAAGATTTTTTAATTTCTTCAAGGATGCGCGGAATATCACCAATAGTTACATTCACCCCGCCCTGCGCTGCCACTGGTTTGGGAAACAATAAAACTGGAGCAATGGTTAACAAAATCATTGAAGCCAAAACTACTCCAGCAATAATTTTGAAGCCAAATTTACGATAGAGGCTCATATAAATTTTAATTTTTCAACTATTAGTAAATTGTGATAACCTAATTTACAAAAAAGTTTAAAAATTGAACTGTTGGAAATTAATTGAAAATTAAAAATTCAACTTTATTTACTTTCTAATGCTTGTAAAAACAATATTTTTAAAATTTCGTCATCAATCGCTTCAAGTAATTTTTTATCTACCCCAACTTCAATCAGTAACTGGCGAATTTGACTCCCAGTTAAAGACTGAAAAAAGGTTTTATCTATATCAGACGCAAAAAGTTGATTGCTTAATTTCGAGAAATCAAAACTGCCAGTGCTAAATTTCTCTAATCCTCCACCTAATTCTGCCTTAGTTTCATTATATAACTTTAAAAGTGTTTCGTCATCTACTTTATCCACAATTTCCTGTGAAAGTCCACCTTGACTGACCAATTTTTCTCGAATTTCTGAAAGAGAAAAACCGCCCTCTATTTTTTCTTCTTTTTCCGTCATCGTTGCGCCAACTAGTTGTTCTAAAATAACTGGCTCTTTACTGGCGATTTTATTCTGCGATGTAGAAGCCGGATCTAAGGGGTTAGAGCCAGTCTCACTCTCTTCTTTGTCGAAAAAACCATCGCTATCCGTATCTGGCAAATAAATTGAGGTGCCTATCGACGTTTCTTGAATATCCGGCAAACCATCTTGATCAGTATCTTGAGTCAAAATTTTTAACTGTTCCTCTGGCGAGAGTGTTGTTGCAACCATTTTTGAACGGCTAAATGGCGAATAGATATTATCACGCAGTTTCCAAAAACCAAAACTAAAACTTAAAATCGTTAAACTGATAAAAATAAGTAAAAGCGGATTAGTTTTGGCTGAATTGTTTTTCATAAATTTTTTGAAAACATACTACAAATTACAAATCGAGTGCAAATATACAAATTTTTATATTTTTATTACTTGTCCTAATTGAAATCATGACCTTGACAGTCTTTATTGGTTTTTAAAGTAAATGTTGGAATAATTTTTATAAATTTATAAAGTTGTTGCCAGTCCCCAACTGAAAGTTCTTGGGCTCTAATTTTTTTACTCAAACCGATTTTTTTAAAAATTTTTTTCGCCCCTTCTTTTCCGATCAAATTGCCGCTCTCTAAATTATTGATCAAATATTTCCTTGGACTAGAAAATCCTTTTTTTATAATTTTGAAAAATAAATTCGTGTCTATTGATCGTGGATTCGTATCAATTCGCGAAATTTTTAGAATGGCGCTGCTAACTTTCGGTTTTGGCCAAAAATTGTTTTGTGAAACAACCTCTACTATTTTGGGCTGACCATAAAACTGAACCATTACTGAAAGCAAACTCATTTTCCCTGGTCGAGCACAAATTCTTTCTGCCACCTCTTTCTGAAGCATCAAAACCATCAATTTCGGCTTTGGTTTTTGGGTTAAAAATTTCCTTAAAACCGCACCAGTAATATTGTAAGGCAAATTAGCTACTATTTTGTACCCAATTAGCCGCTTGCCCAAATACCCAATCACCATTTCGTCAAGGATATCACCTTGAATAATCTCAACGTTTTTAAAATCGGTTAATTCTTTTCTTAAAATTTCAACCAATCTTTTATCGATTTCAACAGCCATCACTTTTTTAGCTTTTTTAGCTAATCCCTTTGTCAAAATCCCAAAACCAGCACCAATTTCCAAAATTATATCATTCCTTTCTATTTCCGCAACCTCGAGAATCTTCTCTAAAATTCGCTTGTTTATTAGAAAATTTTGACCTCGCCACCGCCAAGGCGAAATCTGATATTTTCGACATATTTCTTTCACCCATTGTCCCAACATCTGCTTTAATTATGCCTTAAAAAAGATGCGTGTCAAGAAAAAGAACGAATAGAACTTGTGGATTGACAAAATTGAAAATTGTGCTATCCTTATTTTAGGCTTAAATTGAGCCTATTTTATGAACCAAGTCAACCAAAATTGGCAAAAAATAGCCCTTACCACCTTAAAGTCTTCTGACAATAAAAAGGGGCAATTAATTTCTACCATCTCAGCTTCCCTGAAACAAATCATTCAATTTATTAAGTCATTATTTATTGCCTTGCTTATTATTGTTTATCGTCTAATCAAAAAAATGGGGCAAAATTTCAAAAAGGCAAGGTTAAGGCTTTCTCCTTTAGCATTTTATTTCTTGGCCAGCTTTCTAGCCGTCATTCTGTTGGTTGATTATCTTTTTGCTCTGGCTGGGAACTCAGAAAAAACGCCCCTCTTTTTTCTAACCGATCAGACTCAAGGGGAAAAAATTATTATTGAAAAAAAAATATTAGATGATCAACAATCTCAAAATGTGAATCAATCACAAAATAGCAATTTCAAAATTGCCAGCCTTGAGGAAGAGCCTGCGCCTACCCCATCCCAACTTCCTACGGCTCTTGGTGGTGCGGCTCTCGTCAATTCAGAAACAGATTTTGCTAGCGAAAAATCAGAAAGAACAGAAATTGAAACTTATATTGTCCAACCTGGCGATACAATTTCCTCAATTGCCCAGAAGTTTAATATTAGTACCCAAACTATTCTTTGGGAAAATAAACTCACAGTCAATTCAATTCTTAAACCCAATCAAGAATTAAGAATCTTGCCGATTAACGGTATTACTCATAAAGTGAAAAAGGGGGATACACTTGAATCTATTGCTAAAAACTACAAAGCTTCAGTTGAGGACATTCTGGATTTTAACAATTTAGCCGATGCTAATGATGTTCATGTCAATGATATTTTAATCGTTCCTGAGGGGAAAATTCCGCCTCCACCCCCACGACTGGCTCCCAAAACAAAAGATCAAACATTTTTGGCAAAAGAAGGTTTGTTAAACAAACCAAGCGGCGAAAACTGCCATACATTCATTCCCGGTCAATGTACCTGGTATGTTGCCAGAAAAAGATGTATTCCCTGGACTGGTCATGCAAAATCATGGTTAAGCAATGCCCAGCGTCTCGGTTTTACGATTAGCCGTGAACCGGCCATTGGAGCTATAATCTCTCTTCGGGAATCAAGTTGGACAGCCCGCGTCTATGGTCATGTTGGTTATGTTGAATCTTTTGATGAAACAAGCGTCACCTTCTCAGAAATGAATTATATTGGTCCCTGGATAATTACTAGACGAACTCTTCCAAGAAACGATTCGCGAATTATTGGCTATATTTTATAATAACAATCTCAAGTCTCAAATCTTAAAACTTAAAACTTAAAAAAATAAAAAGCCGATTAAACGGCTTTTTGTTTTTAAGGCAATGTTCTTTTAGAGAAAAATTTTAGTAATTTTTATTTTTGTATACATCTGACGATGTCCTACCTTGCGATGATAGCGGGTTTTTCTTTTAAATTTAATAACTTTAATTTTTGGTCCTTTAATTTGTTCCAAAATTATTCCTTCTACTTTGCCTTTAGAAATAAAAGGTGTGCCAATTTCAACTTCTTCGTTCTTTGCTAAAAGTAAAATCTGATCAAAAATAATCTTCTGATTTAAATCTCCAGTTTTTTTCTCAATTAATAAAACATCACCCCCCTCAACAAGATATTGTTTTCCGCCTGTTTTTATTACCGCTAACATAAACACAGATTTATATAGATTAATAATTTAACAGTATAAATAATTTAATAATTCTTGTCAATCTCCTTCTTCAGCGATTTTTCGAAAGATATCAGAACCGAGTTTTTGACGCAAAGAGCGAGCTAACTCTATTAATTGAGATGGGGTTAATTTTTTAGTAAATTCTTCCTCGCCAGATTTTAATTCAGCTTGTAAACGAAGGATTAATTCTTGAATTGCTCCTGCTTGGCGAAAGCCGGAAAAATAAATTGGCTCATTTTCACCAACTAAAGAAATCTCAATTGTTCCTAAACGGAAAATGATCGAGAAAAGTCCCCTAAAAAGAACATTGACATTACTAATTTTTCCATAATTAATCTTTAAAATTTTTTGACTAAAAAATCCGATTTGAAGAACAGCCACCACCTGGTTTCTGGTCATAATTAATTTATTGTTTCGCCAACTAATTAAAATTAACAATCCATAAAAAAAAGAAAGAATAATTAGAAACCAAAAAATCGCTATCCCCCACCAGCCGAAATGAAACAAGGGAATCATAAAGAAAAATGCACTGCAAAGAATGATCAAACTTACCAATAATTGGAAAAAATAAACTAAAAACGAACGACGCTCCAATCTAATTATCTCCTCTTTAATAATCATAAATTATAATGGCTAAATTGGGTATTAGTTTCTACCTTTTTAACATTTTAAAATAAAAACTGGAGGGGATTTCGACTCTTCCCAATTTAAGCAATTTCTTTTTGCCCCTTTTTTGCTTGGCTAACAATTTCTTTTTTCGCGTCACATCTCCGCCATAAAGCTTGGCTGTGACATCCTTTCTTAAAGCAGGAAGTTTTTCTGCGGCAATAATTTTACTGCCTAAAGCAGCCTGAATTTTAACCTCAAAAAGTTGCCGTGGTAGATTGTTCTTCAAAAATTCAACTATTTTCTTACCTTCTTGATAAGCTTTGCCGCGATAAACAATTGAAGCAAATTCTTCCTTTTTTTCACCAGCGATTAAAACATCAAGTCTAACCAAATCTGCTTCTCGGTAACCTATAAATTCATAACTTAAAGAAGCAAAACCGGCACTAACATTCTTAAGTTTATCATAAAAATCAATAATAAGCATCCCCAGAGGGATTTCAGCCCTAACAATTAAAGAACTATAAATCTCAAACATCGAATCAGTAGCTAAGTAATGTTGATTTAAAAATTGACCATAATAATTTTTTATCAGAACCAAAATATCGCCTAAATATTTAGGTGGGGTAATAATTTCTACTTTCGCTACTGGTTCTTCGACTTTTTCTATATTAGCTGAGAGAAATTCGGTTGGTGAATGAATTTCCTTGAAAGTATTTTTGTTTTTTTCCCAAACCCGATAACCCACCATCGGTCGGGTAACAATTATTTCTAAATTATATTCTCGTTTCAATCTTTCTTTAATAATTTCTAAATGAAAAAGTCCCAAAAAACCACAATTATAACCCAGACCAAAAAAAGAATGTTCTGGTTTAAAAACCAGGCTCGGATCGTTAAGTTGAAGCCTCTCAAGTGCTTGCCCTAATTTTTCTGCCTCTTCGCTCTTCTGACTGTAAAAAGTTGAAAAAACCATTGGCTTCGGTTCTTGATATCCTGGAAGCGGTTTTATCTCATTAATCCGCACCAATTTATTTGCTAATACTCGCGAATCTAGATTCTTATGAATTTGACAAGTAACAGTGTCGCCGACCCGACATTTCCTAATTTCACGCAAGCCAGTAACCAAATAACCAATTTCTCCGGCCACCAAACTTTCTTTTGGCGTTAATTCAGGCTTAAAAACCCCCACCTCTAAGACCTCAAAAACCGCCCCACTCTTTACCATTTTTAATCTATCACCCCTTTTGACTTGTCCGTCAAAAACTCTTAAATAAACAATTACCCCGCGATGTTCTGAATAAAAAGAATCAAAAACAAGAGCGCGTAAAACCGGAAAAGAACTTTTTCTTGGCGGCGGAATTTTTTTTATTATTGCTTCTAAAACTGCTTCTACGCCTTGACCGGTTTTTGCTGAAACAAGTAGAATCTCGCCCTCTGGAACGTTCAGCAAACTGGCTAATTCTCTTTTTCTCTGCCCCAAATCTAAACCTGGCAAATCAATTTTATTAAGGACAGGAATAATAGCCAAATTATGTTCTAAGGCAATTCTTAAATTTGTAATTGTCTGAGCCTGAATACCCTGACTGGCATCAATAAGCAAAATTGCTCCCTCAACCGCAGCCAAAGAACGAGAAACTTCATAATAAAAATCAACATGACCGGGGGTATCTATTAAATTAAGAACAAACTCTGAATTTGAAATTTCAAATTTTAAATTTCCATTTTCCGAATCTTTTTGATCATCAGAATTTTGAATTTGAAGCTTGTTTGGTGATTGGTAATCGGTAATTGGTAATTTATACTTCATAGTCACTGGCGTCAGTTTAATGGTTACTCCTCGCTCCCGCTCAAGAGGCATCTGATCCAAATATTGTGAACGTATTTTACGTGGCGAAACGGTTTTGGTTAATTCTAAAAACCGATCAGCCAAAGTTGATTTACCATGATCAATGTGGGCGATAATGCAGAAATTTCTAATCAGGTCTACGGAAATCATAATTTTTAAACTTGACAAAAAATTTTTATTTAGTTAAATTCTCTTCCAAGAAAAAGGAGGTTTAAGATCAAAAAACGCAAAAAAACAAGAAGGGCAAATCTGCTTGCAAAAAAATTGAGACTTATAGAAAACCAACGACGGGAGAAAGAAGAAGAAAAGGGAAGGCGGATAGAAAGGCGAGTTAAAGAATTATTGGAAGATCTTGTAAAAAGAAATAAGATAAAAAGATACTGGCAATCAATACCGAATAGCCCAACCGATAGACGTGGCATTGATTTTTGCGTAATTTTTAACAACGACCGGGAAGTTAGATTCCAAGTAAAAAGTTCAAACCTGGGTGCAGAGAAACATCGGAAAAAATATCCAAAAATCCCAGTAATTGTTGTAACCGAAAAAGAAACTTTAGAAAAAATTCAAAAAGCGATTTTAAACCTTGAATGATTCGCGACGCGAAAGGTTGGTGGTATGACTACCAACCTTTTATTTTTAAAATATTTTTATAAACCAAAAAGGTTTCTCGAGCGCACTTCTTCCAAGAATACTTTTTTACCTGAATAAATCCCTTTTTATATAATTCTTCGCGCAATTTTTCATTTTTAACAACCATCTTTATTTTTTCAGCCATATCTTCAACGTTTTCTGGATTAAAATAAATTGCTGCCTGACCATAAATTTCTGGCAAGGAACCGGCATTTGAAGCGATAACCGGGCAACCGTAAGCCATTGCCTCAAGACCGGGCAGGCCAAAACCTTCACAGAGCGAAGGGAAAATATAAGCCAAAGCCTCTTGGTAAAAAGTAATTAAAACCCGATCAGAGACCAAATCAGTAAAGACAATGTTTTGCAAAAGATTAAAACGTTGAGCTGTTTTTTTTAAACGCTCATAAAAAAAATCTACTTTCCCAACCAAAACCAACTGGATGCTAGACACTGGATACTTGATGCTGGATATTAAAATTTTAAAGGCCTGGAAAAGCCGCTCTATATTTTTATGCGGATAGGCATGACCAACATAAAGCAAAAATG
>FWPU01006970.1_pt1 | contig 21584 bp, 20 predicted proteins | sample 2228361 | NCBI WGS metagenome assembly FWPU01 (sample SAMEA103939777, study PRJEB20133) | metagenome
GGGGGTTCTCCCCCGCCAGCGGGGGACGGGGGCGACGGCATCCCATGCCGTCATTTTCCTGCGGCGTGGCGCGTCAACGGCGCATGAATGACTCTTATGACACTTCGACAGTTTCAGTATACACAAGTCGCACGAAAAAGTAAAGCGGAATTAGCGTAACCCGACACAGGAAGCAAATCCCAAGCCGGGCAGACTTGGACTTGCTTGCTGCGCCCACTCATCATAGTCCGCATCACAGCAAAGGTTGGTGATTCCCGTGGCAGTGGCAGAATGCATCGTAGAACCCGAGTTATCCTTCCCCATTCCCGAGGCAACGACGGAGGTGTTTCCGCGCAAGCGTCACAAACCCCTGAGCAACGTGGTCGAAAACATGCTTATGTTTTCCACGCTCGTGTTCTTGGGGTTGGCGCTGACGTGCCTGCACGCGAACCTCTTGCGGACGGCTTACACCGTGGACCGATTGGAGAAGGAAGCCCTCAAAACGCAAAAAGAAATCAGTCAAGTCCAGTCGCGTATCAGTCAACTGACCGCGGTGGTCGCCCTCGAACGGTTGGCAGCCCAACACCATCGCAAGCGCATTGAGCGGTATGAGATTGATGACCTGACCCTCCCGCCGCACAAGTGGCGTCGCGCCGTTGTGCCGGCGGAGAAGGGCAAGATGGCAAAAAGCCGAACGTAGCCGTTCCATCTCCTTCGCCAACGGATGAAAAAATACCAACGGATAACGACTCCTTTGACAAACGTTCCATCCGTTGAGATTTTTCATCCGCTGGCGAAAAACGCATCTGGGACATCACACCCTCCATCGCAGCACGAACACCATGGGCGTTCAGAAAACTACCAAGAAACGGACGGTCTTCACTCTTGCTTTCTGGCTTGTCTGTATCGCAGGACTGGTAGGGCGGCTGGTCCAGTTGCAGGCGGTCTCGCCAGTCACGGAGAAGAACACTGACTTCCCCGACGAACGCGACATTCTCCCCCGCCGGGGTGCCCTCCTCACGCGCACGGGCGTGCCGGTCGCCCTTACGATAGACCGCTTCGACGTCACCGCCAATCCTGCCGCCGTGCAGGACCGCGTCAAAGCGGCGGCGAAACTCGCGGCACTGCTGCGCTTACCCCCAGACGGAATTCTCAAGAAATTGTCCAAGACGCAGAGATGGAATCCTCAAACCAGGACGTGGGGGAAGAACCATTACGTGATGCTCAAGGAAGCCGTCCCCGAATCGGTCGCGGCGAAAATCAGAGAGTTGGCAACGCCGAAGGATAAGAAAACTCTGCCGGAACTTTACGGCATTGAACTGCGGGAACGCCATTGGCGTTACTACCCGCTGCGCCAGTTCGCCGCGCAACTCGTCGGCTACCTCAATGACGCGGGGCAAGGTGTTGCCGGTCTGGAGTCCGGCTACAATGAAGAATTAGGCGGCGTGCCCGGAAAGGAGATTGCCAGGCGCGACGCCAAAAAACGCGCGATTCCGGGGGAGTGGCACAAGGTCGTTTCCCCCGTCGACGGGCACGACATCGTGCTGACGATTGACGACAGCCTCCAGCTCATCACGGAACGAGCCGTCGAGGTCGCCCAGCGCAAATACAGACCCCGCTGGATGTGCGCTATCGTCATGCGTCCGCGCACGGGCGAGGTGCTGGCGATGACCAGCAAGCCGGATTTCGACCCCAATCGCGTCACCCAGCAAGACGTGAACGCGGGGCGGACGATTAACTACGCCACGCGCTTCGCCTACGAGCCGGGCAGCACGTTCAAACTCATCACCGCTGCGGCGGTGGTCGAGCGGGTTCCGACGTGGGACGTGGCGCGCTACCACTGCGAAGGCACGCGGCAAGTCGGAAAACATTCGATTCACTGCTGGATTTACTGGCTGAAGCGTCGGGGGCACGGCGTCGGGGGATTGAGCGACGCCATCAAAGATTCGTGCAACCTCATCATCTGCCGATTCGCGCAGGAAATGGGCGGGGACAGTTTTCTGGACTACATCCGCAACTTCGGCTTTGGCAAACCCACGGGCGTCTTCGGCGAACGCAAAGACGGCAGAGTGAGGTGCCGCGAAGCGCGCGGCATCGTTCCCGCAAGGATTGAGCGCAAAGACCCCGCACACCTCGTCAACATGTCTTTTGGGCAGGCGGTGATGGTGACGCCCATTCAGTTGCTCACTGCCGTCTGCGCGATTGCAAATGAGGGGGTGCTGATGAAGCCTTACATCGTCCGCGAAATCCGCACGAGCGAGGGCGACGTCATTCTGCGCAACCAACCGCAAGCGGTGCGCCGCGTCATTCAGCGTTCGACGGCGCGGACGATCACATCGTTCATGGTGCGCTGCGTCCAGGAAGGCACGGGGAAGCCGGGCGCGGTAGCCGGTTACGAAGTCGCCGGCAAAACGGGCACGGCGCAGAAAGTGGCGAAGGGATCCAAGACGTATTCGGGCAGCGTGTATGTCTCCTCGTTTGTCGGATTTCTACCCGCCCGCAAACCGGAACTGGCAATTCTGGTCGTCGCCGACGAGCCGAAAGGTTCTCACTACGGCTCGCAAGTCTGCGCGCCCGTCTTTCAGGAAATCGCGGAAAAGAGTATGATTAGATTGAGGATGACCACCGACCACTGACCCTTGAGTCTGGCTAAGGTGGGCTAAGTTGGATTGAAAGCCAACCCCAGCCAACCTTAGAATGCCTAACAAAACCTGTTTCGCTCCCTTTTGTCCCACGATTGAAATCGTGGGCTACTTTCACAAAGCCCCGATGCATCGGGGCTGAAAAAGGGGTAAGCCGGTCGCACCATACAGTCCAGTTTACTGGACTTCGTAAGAGTAGCCCCGATGAATCGGGGTTTTGTTAGGTGCTCTTAGCCAACTTAGCCAACTTAGCGTTTGGTCATTGGTCGTTCAACCGTTATGCCGTTTTTACACCAACTCACCTCTGCCCTGCCCGACGCGCAAATCATCGGCAACCGAGAGGCGGCTGTCGCGGGCATCGTTTACGACTCGCGACGGGTGAAGGCAGGCGATGTTTTTGTTTGTATCCGTGGGTTGAAGTTAGACGGGCACAACTTCATCCCGGACGCTTTGCAACGGGGGGCGCCCATCATTGTCGGCGAGGATGCAGAACGTCTGCGGGCATTGCCCGAAAGCGTTACGAAAGTCATCGTGCCCGATGCACGGACGGCGTTGGCGCGGATGGCGGCGGAGTTTTATGGTCATCCGTCGCGGGCGTTGAAAATTGTCGGTGTCACGGGTACGAACGGGAAGACGACGACGGCGCACCTGATTGGGGCGATTCTGCGCGAAGCGGGATACCGCGTCGGCGTCATCGGCACGATTGGCGTTTACACCGATGAGGGCGCGGTGGAGGGCACGCCCTCCCTTCGGGAAGGCGCGCACACGACGCCCGAATCGGTGGAGTTGCAGGCGATGTTCGCCGAGTTCAAAAGCCAGGGCATGGATGCCGTCGTGATGGAGGTCTCGTCGCACGCTTGCTCGCTGCGCCGCGTCGAAGGGATTGCGTTTGACGTCGGCGTGTTCACCAACCTGACGCAAGACCATCTGGACTTCCACGCTGATTTTGAGGATTACTTTCGCGCTAAAGCGATGCTGTTCAACGAGTATGCTGACGCCTCTGCCCCGTTCAAGCCGTTTAGCGGCGTCGTGAACGGCGATGACCGCTACGGGCATCGGTTGGTCGACTCTTGCGCGTATCCTGTCATGCTTTACGGGGTCGAAAGCAGCGTGGACCTTGTGGCGGAGGCGTTGCACATGACGCCGCGCGGCATGTCGTTCGTGGTGCGCTCCGATAGCCAGCGCACGGAGGTCGACCTGAGGCTGACGGGGCGGTTCAACGTTTACAACGCCCTCGCCGCGTTCGGCGCGGGGCGGATTTTGGGCTTGGACCCTGAGACCTGTCGGCGCGGGTTGGCGGGTGTCGCGCCGCCCCCCGGTCGGCTGGAGATGATTGACGAAGGGCAAGACTTCGCCGTGGCGGTGGACTACGCGCACACGCCGGACGGCTTGCAGAAAGTCATTAGCGCCGTGCGCGAGTTCACCAGCGGGCGGCTCATCGTCGTCTTCGGCTGCGGGGGAGACCGCGACCGCCGCAAGCGTCCGCTGATGGGCGCGGTGGTCAGCCATTTCGCCGACGTTGCCGTCATTACGTCCGACAACCCGCGCAGCGAGGAGCCGCTTGCCATCATCGCTGAAATTCGGGAGGGCGCGAAGGACGGCGATGCCGAGTGTCTTGTCGAACCCGACCGCCGCCAGGCGATTGACCAAGCGATTTCGCTCGCCCAGCCCGGCGATTTCGTTCTCATCGCCGGAAAAGGGCATGAAACTTATCAAATCTTCCGCGACCGAACGGTTCACTTTGATGACCGTGAAGTGGCGCGGGAGGTTCTCCGGAGAGAGAGGCAAGGAGGCAAGGGGACAAAGAGGCAGGTGTGAGCATCCCTGTCTTTTTGTCTCCCTGCCTCTCCTGCATCCCTGAAAGTTCAGCCGTGTTTCGTCTCAGCGAAATTTTATCCGTAACGCAGGGAACGCTGGTGCAAGGGAAGTTGGACGTCCTCTTCAGCGGCGTCTGCACGGATAGTCGTCGCGTCCGTCAAGGCGACCTCTTCATCGCCCTGCTTGGCGAAAACTTCGATGGACACGACTTCATCCCGCAAGCCATCGAGCGCGGCGCGGCAGGGGTCATTACGCAACGCACGATACATCCCGACCCGTCGGGACCATACGCTCCTGCCATCATCCGCGTTCCCGACACGCTCATCGCGCTCGGTCAAATCGCTGCACTCCACCGCTCGCGCTTCACCGTTCCGATGTGCGCCGTGACGGGCAGCGTGGGGAAGACGACGACGAAGGAGTTGCTGGGCACAATTCTACGAGCGCGGTTCAACACGCTGCAAGCCGCAGCCAGCCACAACAACGAAATCGGCGTGCCGCACACGCTGCTGCAACTCAACGAATCTCATCAAGCCGTCGTGCTGGAGTTCGCCATGCGCGGCGCGGGACAGATTCGGTATCTGGCGGACATTGCTCGCCCGACCATGGGCATCATCACCAACATCGGCGAATCGCACCGCGAGTTTTTCTCGACGATTGAAGAAATCGCCGACGCGAAGGGCGAATTACTGGACGCGATGGATGAAAACAGCGTCTCCATCCTCAACGCCGATGACGCGCAGTTCCGCCGTCTGCGGGCGAAGGTGCGCGGCACGCTGCTGACCTTCGGCGCAAACGAGTTGGCGGACGTTCACATCAAGAACGTTCGCTCCACACCGCCGAGGGTTTCGTTTGACGTCGAAGCCGGCGCCGAATGTGTTGAGGTGACTCTCCCCTTTCCGGGACGGCATAACGCCTTGAACGCGGCGGCGGCGATGGCGGCGGCGGCGGTGTTCGGCGTGGATTTGGCGACTGCCGCGCACGCGCTGCGGGAGGCACGACCTGCCGCTCATCGCATGGCGACGCGACAGACTTCGGGCGTGACTGTGTTGGACGATTGCTACAACGCCAGCCCCGCCTCAATGCACGCCGCGTTGGAGACGCTGCGCGACTGGCAGACGACGGGACGGCGCATCGCCGTGCTCGGCGACATGAAAGAATTGGGCAGCCGCTCTGCGGCGGCGCACCGGGAGGTGGGCGGTTGGGTTCCGCTCCACAACGTTGACCTGCTCATCACGGTCGGCCCAGAGGCGCGGCAAATCGCCGAAGGCGCGCGCGCGGCGGGATTCAACGGACCGCGCGTCGCCCTCTGCGATACCCCCGACGAAGCCCTCAGCGTCGTGCGCTCCCAAATTCTGCCCGGCGACGTCGTGCTGGTCAAGGGGTCAAGGGCGATGAAGTTGGAGACGGTGGTGGAAGGATTGTTGGAGTAATGGAGTGTTGGAGTAGTGGAGTGACGGACACCGATGGTCGTTGCCCCCACTACTCCACTACTCCACTACTCCATTACTCCATGCTGAAAGTCGTATTCGCATTCCTCATCGCCCTCACCCTCAGCCTCGCCCTCGGCGGCAAACTCATCGCGTATCTGAAATCGCAGCCGTGGCGGCGGGAGGTGCGCGAGGACACACCTGACTCGCATCAGGCGAAACAGGGCACGCCTTCGATGGGCGGCATTCTCATTGTCACGTCGGCGGTGGTGGCGATGCTGGTCTGCCAGCCGCAGAAGGAGACGTTCATGCTGTCCGCCGCGCTGCTGGGCTTCGGCGCGATTGGGTTCGCCGATGATTACCTGAAAGCGTTAGGTGGGCGCAAGGGCGGTTTCAAAGCGCGGTGGAAGTTGCTGGCGCAAATCGCGCTCATTGGGCTTTTCGCGCTCGTCCAGAAATCCACTGAAATCGCCGTCCCGTTCGTCAACGTGAAGTGGCACGTGCCCTCCTGGGCTTACGCTGTGTTCATGTTCTTTCTCATCACCGGCGCTTGTAATGCGGCAAACATCACCGACGGTGTGGATGGGCTACTGGCGAGTTTGACGCTCATTCCCTGCCTCGCGTTGGCGGTCATGGCGACAGGCGAGCCGCGGGCGTTAGCGAGCGCAGAATCTGCCCGACCCGTGCTGATTTTTTCGGGCGCGTTGATGGGCGCGTGCGTCGGGTTTCTGCGCTTCAACGCGCACCCCGCGAAACTGTTCATGGGCGACACGGGGGCGCTGGCCATCGGCGCGGGCGTGGCCACAGCGGCGATTCTCCTCAAGCAGGAATTGATGCTGCCGTTCATCTGCTTCATGTGGGTGATCGAAACGCTGTCCGTGATGATTCAGGTCGTCTATTTCCAGACGACCAAGCGCATTTACGGCGAAGGGCGGCGCATCTTCCGGCGCACACCAATTCATCATGCCTTCGAACTGCGCGGCTGGTCGGAGTGGAAAGTCGTCGGCTGGTTCTGCACCATCGGCGTCCTCGTCGCCGGCGCGAGTCTCGCAGTCTGGTTGTTCCAGACAGGATGAACAGGATAAGCAGGTTACTCTCTCAACAAGTTGAGGACTCCCTTCTTGATCCTGTCCCTCCTGTTCATCCTGTCTAAAAATTCATGCGCATTGCAGGGCGACAATTCGGCGTTGTGGGGTTGCAGCGCACGGGGTTGGCGACGGTGCGGGCGTTGCTGGCGCGCGGCGGGCGCGTGCTGGCGACCGATGCGGCGACGATGGACAAACTGCCGTCCGACGTCGCGGAACTATCGCAGAGGGGCGCCGTTGTGAAAGTCGGCGAGGCGGCGTATGAAGGGCTGTCGCATTGCGAAGTCATCGTCATCAGCCCCGGCGTGCCGATGGACGCTCCGCCGCTGGTCGAAGCGCGTCAAGCTGGGGCGGAAATCATCGGCGAAGTTGAACTCGCTTACCGTCTCTGCCCCGCGCCGATTCTCGCCCTCACAGGCACGAAAGGCAAAACCACAACGACGACGCTGCTCGGCGAAATGCTCAAAGCCGCAGGCAAGCCCGTCGTCGTCGCGGGCAACATCGGCAACGCCTTCATCGGCGAACTGGACAGGGTGACGCCCGAACACACCGTCGTGCTGGAAGTCAGCAGTTTCCAGTTGGAAAGCACTGTCCACTTCCGCCCGCACATTGCCTGTCTGCTCAACATCGGCGAAGACCATCTCGACCGTTACGCTTCGATGAATGATTACGTGGCGGCGAAGATGAAGATTTTCGCCAATCAGAGCGAAGGCGATTTTGCAGTGGTGAACGGCGATCAACCCGAACTCGCCAACGCGCTGCCGAAAAGGAGAAACACCAAGTTGTTTTTCTCCGCGACGGGGCGCAAGGTGGCGGGGACGTATCGCTCTGGGGAAAATCTAATTTTCACGTTGAGCGCATGGAAATACGGCGAGCATGTGATTTGCTCACGAAGCGACATTCGCTTGCGCGGGGAGCACAACGTTGCCAACGTCCTCGCCACGTCGCTCATGGCATTGCTTGCCGATGCGCCGGTGCAAGCCATCCGCGACGCGATTCGCAACTTCAAAGGCGTGCCGCACCGATTGGAAATCGTGGACACGATGGACGGCGTGACGTTCGTGAACGATTCGCAAGGCACAACGCCGTTTGCGACGCTACGCGGGTTGGAGGCGTTTGACGAGCCGCTCGTCCTCATCGCGGGCGGGCGGGCGAAGACCGATAACTTCGACGAGTTAGGCGAAGCGATTGCTCAACGGTGCAAAGGTCTGGTGGTCATCGGCGAAGCCGCTCAGATGATTGCAGACGCGGCGCGGCGCGCCGGTTTTGAACAGATACAGTTTTCACGGACGATGGACGACGCCGTGCGCAAGGCTTTTGACAAGGCGAAATCACACGGCGTCGTCCTCTTCTCCCCCGCCTGCGCCAGTTTCGACATGTTTCGGAATTACGAACATCGGGGGAACGAGTTTAAGCGCGTGGTCGCAGAAATCAAGGCAACACAGGTTAAAGGTTAGTTCATAGTCGCGCCATTCATTGCGCCTCTTAGAGCCTATCCGAAAAGTAGCGCCGACATCCTGTCGGCGGGCAGGCAGGATGCCTGCGCTACACTTTTCGGATAGGCTCTTAGCGATTGCCCAAGACGCGCAATGAATGGCGCGACTACGAACAGGAGTTACGCTATGCACGCCACCCGTCCCGCCTCAGACGAATACACTTTTTCCTACGCGGCGTCGGATCCGAACCAGCCGCGTGTGCGCGTCAAGACGGTGAAAGTTCCCCTGCCCGCCTTTGACCCATGGCTGCTTTTTCTCGTGTTCGTGTTGACCTTCGGCGGGATGACGATGCTGTTCAGCGCGAGTTATGCCATTGGCATTGAGCATTACAAGTCGCCGTTTTATTTTGTCGTGCGGCAGGCGGGGTGGGCGATGTTGGGGTTCGCGGCGATGCTGTGGGTAAGCTGCCTCGACCTGTCGCGCCTGCGGGCGTGGTCGCTGGTGATCTACCTGGGGTCTCTGATTCTGCTGGCGGCGGTGCTGTTCACGCCCTTGGGCATGACGCACGAGCACGTGCGCCGCTGGCTGAAGTTGCCGTTCCTGCCGATGTTCCAGCCGTCAGAGTTGGCGAAGATCGCCCTCGTCCTTGTGCTGGCGCATTGTTTGGGACTGGCGTTGCAGCACGCGCATTTTTCGTGGTGGACGTGGTTGGGCGTGGTGGTACTATCGGCTCCTGTGGTGGGGCTTATCTTCCCTGAACCGCATCTGAGCACGACGGTGTTGATTGTCCTGACGACAATGGCGATGATCTTTCTGGCAGGCGCGAAATGGCGGCAGATGGCTCTGGTCGTTGTGGGCGTTATGGCGCTGTCATTTTTCGCTTACAGCCTCTTGACGCCCTATCAGCGCGAACGCATCAAGAGTTTCCTCACCGGCGGTGACCAAAAGGGCAGTAACTATCAGGCGGAGCAATCCGTGAGGGCTTTGAAAGAAGGCGGGTTGTGGGGCAAAGGCTTTTGCCAGAGCCAGCGCAAACTGTTCTTCCTGCCGGCGGCGCACACGGACTTCATCTTCTCCATCATCGGCGAAGAGTTCGGCTTGGCGGGCACGCTGCTGACGTTGAGTTTGTTCGGCTGCCTCATCTTCAAATGCTACCACCTCGCGCACCAGTGCGCCGACCCGTTCAAGTCATTGCTCTGTTCGGGCATGGGCACGCTTATCGCGTTGCAGGTGGTCATCAACATCGGCGTAGCGACGCGCGTGCTGCCGACGACGGGCGTGCCGCTGCCGTTCATCAGTTCCGGCGGCTCTGCGCTGCTCTGCACACTGCTCGGCATGGGGCTGGTGCTCAACGTCTCGCGTTCGCCTAGAGAATTGACCTGGAGTGAAGAGGATGAAATTGCTGCTCGCCGGCGGGGGCACGGGCGGACACATCTACCCGGCGTTAGCCATCGCTGAAGCCATTGTTGGAGACAAGGAACAGGGGGCAGGGAACAGGGGACGGGAAACGGATGATATTTCGTCGCCTTTAGATGCTGTTATCTTCGTCGGCGAATACGGCGGCATGGCGGAACGCCTCGTCGCGCACGCGGGTTTTCCGTTTCAACCCATTGCCCGCCGCAAACCCGGACGCAACCCTCTGACGCCGTTCATCATTCTCGGAGATTTCCTGCGCGCGCTGCGATTCGTGCGGCAGTGGAACCCCGACGTCATTATCGGCACGGGCGGTTACGTTTCCGCGTGCGCGGTGTGGAGCGGACGACGGTTGAAGATTCCCACGGTCATCCTTGATTCCAACGCGCTCCCCGGACGCACCAATCGCCGCCTCGCGCAGCGCGTGAGCAAAATCGGTATCAGTTTTGAAGAGGCGTTTGATTACTTTCCCAAAGAGAAAACCGTTCTCACGGGAACCCCTGTGCGCCGCGCCGTCCTGACCGCGCAGCGTGAGCCAGCGCGGGCGCGGTGGAACGTTCCGCCCGACGCAAAAGTCCTCGTCGTCTTCGGCGGCAGCCAAGCCGCGCAGAGCCTCAACAACGCCACCTTTGCTGCGCTCCCCCACTGGCTTAACCAACATGAGAACCTACACATCATTCACCTCTGCGGCGAGCGCGACGAACCCAAAGCCCAAGACGCAAAACGCAAGACACAGAACGCAAGACGCTACTATCCGATGGCGTTCTGCCACGAGATGGGCGATGTTCTCGCAGCGGCGGATTTGGTGTTGTGTCGTGCGGGGGGAGTCAGCATCGCGGAAATCACGGCGCGCGGACTGCCCGCAATTCTCGTGCCGTATCCTCATGCGATGGACAACCATCAGGAATACAACGCCCGCGCGTTGGAACGTCACGGCGCCGCGGTGGTCGTCCTTGACCACGAACTGAGCCATTTCGTCCCTGAGCACGTGAGCGCATTGCTCTCGGACGAAACCAAACTACGCCAACTCGCCGAAGCCAGCCGCGCTCAAGGCAAGCCCGACGCGACGGAGCGCGTGCTCGCGCTGGCGCGGGCGCTGACACTGCCAAGATGAGTTCTTTCTCGTCCGAGAATACCGCGGATTTAATGGACGGACGCGGATAGGATTGAGGAGCCAACATCCGCGTTCGTCTATTAAATCCGTGGTATCACGGTATCTCCCTGCGGCGGGGGGCGTCCGCCACCCAATGACGGTGACGATTGCCTTCACGGCTGCACGAAAGGAACACCAATCAGCAGGCGAAACTTCTCGGCTTCGGCGTCCCAGAAGTGCAGGAAGAACACCGCGCTTTCCTGTTCGGGCGACATGCCCACCCGTCGCAGACGTTGGCGCAACGTCTGTTCATCAGGACGAGGGGGACTGTCCACATCCACGACGATAGCCGCCGCAAATGGCGCGTGACCAGCGACGAGCGGTGTGATGTTGAGTGCGATGCCCTCGGCGGGTTGGCGCGTGTGTTCCATTGTGCTTCGTTCCTTTCTGCGTTTTAACGCACGAAATTGGCGTCCGTGACGTTGCCGCGGTTCAGGGCTTTCACGTGCCCGTCGCAGAATACGATGTTCGCCCGCTGCTGATGGCGGAAATCCATTGAGGACCACTGGTCGTTCGGACCCCACCAACTGGGCGGGTCAATGCCGGGTGTTTCGTTGATCTGTCCGGCGACGGGGAAACCGAAAATGCCGCTGTCGGCAAACATCAGCGTGTTGGCGGGTGTATTCAGTCCCGCATCGTTCACCGCCGGACCGGGCGGCCAGACAAACCGCAGGCAGTAGTCGCTGCCGACGTAGCACCAGTTGTAACCGTAGCCATTGCCGTCCCCGAAGCGCGGCGTGCCGCGAAAACTGGGGCAGCGCTGCACTTGATGATTTTTCATGTAGGGATACAACAGCCCCAACGTCTTATCCCACGTATTGCCGCTGCCGCGTCCGAACCAATACTGCGACTCTCCATTGAACGTGCCCGCATAATAAAGCGGATATGAACCATCGTAGTCCTGCACGTACATCATCGTCGCCAGCCCCAACTGCTTCAGGTTCGACTGACAACTCGCCGACCGCGCCTTCTCGCGCGCCTGCGCGAAAACCGGCAATAGAATCGCCGCCAAAATTGCAATGATGGCGATGACGACGAGCAATTCGATGAGAGTGAAAGCGTTGCAATTTGACTTCTTCATTTTTTGTCTCCTTTCCGTTTTGGTCAATGGATCAATGAGTCATTCCCACACCGGCTCTTTAACGCCTTCGCGGGGGTTGACCTCACGCCGCCATCGCTAGCGCCGGGTCCACCCGCACCACCCCTCGGTCGGGGAAGCAGCCTGCGAACAGTTCGGGATGAAGAATCTCCGCCAGGATTTCGAGGCTGTCCACCACGCGCGGTCCGGGGCGGCTGAAATAGGCAGCCCCATCTACCACGTAGACCTGCCCATCGCGCACCGCGGGCAAGGATTCCCAGCCGGGGTAACTCCGCAAAATTGGTAAGTCCTGGAGCGCGCGTCCGACGCAGTAACCGCAGCAAGCCATCACCAGCACCTCGGGCTGCGCCTCCACCACGCTCTCCCACAGGATGCGCGAGGAGTCTTGTCCCTTGCGTCCCAGCGGGTCTGTGCCGCCGGCAATTTCTACCAGCTCGGGGTTCCAGTGTCCGCCGCAGAAGGGCGGGGCAATCCACTCCATCAGGAAGCAGCGGGGACGGGACGGCGCCTGCGCCGCCCGCGTCCGCACCCACTCGACACGCTGCCGCAGCGACGCGACCACCGCGTCCCCGCGCTCCGGCTCCCCCACGGCTGCCGCCACACGGCGGATGTCCTCAAAAATGTCGGCGAGACAGGCAGGCTCCAGGTTCACCACCTGTGGCGGACCTGGCAGCGTCGCCGCGAATGCGGTGACGGACCCATAATTGACGGCGCACACATCGCAGAGACGCTGCGTGAGAATGACGTCGGGTTGCAAGCGCCGCAGAAGCGGTTCGTCCATCGTGTAGAGCGTGCCCCGCTCTTTGAGCGTCTCCCGCACCCAGCGGTCAATCTCCGCGCTCGGCAGCCCTGCGCCGTGAATTTCGCAGTGCGTCACGCGCGGCTTCTCGTTCGCCGCGGGCGGATAGTCGCACTCGTGCGACACGCCCACCAGCCAGTCCATCCGTCCCAGCGCCCCGACGATCTCCGTCGCGGCGGGTAACAGGGATACAATGCGCATTGTGACCTCCTTCACCTCTCGCTTGCAATGACGGTCTCGGTGTCATTGCGAGCGAAGCGAAGCAATCCCCTCTCCGTTCCGCTTGCTCACGCCCGCGGCTCGGAACAAATCAGGATGCAGACACCTTGCCAACTGCTCGACGCCCTCGACGATGCGCGTGGTGGGGCTGCCCAGCAGTTCCACTGGGATGACACAGACCCGCCCCCGCTTCACGGCGGACAGAGCGCGCCAGGTGGTGTCGTTGCGAAGCGATTTCAGCAATTCTTCTCGGTTCACCTCCTTTCCCTGCTGCCCGGCAAAGACCAGCACGTCGGGGTCCTGTTTGACTAACACTTCCGCGCTGTAGGTGGGAAACATGGGCTTCGTGAGAGGGTGGGCGATGTTGATGCCGCCCGCCAGACGGATGGCTTCGTCCACGATGCTGGTCCCTCCCGCTGTGAAAAGCGGCGGTCCCTTGTCGAGGCAGTAAAAGACGCGCAGTTGCTTCACCGCGGGCAGGGAGCGCGTGCGCTGACGCACGGCATCGAGCCGCTGGCGTTGAGACGCCACGAACGCCCGGGCTTTGCGCTCCGTGCCGCCCAACTTCCCCGTGCGCACAATGGCGTTGAAAGTGTCCTCAATCGTTTTGGGATTGAAGCCAAAGACGGGGAGGCCTGCCTTGCGCAACTTGTCCAACGCGGGCATGGAGTTACCGTAGGCTGCCAAGACGAGGTCGGGATTGGCGAGGAGAATCTTCTCGACGTTCGTGTTGATGACATCCCCCAGCACCGGCTTCTTTCTGGCTTCGGGAGGATAAGCGCAGTAAGAGGTGACGCCCACCACGCGGTCGCCCAACCCCGCTGCAAAAAGATACTCCGTGCAACTGGGGGCGAGCGAAACGATGCGGCGAGGATACTTTTCCAGCGTGAGGACGTTGCCCAAGTCGTCCTTCATCGTCACCGCCGGCTTGCGGGAAGCCGCCGCCGCGGCAAGGACGCCCATCGCCAGTATGAGAAGAGATAAACAAAACCGTTTCATCCTTCCTCCCTCGCATCAGGACAAAACACAAAGCCCTCTGCCACTTCGCGTGACAGAGGGCTTTATGTTCGTAGTCGCGCAATTCATTGCACGTTGCCACGGGACCCAACGCGCAATAAATTGCACGACTACAAACTAAAAAACCTGCCTCCCTCCCGCGAAGAGACAGTAGGGAACGGACTCTGTGCCGTTCCGTTTCAGCGAAGCAGGTCGGTCTCCTGGCTACCGCGTCCTCCTACTCCTCACACCTTCCCATCCCGACGAGTCGGGACAGTGGCAACCGTGAGTTTCGTCAGCGGCTACAGTCGCGGGGCGGCGTCCTTCTCCCAATGGTGGGATGGAACTTCCCATTCCGAGATGCTCGGAACACCTGCTCGCTGCGTAGCGCCAAATTGTAGCAGGCATTATAGCATGAGATTCAAAAGAAGTCAACCACAACTTTCAAAAAAGAGTAACCACTGTGGGTGAATACCCGTATGACCGACTGTGAACGGGAGGCGATACGAACCATGACGAACACACTGGAGATACAGACGATACATCCCATGATAGATGATGATTGGACGTCCGATGAGGACGAAGAAACGACGTTGAACGCATTGACGGACGAGGACTACCAGCAGGGGCGTTTGATGGCAGCCCTCCTGTTGTGGCTGGACGACGTTCAGCGGACGAACTCTCTCGACGTCAGCCGACTTCAAGACCTCGCGGTGGCAACGACGCTGGGGGGATAACGAGGAGAAAATGCAGCCGTGTCGAATGATGGGAGCAAGGGGGAAAAAAACATGACCATCCTTCTTGCTCCCAATGCTTTTAAGGGTTGTTTGACCGCGCCGCAGGTGTGCGACGCGCTGGCGGAAGGCATTACGCGCATTTTTCCTGACGCAGAAATCATCAAAGTTCCCGTCGCCGACGGCGGTGATGGAACGGTGGAATCGCTGGTCAGCGCGACGGGCGGGCAATTCTTCACACAGGAAGTCACCGACCCGCTCGGTGGGCGCGTCAACGCCCGCTTCGGTGTGATGGGCGACGGTGAAACCGCCGTCATCGAAACGGCAGAGGCATCGGGATTGCGCCTCGTGCCAAACGAAAAACGCAATCCGCTCATCACGACGACTTACGGCACCGGCGAGTTAATCCGCGCGGCATTAGAAAAGGGTTGCCGCAAACTCATCATCGGCATCGGCGGCAGCGCAACCAACGACGGCGGCGCGGGGATGGCACAAGCGTTGGGCGCGAAGTTGCTCGATGCGAGCGGCAACGAACTCCCCTTCGGCGGCGCGGCTCTTGCCCGCCTCGCCCGCATTGACAACGGCACTCCACTGCGTTACGTGCCTTACTACGAACCAAGCGTCGTTGTTGCTTGCGACGTCGACAATCCTCTGTGCGGCGACAAAGGCGCGTCCGCCATTTACGGTCCGCAAAAAGGCGCGACCGCAGAGATGGTGAAGCAACTTGACGCTGCGCTCGCGCACTACGCCGAAATCCTCAAGCGCGATTTGGGCAAAGACGTAGCGAACGTGCCGGGCGCGGGCGCAGCAGGCGGCTTGGGCGCGGGATTGATGGCGTTTCTCGATGCGCGCCTGGAACGCGGCGTGGACATCGTGATGCGCGCCGTCAACATGAGAGAACGAGTGCAACACGCGCACCTCGTCTTCACCGGCGAGGGCGCAATTGACGGCAGCACCGCGTTCGGCAAAGCCCCGGTCGGTGTCGCTCAGGCGGCAAAGGAATTCGGCGTGCCCGTCGTCGCCGTCGTCGGCTCGGCGGGCGTAGGATACGAAGACGTTTACGCGCACGGCATTGACGCCGTTGTGCCCATCACACTCCGACCGATGACGCTGGAAGAAGCCATGAGCGATGCCCGCCATCTCATCGCTGATGCCGCCGAACGCGTGATGCGGTTAATTCGCATGGGGAAAATGAGGGATGCTGCATGATGGAAGGACCAAACGTTCCTTTTGACCTCTCTCCATCATCAGGAACGCCACCGCCCGTATCAAAGGACTTGCCTCCTCGTCCTCTGCTGCCCCCATTGGTCAGCGCTCTGCTTTTTCTCGTCGTCGGATTCAGCGTGCAGCAATTTGTGGCTCTTATTCTCCTTGTAGGATGGCTGTTTTTTCATCCCGAAGAGATGCGCATTTTGTGGGAAGATCCATTCCGTTTTCTTGATAAGATCGGAACGGTCACACTCCTCGTCATCACAGCCATTGCCTACGTGCCCATGTTGGCAATCCTCGTCTTCTTCTGTCAGGGGATTGACCGCAAACCGTTCCTCAGTCTCGGACTCCATTGGTCGCGCTCATCGGCGCGTCAGTTGTTCGCGGGATTGTTGACCGGCGCAGGTGCGGTTGTGGGTTTGTTTGAAATGCTTGTGCTCACGGGTGACGTACGCATACGGGGTTGGGCGGTGAGCGACAAATCGCTCGTCACCATCGCGCTCATATTGCTCGCCTACCTTCTGCTGTTCGCCGTGCAAAGCAGTGCGGAGGAAATCGTCTGTCGCGGCTATTTGTTGCAGACGGTCATGGAAGTCTGGAAGCCGTGGGTGTCTGTCATGGTGATTTCTCTCTTCTTCGGCGCGCTGCACCTCCTCAACCCCGGCGCAAGCCTGATAGGATTTCTGCAAAACGTCCTCATCGGCGTCGTATTTTCGCTGGCTTACCTCAAAACCCGCTCGCTGTGGTTTCCCATCGGTATGCATATCGCGTGGAACTTCACGCTGGGAACGGTTGTCTCTCTGCCCGTCAGCGGCATTGAAACGTTTCGTCTGCTCAACGTCGAAGCCGTCGGCTCCCCGCTGATGACGGGCGGCAAATACGGATTGGAAGGCAGCCTGCTGACTCTGCTCTGGACAGCGGCAGGATGCGTCGTGGGGATTGTGTTGTTACGAGGATCGCCCATAAAAGATTCCCCTCAGTAGGAAGAAACACTCTGCCTGTTGAACAATCAAAACATCAGACCACACAGTATGTCGGAGGAGTTGTTCCTGCGTCGTGGACGCCCCCCGCCGCAGGGAGATACTGTGACACCACGGATTGGATAGACGCACGCGGATGTCGGCTCCCCACCCTTATCCGCGTCCGTCCATTCAATCCGCGGTATTTTCGAAGGAATCGCCCATGCCGACGGGTCGGCACCACACCGCATGAAAATGACGGCATGGGATGCCGTCGCCCCCGTCCCCCGCTGGCGGGGGACAGCCCCCGTCAACGGGGTCAGGGGGTCGATAGACCAGTTCTGCATCCTATGCCGACTATTTTCGAGGGAGGACACCATGATTAAACACATCGTCGTTTTCAAAGTCAAAGACGGACTGACGGACGCGCAGAAGGAAGACGTTTTGAACTCGATTCGCAGCCTCAAAGACCGCGTGCCGGGCATCGTGGACTTGCAGGTGGGAGAGAACTTCAGCGAACGCTCACAGGGGTTCACGCACGCGCTCGTCGTGCGCTTCGTCGACCGTGCCGCGTTGGACGGCTACCTCCCGCACCCCGCGCATCAGGACGTGGTGCAGAACCACTTCCTGCCCTACCTCGATGAGAGCACGCCGCGCATTGTGGTTGACTTTGAAATCTAATGGTCAATGGTTGATGGTTGATGAAGACATCAACCATTAACCAGTAACCATTTAAGTTGTGATGACTAACTTCCTCATCTCCAACGACGCGCTGGAGAACACAAGCGCATTGCAGCAGCGGATGGAGCGCGACGGGTATCTTTTCTTTCGCGGGTTGGTGGACGCCGATTCGATTCTCCAAGTGCGCCGCGATATTTTGACGCTGTGCCAGAAAGCGGGTTGGTTGGCGGAAGGCACAACGTTGATGGATGGCATTGCCAACACGGAGCGCACTTGTGTCGAACCATCACCGGAATACATGGCGGTTTACAACGAGGTGATGAAGTTGGAATCGTTCCACGCCCTCGCGCACGACTCGTCGCTGCTGGCGATGTTTCGTCATCTCATCGGCGAAGAAGTGCTCGTTCATCCGCGTAACATCGCCCGCATCGTGTTTCCGCAGAACGAACTTTACACCACTCCCGCGCACCAGGATTGGATTCACGTTCAAGGCACGCCGGAAACTTACACGGCTTGGATTCCGCTGTGCGACTGCCCGCCATCGCTGGGAAATTTAGCGGTGTTGGTTGGCTCTCACCGTTTCGGTATTTTCCCGACGCATCGGGCTTACGGCGCGGGCGGGCGCGGGATTGACACGGAAAAACTGGGACTGACGTGGGCGGGCGGCGATTTTCGCTTGAGCGATGTGCTGGTGTTTCACAGCCACACCGTTCACAAAGCGTTGCCCAACCAAGACCCGCAGCGTTTGCGCCTGTCTGTGGACTTCCGCTATCAAGGTGCGTCGCAACCCATCACGCCTGGCTCGCTGCTGCCGCACTTCGCGCAGGTGACGTGGGAAGAAGTTTACGCCCACTGGCGCAGCGCGGAACACCAGTATTACTGGCAGAGGTTTCCTCTCAACGTCGTGCCGTTTGACCGCGACCATCCGGGACGACGTGACGCCGACAGCAGCAAAATGTAGAACGTCCCATGAGCCATCGAACCGTTCTGAGCGCAGACGCAACGGGAGGATTGGGGGAAATTCAAATTCTCCATCCCCCCGGCACTTTCACTCTCACCCCAGCCAGTCTGATTTCCATTCAAGCGGTTGTTGAAAACCAGCGACTTCTTGCAGGTTGTGGAATAGACTGGGGCAGCGGGGCGGGATGTTTAGCCATCACAGCGGCTAAAGTGAGTGGAGTGAATCATGTCGTTGGCTTGGAGATTTCCGAAGCCAACGTCAACATCGCTCAGGAAAACGCTCGCCTTAACAGCGTCGAAGACAGAGTCACTTTTATGCTGTCCGATTCCTATACTCCCTTTTCGGATGCAGACCGCCAGACCCTTGAAACTCTCACAGGTCAGGTCAACTTCATTTTGGCGAACCCACCTTCCAGCGAAGGGGATGACGGCTTTGGATACCGCAGAATTGTCCTTGAAGGAGCGCGGAAATTCCTCATGGAGGGAGGGATGGTGTTTCTCAGCATTTCACGTCAATACGGCTCGCGTAGAATTGAGCGATTGAGCGAGGAGATACCGGGGTTTATTTATCACGGAATTCTTGCCAGCACCGACTGGGTTCCCTTTGACCTGAGCCGCCCGGATCTCCTTCACTGTTTGGAGTTGTACGCTCAGGAGGAACAGCAAGGCGGACTGGAATACACTTTTCCTGACCCTGACGATCTGGACAAAAGCATGAACGCTCAATCCGCCCTGTGTTATTTTCGGAGAACTGGGGTGAGTCCTCTGACGCAGTGGCAGACGCACCTGTTTGAATACGTTTCGCCGATTTCAAAATCCGTGTCATCCGCGTAATCCGTGGATGGAATCTCATATCCTTTCAAACTTCTTATCCAACTCGAAGTGCGAAATGGAAATGATAATCGGCTGACCGTGCGGGCAAAGGAAGGGGCTGTCCGTGTTCATCAGGTCGTCCAAAAGTTTTTGAATTTCCTCCGGTCTCAGCGCGTCGCCGGCTTTGATGGCGGAGCGGCAGGACATCGTGATGAGGGCGGACTTGCGGCGTTCGGCGAGTTGCTGCGTGGTCGCGGTGCTGACCAGTTCGTCCACGAGGTCGCGGAACGCCTCCTCATAACTGCGCCGCGCCAGCACCAGCGGCACGCTGCGCACGATGTAACTGTTCTGCCCAAACGGGTCAAGGTCGAAGCCCAACTCCTTGAGCATCTCCTTGTTCTCCTCGACCACTTCCGCCTCGCGATGACTCAGGGTGACGGCAAACGGAATAACCAACCGCTGCACCTCAATGGGCTGCCCGTCCGCCCGCATCAACGCTTGCTCCAGAATCACCCGCTCGTGCGCGCGGTGCTGGTTGACAATGAACAACCCCTCGTCACTCTCCGCCAAAATGTAAGTGTAGCGAATCTGACCGACGGGCGCGAGCCGCATCCTCTTCGGCTCCAGCGTCGGCAGCGTCGGCGCGGGCGGCGGGTCCATCAACGGCGGCTGGTCGGGTTGCGTCAGGACGGCTTTTTGCTGCCACGCCTGACGCATGGCTGCGCCGAAAGAAGAAAGCGGAGGCGTGGATGCTCTCCCGACTTGTTGGGATTGGGGATTATGTGATTCTATCTGCGGCACGGAAAAATTCGGCATGAGTTGCGCTGCCTCCAGCGTCTCGCGCACGGTCTTCAGAAGCAGGCTGTAAATCTCCCACTCGCGGGTGAAGCGGACTTCGGTTTTTGTGGGGTGAACGTTCACGTCCACTAATTCGGGGTCGACGTCAATCATCACCACCGCAATCGGATGGCGGTCGTGTCCATGCAGCGAACCATGATAGCCCTCGCTTAAAGCGCGAGTCAGGGCGCGGCTGCGCACGAATCGTCCGTTGACGAAAAAGTTTTGATGGCTGCGATTTGCCCGCGTGATTTGCGGCTTGCCGATGAAGCCGCGAATTTTGATGGAGGGCGAAACGTAAGCGATGGGCAAAATATGACGCGACGTTTCGCGCCCGTAAATCGCCACCACCGCCGCGAACGGGTCGCTCGTCGCCGCCGAGCGCAAAACCTCCTGACCGTTGTGAACCAGCGAAAACGCCACGTCGTGATAGCACAGCGCGAAGCGGCTGAGGAGTTCGCTGACGTGCCCCGCCTCCGTGGCGTCAGTTTTCAGAAACTTCAACCGCGCCGGGGTGTTGAAGAAGAGGTTCTTCACCGTGACCGTCGTGCCCGGCGGGCAGCCGACTTCTTTCAGTTCCGTCACGACACCGCCCTCGACGACGACGCGAGTTCCTGCATCGGCGTCCATCTCTCGCGTGACGATTTCGACCTGCGCAATCGCCGCAATCGAGGGCATCGCCTCGCCGCGAAATCCCAATGTGCGGACGCGGAACAAATCGTCCGCGTTTTGAATCTTGCTGGTCGCGTGACGCTGCAACGCGAGCACGGCGTCCTGCTGGCTCATACCGCAGCCGTCGTCGCGCACGCGAATCAGGCTCTTTCCACCGCTGCTGATTTCCACGTCCACGCGACGCGCGCCGGCGTCCAGCGCGTTCTCGACGAGTTCCTTCACTACCGACGCGGGACGCTCAATCACTTCCCCAGCGGCGATCTTGCTGGCAACGTCTTCGGGCAGGATGAGAATACGATTGGGCATGAACGATCATGGTGGATGGTTAATGGTTGATGGTTGATGACGACCAAACATTAACCACGTCGTTTAGGCAGTCAGTCTGCCGCTGCAATAGTCGACTGCGGCGCGGCTTGGGGTCAGGGCGTTTCACGAAGATTTCTCCCTCCAGAAGTTCCACCCGCTCGGTGGGTTTGAGGATGCCGACTTCCGCCATTTTGTCATACTTGTCCCGCGTCCACCGATACGTCTTGGGTTCGTCCAACTTCATTGCCAACCCCTCCTGCAGGGCGCTTACACTTAGAGCCTATCCGAAAAGTAGCGCCGACATCCCCCCGTCCCCCGCTGGCGGGGGACAGCCCCCCACCCCTGCC
>FWPU01006974.1_pt1 | contig 21578 bp, 17 predicted proteins | sample 2228361 | NCBI WGS metagenome assembly FWPU01 (sample SAMEA103939777, study PRJEB20133) | metagenome
GTTCAGCCCGCCGAACTCCGCCGTCATGTTGGCGATGGTGAAGCGGGTGTCCGTCGAAAAGCTTCGGGTGGCCTTGCCCCGGTACTCGACGCTGCGCTCGAGGGCCACGGTGTTGCGGCCGAGATCGCCGAGCGTCTTCAAGATGATGTCCTTGCCGCCGATGCCGAACGGGGGCTCGCCCTCGTACTCGACGGCGATGGCCTCGGGCACCTCGATCCACGACTGGCCGAGCACCATGGCGGCGGTGACGTCGGCGCCGCCCAACCCGATGGCGAACGCGCCCAGCCCGCCGTGCGAAGACGTGTGCGAGTCGGCGCCCAGCACGACCTGACCCGGCTGCACCAGGTCACGGTAGAACTTCGTGTGCAGAATCGTGACGTTCGCGTCGTAGAAGTGGCGGATACCCGACTCGGTCGCGAAGTCGCGCGAGAGCTTGACGAGCTTCTGCGCGCGCATGTCGTTGGCCAGGGTGACCGGGTCGACGGTGTGGTCGACCGCGAGGAAGAAGCGATTCTTGTCGTGGATCTGCGGCCGGCCGAGCGCCTGGTAGGTCCGGTCCATGCCGTTCCAGGCGAGCTCGGAGGCGATGGTCCAATCGACGCGGATCTGCAGAATGTCGCCCGCTTCGACCCACGGCCGGGTGAGGTTGTTGGCGTGGTGGGCCAGGATCTTCTGCGTCAACGTCATCGGCTTTCGCTTCTGCACGGGATGAGCCATGGCGACGGTCCTTATACTTCCAACTGCCCTCGAGGCAGAGGGCCGCAGCCCTGAGTTTTTGCCATGCGTTCTTCGCGTCAGACGCTGGTGCTCGTCACCGGAGCCACGAGCGGCATCGGCCTGGAGACCGCCCGGCAGCTCCTCCGGCAGGGGGCCAACGTGGTGGTCCACGGCCGGAGCGACGAGAAGGTGCAATCGGCCATCGACGGGCTGCGCGCCGAGGCGAACGGCCGGCTCGAGAAGGTCGCCTTCGACCTGACGGACCTGCAGGCGGTGCGGCGCGGAACGGCCGAGCTGCTCCGGCGCTTCCCCGAGCTGAACGTGCTGGTGGCCAACGCCGGCGTCTACCGCGCGCGCCGCCACGTCACGCCCGACGGCTTCGAGGAGACGTTCGCGGTGAACCACCTGGCGCACTTCGCGCTGACGCTGCTCCTCTTGCCCGCGCTCCGGGCGGGAGCGCCTTCGCGCGTGGTGGTGGTCAGCTCCATCGCGCACCAGAGCGGCCGCATGCACTTCGACGACCCGATGCTCGAGCGGGGCTACGACGGCTACGAGGCGTACGCCCAGTCGAAGCTGGCGAACGTGCTCTTCACCCGCGAGCTGGCGCACCGCCTCGAGGGAACGGGCATCACCGCGAACGCGCTGCACCCGGGCGTCATCGACACCAAGCTGCTTCGCGCCGGGTTCGGGCCGGGTGGCGCTCCGGTGGAGGTCGGCGCGGACACGCCCGTGTACCTGGCCCTCTCGCCCGAGGTGGAGGGCATGAGCGGCGAGTACTTCGTCCGCCGCCGCCCCTCACCGGTCTCCGCGCGCGCCCAAGACGAGGAGGCGCAGGCCCGTCTGTGGGAGCTCAGCGAGCGCCTCACCGGCGTGAAGTGGCGAGGAGCCTGAGCGAAAGATGCCCTGCCCCCTCACGCCTTGAGGTACGCACCGACCATGTTGATGAGGTCGGCCAGGGCCACCGGCTTCACCATGTAATCGGTGGCGCCCGCTTCGTCGGCGACCTGGTGGAGCCGCTCGGGATCGAGCGCCGAGAGGAAGATGACGGGTATGTCGGCCAGATCGACGTCGGCGCGCATCATCTTGCAGATGTCGACGCCGTCGATGCCCGGCATGAGGATGTCGAGCAGCACCAGCTTCGGCTTGAGCTCCCGCACCAGCGCGATGGCGTCCTCTCCGCGGCGGGCCTTGTGCACCACGTAGCCGTACTGGGTGAGGGCCTTCGAGAGGAACTCGAGGATGATGGGGTCGTCGTCGGCGATGACGATGGCCAGTTGGCGCGAGCCTTCCGGCGGCGTCAGGCGAGTCACCGCGTCGGAGATCCGCCGCCGTGCCTCCTCCGGCAGGTCCAGAAAGCGCACGCCGGCCAGCCGCACCCCGTTGCCGTCGCGGGTCACCTCGCCGCGCAGGCCCAGCGGCCCGTCATCGAGGTGCAGCTCGAGCTCGACGTACTGCCCGAGGTAGAGTTCCTGCGGGCACGTCAGCAGGATGCCGTTCTCCGAGAGGTTCCGCGCGACGCCGTGCTCGGCCATCGGCGGGTGCTTGAACACCACCTTGAGGTCGCAGCTCACGCGTTTGGCCTTCCGCCCCTGCGCGTACTTCTCGGGCGACTGCGTCAGCCCGAGGAACTTGCGGCATTTCTCGATCTCCTCGTCGGCAAAGCGCACGTACGCGCCGGCCCGGAACCGCTCGCTCTTGCGCCGCAGCCCGACCACCGTGCCGTGGATGATGATGCTCACCGGCAGGCCCGAGAGCGCCAGCTCGACCGGCACGAGCGCGCCGATGCCCGGAGGGCTGTCCGTGGCGACGAAGACGCGATCGGTGTTCCCCTGAATCAGGTCAGACCAGAGCCGGTACTTGTCGGGGTACTCCAGGCGGAGCGGCATGGGGGCGGCGCGAAAAATCGTAGGTGCACCGAATGTCGGTGTCCAGCCGGCGCGCCGTTCACCCCGGTGCCTACGCGAGCGCTTCGAGTCGCCGCAGCACCGCGTCGGTGGCCTGGCTCGTCGAAAGCGAGCCGCCGATGTCGCGGGTCGTCTCGCCGGCCTTCGCCGCGTCGGCCACCGCGCGCTCGAGGAGCTTCGACTCGGCGGAGTGGCCGAGCTCGTCGAGCATCAGCGCGCAGGTGAGGAGCATCGCGAACGGGTTCACCAGGTTCTTGCCCGCGATGTCGGGCGCCGAGCCGTGCACCGGCTCGAACAGCGGCGTCGAGTCGGGGTTCAGGTTGGCCGACGGCGAGAGGCCCATGCCGCCGCACAACGCCGCGCCCAGGTCGGTGACGATGTCGCCGAACAGGTTGGTGGTGACGATGACGTCGAACGCTTCGGGCTCGAGCACCAGCTTCATGGCCAGCGCGTCGACGTGGAAGTGGCGGGCCTCGATGTCGGGGTACTCGGCGGCGACCTCGCGGAAGGTGCGCAGCCACAGCTCGTGCGCGGGAATGGCGTTCGATTTGTCGGCCATGGCCACGCGCTTCTTTCCGTGCGACTTCGCCCAGGCGAACGCGGCGCGGATGATGCGCTCGACGCCGAAGCGGGTGTTCACCTCCTCGGCGATGGCGACCTCTTGGGGCGTGCCCTTGCGCAAGACGCCGCCGATGGCGTTGTAGCTGCCCTCGGTGTTCTCGCGGAACACCACGAAGTCGATGTGCTGCTCGCCCTTTCCCTTCAGCGGCGAGAGCCGGTCGGCCAGAAGCCGGCACGGCCGGAAGTTGATGTACAGGTCGAGCCCGAAGCGAAGCCCCAACAGAATCTCGCGGGCGTGGGCCTGGTCCTTCACGCGGGGGTCTCCCACCGCGCCGAAGAGGATGGCGTCGTAGTCGCGGCGGAAGACGTCGATCTGCCCCGGCGGCAGCCCCACGCCGGTCTTGAGGTAGCGCTCGGCGCCGAAGTCGAACGTCTCGAGCTGTAGCCCCAACCGCCTTTTCCCGTCGAGCCGCTCGAGCACGCGCAGAGCCTCGCGGGCGACCTCGATGCCCGCTCCGTCTCCGGGGATGACTGCGATCTTCGCCATGTCAGACCGACCTCGCAGACAGAGGCGGCTTCGCCTCGCCGGTGAACTCGCGCAGCTCGAGGTACTCGTCGTAGCGGCACTGCACCGTCAGCACCTGCCCGGGCTCGATGCGGTGCGCGTCCGGCGGGTGCAGCTGCTCGGACCCGCCGGGCTCGGCCATCGCCAGCGTGTGACCGCCGAAGCGCGACCTCAGCTCGCCCAGCGAGAGCTGCGACAGCTTGTCGTTGGCCAGAAACTGCGACACCACCATGAGGTGCGGCCCCACGTGGAACGAGTGGACGATGCGCGGGTCCAGCGCCGAGAGCGCCAGCGAGGTGGCCGACACCGCCGAGGTCGACATCGCCTCGGCCCGGAAGTTCTCCCGCACGCGCTGGCCCAGGTCCTCGTCGAACAGCCGGAGCACCACGCGGATCTCCGGGTTCACCCTCCGGGCGTCGAGCGCGATGTTGAGGTTGGCCAGATCGTCGTTGGTGGCGCAGACGATGGCGGCCGCCGCGCGCACGTTGGTGCGCTCGAGCGCCTTGGGGTGGGTGCAGCTGTCGATGAGCACCGGCACCTGTTGGTCGCGGAGCGCCGACACGAACGGAGCGTGCTCGTCCTTCTCGATGACCACCACGTCCTTGCCCAGCTCGATGAGCTGCTGCGCCACGCGGTAGCCGACCCTCCCCGCGCCGCAGACGATGACGTGGTTCCGGTACGTCTGGCTCATGACGGCGACCCACTCCTTGTCGTCGCGATGCTTGGCGAAATACAGATAGGCGAAGCGCACGATGCCGTCGACGACGACCGCCAGCCCCAGCGGCGGAATCGCCAAGTTCATCACCTCGATGGCCAGGCTGTCGACGTACGGCAGCGACGGCTCGCCGAACAACAGGAAGTAGACGTGGTGGAGCGCGTGCAGCATGCCGATGCGCTGCCCGTCGGGGCCCACGTACAGCGCCGCGTAGATGGGCGGCGTTCCGAGGAAGAGCACCGCGCCGAGCGTCAGCGTCACCTTGAAGCGCGACGAGAGCACCGCGAGGTAGCGAAGGCGCACGATGAGCCGGCGTCGGCGGTCCATGCCGGTTGGCTTGTTAGCACGGCACGAGGCGCCTGGTGCCGCCGAAAACGAGCGGCGGCATCGCTCTTGCTGCCCGTCGGGCCTCCTCACACTGGAGGCCACAGTGTCCAGCATCAGAGCGTCCGCCGGTGGGTTTCTGCGAGAAGGCCATGCAAGAACGCTCTTCACCTCGCTCTTGTACTTCGACGTCTGCTTCGCGGTCTGGGTGCTCAACGGAGCCATGGCTCCTTTCATCAGCCAGACGTTCGGCTTGACCGCCGCGCAGAAGGGGCTCGTCGTCTCGGTGCCCGTCGTCGCCGGAGCGCTCTTTCGCCTGCCGTTGGGCATTCTCTCCGAATACGTCGGGCGCAAGCGGGTGGCGCAGCTCAACATGGCCATCGTCGTGCTGGGGTTGGCCGTGGGCTACCTCTTCGTCGACTCCTTCTGGGGCGTCGTCCTGGTCGGCATTCCTCTGGGAGTGGCGGGCGCCAGCTTCGGCGTGGCGTTGTCCCTGGGCTCGGGCTGGTACCCGCCTCGCCTCAAGGGGCTCGCCATGGGCATCACCGGCGCCGGAAACAGCGGCGCCGTGCTGGCGATGTTGCTCGCTCCCGTGCTGGCTCACGAGCACGGCTGGAAGGCGGTTTATGGCTTTTCGATTCTGCCCCTGCTTCTGGCCATGGCGCTGCTCCAATGTCTGGCCAAGGAGCCGCCCGACGCCCAACCGAAGCCGCTGCGCGCGTACCTGCAGATCCTGCTCGATCGCGACGCATGGATTTTCAACCTCATCTACATGGTGACGTTCGGCGGCTACATCGGGCTCACCAGCTTCCTGCCGACGCTTTTCAGAGACCAGTACGGCGTTCCGCACGAGAGGGTCGGCCAGTACGCCGCGGCCATCATCGCGGTGGGCAGCCTGTTGCGCCTGGGAGGCGGTTGGCTGTCCGACCGAATCGGGGGGCTTCGCCTGCTGAGCACCCTCGCGGTCGTCATTGCGCTCGCCACGCTGCTCGCCGCCACGCTGCCGGCTTCCCCGCTGGTGATGCTGGCCATCCTCGTCGTCTGCTTCGCCGCCATGGGCACGGGCAACGGGGCCGTCTTTCAGCTCGTGCCGCTGCGATTCAAGAGCAGCACCGCGGTCGCGAGCAGCCTCATCGGTGAAGTCGGCGCCCTCGCCGGGGGGCTCCTACCCAACGCGATGGGGCTGGGCAGGCAGATGACCGGCAGCTTCGCGCCGGGCTTTCTGTGCGGCGCGGCCCTGTCCATCGCCGCCCTCGTCTGCCTGGCGGTCTGCTCCCGAGAGTGGGTGGGCACCTGGGTGGGCAAGGGCGGGAAGGCGCTCGAGGAGCCCGCCTGAAGCGCGCCGAGCTCGCACGGCTCCCGAACCGGAACCAGACGTTTTCGTCGCGTCGCCTTCCGGTTCCGACAAAGTTGAAGGGCAAGGCTCGCCGCCGCGCCGCTCCCCTTCGCCGGTTCGCTTCTGCACCGTCTCGACAAACTTGTCGCTCGCGGCACGGCTTCCGACGTTTTTGTCGCCACGGCCGACGCGCCGCACGGGGCGTCGAACCGGGTCGCCTCGCCCGAACGATTCGAGTCTTCGCGTGTTTTCGCCGCCGCGTGGGCCCGATGTTCCACCCGGCACGGCGCTCGCATGACGCAGTGCGCGATGCTCTCGCCACGCGAGGGGAAGGCGGCGGTCGCGACCCATTGTCCGTACTGTGCCCTGCAGTGCGGAATGCGTGTGCGCGGCGGCGATTCGCCAGAGGTCTGGGGAGATGAAGGCTTCCCGGTCAACCGCGGCCAGCTCTGCATCAAGGGCTACACATCGGCGGCGGCGCTGGGACACCCCGACCGGTTGGTGATGCCGCTGGTCCGAGGCGCCGACGGGAAGCTCCACGCCGCGAGTTGGGACGAGGCGTTGGGCTTCGTCTGCCGGCGGCTCTCGGCCATTCGGCAAGAGCGCGGCGCCGACGCGGTGGGAGTCTTCGGAAGCGGCGCGCTCACCAACGAGAAGGCGTACCTGTTGGGCAAGCTCGCGCGGGTGGCGCTGGGCACGTCGAACATCGACTACAACGGCCGGTACTGCATGTCGTCCGCGGCGGCGGCGTGCAACCAGGCGCTGGGCGTCGACCGCGGCCTTCCCTTCCCGCTCGAAGACATCTGCCGCGCCGAGGTGGTGCTCCTCGCGGGGGCGAATGTCGCCGAGACGATGCCCCCCCTGATGCGGTACTTCGAGGCGCAGCGCTCGCGGGGCGGGCACCTCATCGTCGTCGACCCACGGCGCTCGAAGACGGCCGAGGCGGCGACGCATCACCTTTGCGTGGTGCCGGGCTCCGATGGAGCGCTGGCGCACGGCCTCCTCCACGTGCTGGTGCGCGACGGCCTCGTCGACGCGGAGTACATCGAGAAGCGCACCGAGGGTTTCGAGCGCGTGCGTGCCCTGGTCGCCGGCTACTGGCCGGAGCGCGTCGAGCGCATCACCGGCGTGCCGGAAGCGCAGCTCGTGGAAGTCGCCCACCTGTTGGGCCGCGCCCGGTCCGTCATGGTGCTCACCGGACGAGGCCCCGAGCAGCAGGCGCAAGGCGTGGCCCAGACGCTCGCGTACATCAACCTGGCGCTCGCCGTGGGCGCGGTGGGGCGGCCGTTCAGCGGCTACGGGTGCCTGACCGGGCAGGGAAATGGACAGGGCGGGCGCGAGCACGGCCAGAAAGCGGACCAGCTTCCGGGCTACCGACGCATCGACGACCCGGCGGCGCGACGCCACCTGGCGCAGGTGTGGGGAATTCCCGAGAGCAGCCTTCCCGGCCCCGGCCGGTCTGCCTACGAGATGCTCTCGTCGCTGGGGCGACCCGACGGAATCTCGGCCCTGCTCGTCTTCGGCTCCAACCTCGTCGTCTCGAGTCCCGATGCCAGCGCCATCGAAGAGCGCCTGCGGGCGCTCGACCTCCTGGTGGTGGCCGACTTCTTTCTCTCCGAGACGGCGAAGCTGGCGCACGTCGTCCTGCCCTCGGCGCAGTGGGCGGAAGAGGACGGCACGCTGACGAACCTCGAGGGACGCGTCATCTTGCGGCAGAAGGCGGTCTCGCCCCCGCCGGGCGTGAAGACGGATCTGGAGATCCTCTGCGCGTTGGCGGCGGGGCTCGGGCACGGCGAGCGCTTCGCCTACCGCGGTGCCGAGGACGTCTTCGACGAGCTTCGCCGCGCCACGGCCGGAGGCGTGGCCGACTACTCGGGCATCACCTGGGAGCGCCTCAGGGCCGAACGCGGCATCTTCTGGCCCTGCCCATCGCCCGGGCACCCCGGCACGCCTCGCCTGTTCACCGAGACCTTCCCCACGCCCAACGGACGCGCGCGCTTCTCGGCGGTGGCGCACGCCGGGCCGGCCGAGGAACCCGACGAGGCGTACCCGCTCTACCTCACCACCGGGCGGATGATGCCCCACTACCAGTCGGGCACGCAGACGCGCCGCATCGAGAAGCTGCTCGCGCTCGCCCCCGAGGCCACCGTGCAGATGCACCCTTCCGTCGCGCGCGCGCACGCGCTTGAGGACGGCGACGAGGTGACGCTGTCGACGCGGCGGGGCTCGGCCCGCTTCCGCGTGCAGCTCTCCGCGGCCATTCGCGAGGACACGCTCTTCGTTCCCTTTCACTGGGGAGGCGAGCACAGCGCAAACCTGCTCACCCACCCGGCGTTGGACCCCCAAAGCCGCATGCCGGAATTCAAGGTGTGCGCCGTTCGCCTCGAGGCACCGTCACATCGAGAGGAAGGCCATACATGAAATCCAAATCGAAGCTCGTGGTGATTGGAAATGGAATGGCAGGGGCGCGCTTCCTCGAGGAGCTCCTCGCGCTGGGCGGAGGCGAGCGGTACGCCATCACCGTCTTCGGCGACGAGCCCTATGGCAATTACAACCGCATTCTCTTGTCGGGCGTCCTCGCGGGCACGCACCAGCCATCGGACATCTTTCTCAATCCACTCGCCTGGTATTCCGACAATGGCATACGGCTGCACGCCGGAGTGCGGGCGACGGCCATCGACGTGAAGGCCAGGACGGTGACGGGCGACAACGGCCTCGTCGAGGCCTACGACGAGCTGGTCATCGCCACCGGCTCGAGCGCCTTCATTCCTCCCATCGAGGGCGTGTACCGATCGCCGGGCCAGCTCAGAGAGGGCGTCTTCGTGTTCCGGACGCTGGATGACTGTGGGGCGTTGCTGCGTGAGTCGTCGCAGCCCCGGACGGCGGCGGTCATCGGCGGCGGGCTGTTGGGGCTCGAGGCCGCGCGGGGGCTGTTGGGGCGGGGGCACACCGTCCACGTCGTGCATCTCATGGGGCACCTCATGGAGATGCAGATGGACGAGCAGGGCGGCCGCATGTTGCAGCGGACGCTCGAGGAGATGGGGCTTCACATCCACCTCCGCAAGTCCACCAAGGCCATCGTGGGCGAAGAGCGGGTGACCGGGCTGCGCTTCGAGGGGGGCGGAACGCTGCCGTGTGACATGGTCGTCATCTCTGCCGGCATCCGGCCCAACGTCGAGCTCGCTCGAAGCGCGGGGCTGAAAGTCGAACGCGGCATCGTCGTCGGCGATGACCTTCAGGTCGTCGGCGCGCGCGGAGTGTATGCGTTGGGAGAGTGCGCCCAGCACCGCGGGAGAATCTACGGCCTGGTCGCGCCGCTCTGGGAGCAGGGCAAGGTCCTCGCGCAGCGGCTTTCCGGAAGGAATCCCCGCGCAGAGTACCGCGGCTCGAACGTGGCGACGAAGCTGAAGGTGATGGGCGTGGAGCTCGCGGTGATGGGGGTGCGCGAGGCCAGCGAGCCCACCGACGAGGAGGTCGTCTACACCGAGCCTCGCCGCGGCATCTACCAGAAGATGGTCATTCGAGAGAATCGCCTGGTGGGCGCCATTCTCCTGGGCGACACCGCGGCGGCGCCCCGCCTCCTGCAGTGCTTCGACCGGAAGAGCGAGCTTCCGCCGAATCGGGCCGAGCTCCTCCACCCGGCCGCGGCCCCGGCAGGCCCGATGAGCCCGCTCGAGCTTCCCGACGAGGCGCAGATCTGCAACTGCAATGGCGTCTCCAAGGCGCAGATCATCCATGCCGTCGGGCAGGGCTGTCGGACGCTCCAATCGGTGTGCAGCGCCACGCGCGCGGGAACGGGCTGCGGCTCGTGCAAGAAGGACGTGCGGCTGTTGCTCGAGAGCGCGACGGGCGGTGCCACGGTGGAAGACCCCTCGGCGCACTACTACGTCCCCGGCGTGCCGCTGCCCAAGGCGGAGCTCGTGCGAGAAATTCGGGTGCGAGGTCTGAAGAGCGTCTCGGCCGTTTTCGCGGCGCTCGCCGACGGCAGAGAAGACGCCGCCAGCAAGCCCGGCCTGGCCTCGCTGCTCCGGACCATCTGGGGGAAGGAGTACGAGGACGAGCGGGACGCGCGGTTCATCAAGGTGCACGCCAACATCCAGAAGGACGGGACGTTCAGCGTCGTGCCCCGCATCTACGGCGGCGTCACCACGCCCGCCGAGCTCCGGCGCATCGCCGACGTGGCCGAGCGCTACCAGGTGCGGATGGTCAAGATCACCGGCGGCCAGAGAATCGATCTGTTGGGAGTGCCGAAGGAGAAGCTTCCCGACGTCTGGCGAGATCTGGGAATGCCTTCGGGCCACGCGTACAGCAAGGCCTTCCGCACCTGCAAGACGTGCGTGGGCTCGGAGTTCTGCCGGTACGGTCTGGGAGACAGCACGGCGCTCGGCATCGCCATCGAGCGGCGCTTCCAGGGCCTCGAGTCGCCGGCGAAGCTGAAGCTGGCCGCCGCCGGCTGTCCGCGCAACTGCTCGGAGGCCACGACCAAGGACGTGGGCGTCGTGGCCATCGAAGGGGGCAAGTGGGAAATCTACGTCGGCGGCGCCGCCGGCTCGCGCGTGCGCAAGGGAGACGTGCTGGCGGTGGTGAGCAGCCAGGAAGAGGTGCTCCGCATCATCGGCCGCTTCCTGCAGTACTACCGCGAGAACGCGCGGTACCAGGAACGCACGTACGACTTCGTCGAACGGCTGGGCATCGACAGGCTGAGGCGGCTGCTCGTGGACGACGCGGAAGGCATCGCCGAGCGGCTCGACGCCGAGATGGAGGAAGCGGTGGCCTCGTACGTGGATCCATGGGAAGAGGCGAGCCGGCCGGCCCACCCCAATCAGTTCGCCTCGGCGCTCGAGCCCGCCGACTACGCGGGAGGAGCATGATGTCGACTGCGCGCTCCATCTGCGCCCGCACGCACAACCTGGGGCCCCTCGAACGCATTCCGCTGGGCGAAGGCAGGGCTTTCCGGCTGGGAGGCCTCTCGGTCGCGGTGTTCCGCCCCCGCTCGGGCGGCGTCTACGCCACGCAGGCGGAATGCCCGCACCGCCAGGGGCCGCTCGCCGACGGCATCGTGGGAGGCAAGGAGGTCGTCTGTCCACTCCATGCCCATCGTTTCCATCTCGAGACAGGCGCCCCCGTCGGAAATGGTTGTCAAAGCCTTCGGACCTACCGCGTCTGGGTGGACGAAAAGGGAGACATTCTCCTGGAGGAAGAAGCGCCTTGAGCCGCGATGGAACGAGGACGCTCGCGGGGCTGAAGGTGGCGCTCCTCGAGGCCCGAATGGGCGAGGAGCTCGCGCGGCTCGTCAGGGGCCTCGGCGGCGAGCCCGTGGCGGCGCCGGCCGTGCGCGAAGAGGCGAGGGACGAAGGGCCGGCCGCCGAGCGGCTCCTCGAGCTCTTGAGCCGCGAGCCCTCGGCGTTCGTCGTCTTCTCCACCGGCGTCGGAGTCGAGGCGCTCTTCCGCGGGGCCGATGAGCGCGGCATCTCGGAGAAGCTCGAGGCGGCGCTCAGGCGGGCGAACGTGGTGTGCCGAGGCCCCAAGCCGCTCGCGGCGCTGACGAAGCTGGGCATTCCGGCCCGAGCCCGGACGCGCTCGCCGCACACCACGGCCGAGCTCCTCGAGGCGATGGAGCCGCTGCCCCTCGGCGGCCGCAGCGTGGCCGTGGTGCACTACGGAGAACGCAACGAGGCCCTCACCGGCGCGCTCGTCGAGCGCGGCGCGCGCATTCACGACGTGGTGGTGTACGAGTGGCGGCTGCCGGAGGACCTCGGGCCGCTCCGCGAGCTCGTGCAGCAGCTCGTCGGCCGGAACGTCGGCGCCGTCGCCTTCACCAGCCAGATTCAAGCGCGTCACCTCTTCCAGGTGGCGGAGGAGATGGGGTTGGCCGACGTGCTCAGGGCGTCGTTGCAATCGGACGTGGTGGTGGCGGCCGTGGGCCCCACGTGCGCGGAGGCCCTTCGCAGGCTGGGCGTCACTCCCCACGTCGTCCCCGAGAACCCGAAGCTCGTCAGCCTGCTCGCGTCGCTGGCCGACTACGTCGCGCGGCGAGGGCAGGACCGCACCGGGCCTTTCGCGGGAGCCGACTCGGCATGACGCAGAGCTCGAGGAAGCGATGACGGGCAAGGTCTACCTCGTCGGTGCGGGCCCCGGAGATCCGAGGCTGCTCACGCTACGGGCCGCCGAGGTATTGGGGCAGTGCGACGTCGTCCTCGTCGATGCGCTCGTTCACCGGGGCGTGCTCGAGCACGTGCGAGCGGGCGCGGAGATTCTCGACGTGGGAAAGCGCGGAGGCCACAGCTGCGTGCCGCAAGAGGAGATTCATCGGCTCCTCATCGAGCACGCGCGATTGGGCCGGACGGTGGTTCGCCTCAAGGGCGGCGACCCGTTCATCTTCGGCCGCGGCGGGGAAGAAGCCGAGGCGCTCGAGGCGGCGGGCATCCCGTGGGAGGTGGTGCCGGGGGTGACCTCCGGAATCGCCGCCGCTGCCTACGCGGGCATTCCGCTGCTCCACCGGAGGTACGCCTCGAGCGTGGCGTTCGTCACCGGTCATCCCCAGATTGGGAGCGCGTGCTCGGCGGCTGACATTCCTCTCGACGGGCACGCTGGCGCAGACACCGTCGTCGTCTTCATGTGCGGCAAGACGCTCGCCAGCGTGGCGCGGAGCCTGCTGCGGCATGGACGATCGCCCTCGACGCCCGCCGCCGTGATCCGCTCGGGGACGTGGAGGAATCAGGAGGTCTTCCTCGGCACGTTGGAAGAGCTGGCCGGTCTGGAGGGCGCGTCGCCGGGCTCGCCCGTGCTTGCCGTCATCGGTGCCGTCGCCGGCCTCGCGACGAAGCTTCACTGGTTCGGCGCCGCGCCGAAGCCACTTCGCAGCGCATGCCGGCACCCCACCGCCGGCACGCGCGCACAGACCGGCCCTGCCGCCGCCTTCGACCTCGGCGCCGGTGCGCTCGAAGGGAGCCAGCACGAAGGTGACGCCCTGAGCCTCGGTGCCGATGCACCGGAAGGAACCCGGCACCAAGCTGACGCGCTCGGGCGGCAGGCAGCCGTTGCGTTCGATGGCGTGGCGTACGCGGACGGCCTCGAATCGCCGCCGTAGGTCGACTGCCCCTCGCGCCTCGTGCACTCAAACCAGCTCTAGCCACTCGGACGTGGCCAAAGCTGGTTTCACCGGTCCGACGACGGAGCCGCAGCGTCGCCCGAATGCGCTCGGCCTCGGCCCCGCCACTCCTCAGCTCAGCGGGCGCTCGGTTCGCTCGAATCGCGCCTGGCGTCGCGGATCCACGCCATCATGTCGCGCAGGCGGCGGCCCACCTCCTCGATGGGGTGCGCCTTGCCCCGCTCGCGGAGCTTGTCGAACACCGGGCGCCCCGCCTGGTTCTCGAGGATCCACTCGCGCGCGAACGCTCCGGTCTGGATCTCCTCGAGCACCTTGCGCATGCGCTCGCGCACCGAGGCGTCGATGATGCGGGGGCCCCGCGTGTAGTCGCCGTACTCGGCGGTGTCGCTCACGGAGTGGCGCATCCAGCTCAAGCCGCCCTCGTACATGAGGTCGACGATGAGCTTCAGCTCGTGCAGGCACTCGAAGTACGCGCTCTCGGGCTGGTAGCCGGCCTCGACGAGCGTGTCGAACCCCGCCTGCACCAACGCGGTGACGCCGCCGCACAGCACCGCCTGCTCGCCGAAGAGGTCGGTCTCGGTTTCCTCCTTGAAGGTCGTCTCGAGAAGGCCGGCGCGCGTGACACCGAGCGCGCGGGCGTACGAGAGCCCGAGCGATCTGGCGTGCCCGGTGGCGTCCTGGTGAATGGCGATCAGCGCCGGAGTGCCTTTGCCGTCCTGGTACAGGCGGCGCACGAGGTGACCGGGCGACTTGGGAGCGATGAGCAACACGTCGACGTCCGCCGGCGGGCGGATCTGCCCGTAGTGGACGTTGAAGCCGTGGGCGAAGAACAGCGCCTTGCCGGGCTTCAGGTAGGGAGCGATCTCCGCTTCGTAGATGGCCTTCTGTGTCTGGTCGGGCGCGAGCATCATGATGACGTCGGCCCAGTCGGCCGCCTCGCCGACCGAGCTCACCTTGAGCCCCGCGGCCTCGGCCTTGCCGCGAGACTTGCTCGACGCGTGCAACCCGACGCGCACGCTCACCTGCGAGTCCTTGAGGTTGAGGGCGTGGGCATGGCCCTGGCTGCCGTAGCCGATGATGGCCACGCGTCGGGCGCGGATGGGCTCGAGAGAAGCGTCCTTGTCGTAATAGATGGTCGGCATTTCGTCTCTTCCTCGTGGTTGGGGTCAACTGCTGCGGAACGTCACGGCGCCCTCGGCGGCCGAGGACACCAGGGCGGCGTACTTGGCGAAGACTCCCGAGGCGTAGCGAGGGGGTGGCGGCTGGAAGTCGCGGAGCCGCTGCGCGAGCTCCGTCGCAGAAAGCTCGACCGACAGCTCTCGCGCGTCGACGTCGATGGAGATGAGGTCGCCGTCGCGTACCGCGGCGATCGGCCCGCCCACGGCCGCCTCGGGAGCCACGTGGCCCACCATCAAGCCGCGGGTGGCGCCGCTGAAGCGCCCGTCGGTGAGCAACGCGACCGACTCTCCCAGCCCCTGCCCGACCAGCGCCGCCGTCACGCCCAGCATCTCCCGCATGCCCGGGCCGCCGCGCGGGCCCTCGTAGCGGATGACCACCACCTCGCCGGGCTGGATGCGCCTTTCGCGCACGGCCGCGAAGGCGTCTTCCTCGCGGTCGAACACCCGCGCCGGGCCCTGGTGGCGATGCCGCTCGTGTCCGGTCATCTTCACCACGCACCCATCGGGAGCGAGGTTGCCGCGTAGGATGACGAGGCCTCCGGTCGGCTGAATGGGCCTGTCCAGCGGTCGGATGACCTGCTGCCCCGGAGACTCGGCAGCGCCCGAGGCGTGCTCGGCCCACGTGCGCCCGTCGACGGTGCGCGCCGTGCCGTCGAGAAAGCCTCCGTCCAGAAGACGCCGGGCGAGCAGCTTCACGCCACCGGCCCGATCCATGTCCACCGCGGCGTAGCGGCCCCCGGGCTTCAAGTCGGCGAGCAGCGGCGTGCGGCGGCTCACGCGGTCGAAGTCGTCGATGGACAGCGCCACTTTCGACTCCCTGGCGAGAGCGAGCAGGTGCAGCACCGCGTTGGTGGAGCCTCCGGTCGCGGCCACCGCGGCGATGGCATTCTCGAACGACGCGCGCGTGACGACGCTGCGCGGGCACTGCTCGTTCTCGAGCAACGCCATCACCTGCCGGCCCGCCGCGGCGCTCGCCTCGTCCTTGCGCGGATCCTCCGCGGGAATGGTGGCGTAGCCCACCGGCGAAAGGCCCAAGAGCTCGACGGCGAGCGCCATCGTGTTGGCCGTGTACTGGCCACCGCACGCGCCCGCTCCGGGACACGCGACGTCCTCGAGCCGGGCGAGCGCCTCGCGCGACATCTTCCCGGCCGCCACCGCCCCCACGGCCTCGAACACGTCCTGCACGGTGACGTCGCGGCCCTCGTAGCAGCCGGGAGCAATGGAACCGCCGTACAGCACCAGCGACGGCAGGTTCAGGCGCAACAGGGCCATGGCCGCGCCGGGAATCGTCTTGTCGCAGCCCACCAGCGCCACCACGGCGTCGAACAGGTGGCCGCGGCACATGAGCTCGATGGAGTCGGCAATCACCTCGCGGCTCACCAGCGAGGCGCGCATCCCCTCGGTGCCCATCGTGACGCCGTCGCTCACCGAGATGGTGTTGAACTCCATCGGGGTTCCGCCGGCGGCGCGGATGCCCTCCTTCACCTTCGCCGCCAGGCGGCGCAGGTGGAAGTTGCAGGGCATGGTCTCGGTCCAGGTGTTGGCGATGCCGACGAGCGGCCGCGAGAGGTCGTCGTCGGTGAAGCCGATGGCCTTGAGCATGGCTCGCGCCGGGGCACGGTCGAACCCCTCGGTGATGGCGCGACTGCGGCGACGCAGGTGGTCGGGCATGACGTCTCCTCGAATGGGCTTCTCAGCGCACCGGGCCGGCGAGCCGCTCGAGCACGGCCCGGCCGACCTCTTCGGTGGTGGCGGCGCGGGCGCCCAAAGAGGCCACGTCGCCCGGGAGGACGCCCGCTTCGATGGCCGAGAGAACGGCGGCCTCCACCGCGCGCGACTCGGCTTCGAGCCCGAGCGAGTGGCGGAGCAGCATGGCCACGCTGAGCAACGTTCCGTACGGGTTGGCCACCCCACGCCCGGCGATGTCGGGCGCCGAGCCGTGAATGGGCTCGAACAGGCCGCGCCGCCCTTCCCCGAGCGAGGCGGAGGGCAGCATGCCGATCGAGCCCGACAGCATCGCCGCCTCGTCCGTCAAGATGTCGCCGAACATGTTCTCGGTGACGATGACGTCGAAGTCTGCGGGGCGCCTCACCAGGTGCATCGCGCAGGCATCGACGAGGACGTGCCTGAGCTCGAGGTCGGGGAACTCCTCGCGCACCACCTTCTCGGTCACCGAGCGCCAGAGCCGCGACGTCTCGAGCACGTTGGCCTTGTCCACCGAGGCGAGTCGCCTGCGCCGCGCGCGCGCCAGTGTCGCCGCGACGCGCACCACCCTCGCCACCTCGTGCGCGGTGTAGACGCACGCATCGAGCGCACGGTGCTGCTCGCGGCGCTTCTCGCCGAAGTAGATGCCTCCGGTGAGCTCGCGGACCACGACCAGGTCCACGCCCTCGAGCACCTCGGGCTTGAGCGTCGACGCACGGTAGAGCGCGCGCATCGGCGTCACCGGCCGCAGATTGGCGAACAGGCCCAGGGCCTTGCGCAGCTCCAACAAGCCCTGCTCGGGCCGCACGCCGTCCGGCGCGTCCCACTTGGGGCCGCCCACCGCCCCCAGGAGCACCGCGTCGGCCCGGGTGCACAGCTCGAGGGTGCGCGGCGGGAGCGGCGACCCGGTGAGGTCGATGGCCGCTCCGCCGATGGGCGCCTCGACGAGCTCGAACCGGTGACCGAAGCGCTCGGCCACCGCCTGGAGCAGACGCCTTCCCTGGGCCACGACCTCGGGGCCGATGCCGTCTCCCGGCAATACCGCGATGAGCGCTTTCATGGCCGCGCCTCCTCGAAGCGGCGGACGGCGTCTTCGTGGCCGAGCAAGAAGCCGAGCTCGTCCACTCCGTTCATCAGGCAGTAGCGGGCGAACGGATCGACGGGAAACGAAGTCGCCGTCCCATCCGGCAGCGAGACGGTGCGCTGCTCGAGGTCGATGGTCACCTCGGCGGACGGCTCGCCGAGGAGCCGTCGATGAAACTCGGCCGAGACCCTCACCGGTACCAGGCCGTTCTTCACCGCGTTGTTGGCGAAGATGTCCGCAATCGAGGTGCTGATGACGGCGCGGAAGCCCCAGTCCACCAGCGCCCACAACGCGTGCTCGCGCGACGAGCCGCAGCCGAAGTTGTCGCCGGCCACGAGCACCCGCACGTTCTGCATCTCCGGCCGCTCGAGCACGAACTCCGCCCGAGGCGAGCCGTCGGGTCCGTAGCGCCAGTCGGCGAACAACCAGCGGCCCAGCCCCGCGCGGTGGGTGACCTTGAGGAAGCGGGCCGGGATGATCTGATCGGTATCGATGTTCTGCTGCGGCAGAACGGCGAAGCGGGACGTGAGCCTTCGAATCGGTTCCATCGCACTCACCTCAAGAGCTCTCGGGGATCGGTCACCTTTCCGGTGACGGCCGCGGCGGCGGCGGTCAGCGGGCTGGCCAGGAACGTGCGGCTGCCCTTGCCCTGCCGCCCCTCGAAGTTGCGGTTGCTGGTGCTCACCACGTACTGCCCGGGCAATGCCTGATCTCCATTCATGGCGATGCACATCGAGCAGCCGGGCTCGCGCCACTCGGCGCCCGCCTCGCGGAACACCCGGTGGAGCCCCTCGGCCTCGGCCTGCCGCTTCACCGCCTGCGAGCCGGGCACCACCAACACGCGCACGCGAGGAGCCACCTTGCGCCCGCGAAAGATGCGCGCCGCCGCGCGAAGGTCCGACAGGCGCGAGTTGGTGCAGCTGCCGATGAACACCACGTCGATGGGGTGTCCGGCCACCCGCTGGCCCGGCTTCAGCCCCATGTAGCTCAGCGCGCGCTCGAGAGAGCTGCGGGCGCTCGCCTCGGGCAGCGTGTCTGGATCCGGCACCACGCCGCTCACCGGCACGGCCATGCCCGGGTTGGTGCCGTAGGTGAGCATCGGCTCGAGCGAGGTGGCATCGAGCGTCACGGTGCGGTCGTATTACGCTCCCGCGTCCGACGGCAGCTTCTCCCAGCGGGCGACGGCCCTCTCCCACGCCTCGCCCTTGGGAGCCCTCGGCGTCCGCGCGAGGTACTCGAAGGTGGCGTCGTCGGGAGCGATGAGCCCCGCGCGCGCGCCCGCCTCGATGGACATGTTGCACACCGTCATCCGCTCCTCCATCGAGAGCGAGCGAATGGCGCTGCCGGTGTACTCGAGGACGTGGCCAGTGCCGCCGCCCACGCCGATTCTGGCGATGATGGCCAGGATGATGTCCTTGGCGCTGACGCCGGCGCGGAGCTGTCCCTCGACGCGCACCTCCATCGTCCTGGGCCGGCGCTGGAGCAGGCACTGCGTGGCCAGCACGTGGCACACCTCGCTGGTGCCGATGCCGAAGGCCAGCGCGCCGAACGCCCCGTGGGTGCTGGTGTGGCTGTCGCCGCAGACGATGGTCGAGCCCGGGAGCGTCAGGCCCAGCTCGGGGCCGATGACGTGGACGATGCCCTGCCGCTCGGCCCCCAGCGCGTGCAGCTCGACGCCGAAATCGCGGCAGTTCGCCTCCAGCTCGCCAAGCTGCGCGGCCGCCTCCGCGTCCACCATCGGGAATCGGCCCTGCTCGTCGGGAGGCAAGGTGGGCGTCGAGTGGTCCATGGTGGCCACGGTGCGGTCGGGCCGCCGCACGCGAAGGCCGCGCTCCTTCAGCGCGCGGAATGCCTGCGGCGAAGTCACCTCGTGCACGAGGTGAAGGTCGACGTAGAGGATGGCTGGCGTGTCGGCGGTCTCCTCTTTCACGAGGTGGGCCTGCCACACCTTCTCGAACAGGCTTCTGGGAACGGACGTGCTCATGTCAGGCGCTCGCTTCGAGTGAGGGAACGTCTCCGGAAACGCGGGTCGGCTCGGCAGCTCGGGCGGCGCGGTTCAGCGCGTCGAGGAAGGCGATGGCGCTGGCCACGATGATGTCGGTGCTGGCCGCGCGCCCCTGGAACCGGCGGTCGCCCGACTCGATCTCCAGCGTCACCTGGCCCTGCGCGTCTTCGCCGTCGGTGAGGCTCGTCACCTGGTAGCTGCACAGGCGAACCTGGAGGCCGGTGATTCGCTCGATGGCCTTGAAGGTGGCATCGACCGGCCCGTCGCCGCAGGCCGCGTCGCGCACGGCTCGGCCGTCGCGGTGCTGCAGACACACCGTGGCCGTGGGCACCGTGCCCAACCCCGAGACGCAGCTCAGGGTCTCGAGCCGCCAGGTGGCCGGCTCGAGCGTCCCCACCTGCCCCTGCACGAGCGCCTCGAGGTCGGCGTCGTAGACCTCCTTCTTGCGGTCCGCGAGCCGCTTGAACTCGTCGAAGAGACGGTCGAGCTGCGCTGCGTCGAGCTGGTAGCCCAGCTCGTTCACCCGCCGCCTCAGCACGTGCCGGCCGCTGTGCTTGCCGAGCACGAGGCTGGTGCCGGTGAAGCCCACGTCCTCGGGGCGCATGATCTCGTACGTGCCCCGGTGCATGAGCATGCCGTGCTGGTGAATGCCCGCTTCGTGCGCGAAGGCGTTCTGCCCCACCACCGCCTTGTTGCGCTGCACCAGGAGGCCCGTGACGTTCGAGAGGAGCCGGCTGCTCGGGTACAGGCGCTCGGTGCGTACGCCGGTGCGTACGCCGAAGAAGTCGAACCGCGTGCGCAGCGCCATCACCACCTCCTCGAGCGCACAGTTGCCGGCGCGCTCTCCGATGCCGTTCAGCGTGCATTCGACCTGCCGCGCTCCCTCGGCCACCGCGGCCAGGCTGTTGGCCACCGCGAGCCCGAGGTCGTCGTGGCAGTGCACGCTCAGCACCACGCGCTCGATGCCGCGCACGTGGCGCTTCAGGTAGGCGACGAGCGAGGCGAACTGGGCCGGCACCGCGTAGCCCACCGTGTCGGGAATGTTGATGGTGGTGGCGCCGGCCTCGACCACGCGCTCGACCACTTCGGCGAGGAACTCCGGCTCGGTGCGGGCCGCGTCCTCGGCGGAGAACTGCACGTCGTCGAATCGCTCGCGCGCGTAGCGCACCGCTTCCACCGAGCGGCGAAGCACCTCGTCCTTCCCCATCTTGAGCTTGAACTCGCGATGGAGCGGGCTCGTCGCCAGAAAGACGTGCACGCGCCGGCGTGCGGCCGGCCGCAGCGCCTCGCATGCCCGGTCGATGTCGGCCCTGCTCGCGCGGGCGAGCGCGCACAGCGTGGGGCCTTCGATTCTCTGCGCCACCGCGTGGACGGCCTCGAAGTCGCCCTGCGAGGCGACCGGGAAGCCGAGCTCGATGACGTCGACGCCCAGGTCTCTGAGCGCGCCGGCCACCTGTAGCTTCTGCGCGACGCTCATGCTGGCGCCGGGCGACTGCTCCCCGTCGCGCAGGGTGGTGTCGAAGATGATGACTCGGTCCGTCGTGTGCTCCGCGCTCATCGGTCTGCTCTCTCTTTCGGCTAGACGTAGGTGAGCCATTCGGCGGCGCGCGACGTCTCGCCGCGTACGGCTGCGTGGTAGGCCTGCTGGAGCTTCCGGGTGACGGGCCCGGTGCGCCCGCTGCCGATGACGCGGAAGTCGATCTCGCGGAAGGCGACGACCTCGGCCGCCGTGCCGGTGACGAACACCTCGTCGGCCATGTAGAGGTGGTCACGCGAGATGGGCTGTGCGCTCACCTCGAGCCCCATCTCCTTCGCCAGCGCCATCACCGTGTCGCGGGTGATGCCCTCGAGGATCTGCGCCTCGGGCGGCGTCAGCACCCGGCCGTTCTTGACGATGAAGATGTTCTGCCCGGTGCACTCGGCCACCTGCCCCTGGGCGTCGAGCATGATGGCTTCGTCGAACCCCAGGCGCACCGACTCGGTCTTGGCGAGCACCGAGTTGGGGTAGTTGCCCGCCACCTTGGCCTTCGTCATCACCACGTTGGGGTGGTGCCGCGTGTACGACGAAACGTTGGCGCGCACGCCGCGCTCGACCGCCTCCGCGCCGAGGTACGCGTTCCACGGCCACACCGCGATGCCGACGTGCGCCTGGCCGCCGTCGATGTTCAGGTTCCAGCCGCCGCCGGCGAGGTAGACGAGCGGGCGGATGTAGCACTCGTCCACGCCGTTGGCGCGAATGGTCTCCCGACACGCGTCGATGAGCTGGCCCACGCTGAAGGGCAGCTCGCGCCAGCCGAGAGTACGTGGATAGCGATCAGCGCAGCCGATCGATGCGATCAGGCGGTGTAATGGGGTGAGGTTGCGCGCACACCGA
>FWPU01006975.1_pt1 | contig 21567 bp, 17 predicted proteins | sample 2228361 | NCBI WGS metagenome assembly FWPU01 (sample SAMEA103939777, study PRJEB20133) | metagenome
CTGCGCGGGCTCGCTGGGGTGAGGGGGCGCGCTGCGGGGGAGCACCTGTCGGAGCACGATGCCGCCGTGCCCGAACCCGCCTGCGCGGGCTTGCTGGGGTGAGGGGGCGCTGCGGGGAGCATCTGTCGGGGCACGGCGCGCCCGCGCGCTGCGGGGGAAACCCCGTCGGGGCACGGCGCTGCCGTGCCCGAACCCGCCTGCGCGGGCTCGCTGGGATGAGGGGGTGCGCTGTGGGGGAGCACCTGTCGGAGCACGATGCCGCCGTGCCCGAACCGGGCAACGCCGCTGCGGAACGGTTGAGGACGAGCGACTATCGGCTATCGGCTATCGGCTATCGGCTATTGGCCATAGTTACGTTACGGCGTTGCCGGGGTGCTGCGCGCCGTCGGAGTGGGCGTTACGGCAGGTGAGGGTGTCGAGGCGTCGGTTGCGGTAGCCTCTGGCGTCTCGGTCATCGCCGATGTTGGGGTAATAGTAGGCGTTGGCGTTGCAGTCGGTTCGGCAGGTGTGGCTGTCGGCACAACGACCGGAAGGAGCGGCGTTGGTCCACGCAAATCAAGCGCTGTATCGCTGGCGATGTCGCTCAGCCGCTGTAAAAATCGCTCGATGCGCTGGGAACGGCGGTCGAGTTCCTGCAGCAACATAGCGCGCCCTGCTTCTGCGGTTGCAAATGCATTCACCTGATCGCGACTCAGGCGGGCATCGGCGACGAGTGTGGCATTCTGCGCGACGACTGCCGTCAACTGTTCGCGCACCTGTTCACGCAGGACGCGCACATCATCAATGGTGTTTCGAATGTCACTGAGCGCTTCACGGTCATCACTGGCGCGTCGGGCAAGGTCGGTGACGTCGGTCGCCACTGCATCGGCGCGGCTGACAAGTGTTGCGTTGTAAGCTTCGAGCGTTGCCACCTGTGCTTTTGCGGCGGCCAGTTCGCCTGGCGTGGCGGGCGTGAATCCCAGCCAGAGGAGCATCGCGCCGGTTGCCAGCAGCGTGATTGTCGTCGTGATCAGAATGACCAGGAAGGCCGCCAGCAGGCGGGCAAAGAATCCGCCGCCTCGACGTGCCGGCGGCGGCGGTGGCGGTGTGGCAGGCGCAGACTCAGAAGGGTTGGTCATTGGAGGTCGTCCTGATGTTAATCACCTGGAACGCCAGGCGATGTTTCGCCGCCACGATTGCTGTCAGCGGCTGGAGGTCCTGCATAGATCGAACGTTCCACCACTACCGGCTGCGTCGCGCGCACCGTTGCAGAAATAATCGTCTGATCGGGAAAGAGTTCGTGCACTGCCATCGTATAGCGTGAACCGGCAGGCATCACCAGCGACCGGCTGGCGCGTGAACCGTCCGCCAGAATAAAAGCTACATCGATGCGCGCCTGTCCAGGCGATGGATTGCTGATTAACAAATACTGCTGGTAATCACCGCTTGTGCGACCATCGGCGAAGCGCCACGAGTAGGCAGGCGCCATCACCCCCGGGCCTGCCGTTCCTGCAGCGCCGTTGCGCCAGTAGAGCGCCCGCTCTGCAGCAACAGGACGATCAGAAACGATGGTCGTTGCGACTCCCAGTTCTGGTACAACGTCATTGACATCGATCGACAGGCGTGCAAGTGGCGGAATGGCGTAGCGCCGCGCCAGCGATGTACCGTCGGGAGTCAGGAATCTCACGGTGATATTGGCACGATCGCCATTCGGGTTGACCACCAGCAGCGACATCCGAAACGGTGGCGCGGTGGTTCCCTCGGCAAAATACCACTCCCGCGAAAGTTCGGTCATACCGGGCGATGCGTGCATGCCCCCGCTGGTGAGTGTGCTGCCGGGACCGAAGATCATCGTGCGTTCGGCGATGATCGGCTGGCTGGCGGTGACTCGCATGCCAAACGAGGCATTTGGCAGCAGATCGCCCATCACGATCACAACCCGTTGCTGTGGCAACAGTGTGACCGGTTCGCTATCGAGCGGCGGATACACGAAGGTTGTTCCATCATTCGTGATCAGGAGCACACGCGCGCCGACCGGTTCAGGTTGTGGATTGAACAGCACCAGAAAGGTGCGTTTATCCCCTTCGGTCGAACCTTCGGCGAAATACCAGATGCGTGATGGACGCACGATGCCTGGCTGCACACTCAGGTCGGCGCCAAAATTCATGAAGCGTTCCGCAATAACCGGCGCGTTGGACTCAATAATCGCCGGTGCATCGGGGGTGTCGTTGAAGATCTGGTTGATCACCAGGTTGGCGCGTGCACCGGGTGCAACAGTCGTCTCACGGATCACCGCAGCGCCTGACTGTCGCACAATAATAAAGCGAACATTTGCAGGTTCACTGCCGGGATTGAGCACCGTCAGGCGTTCTTCGTAATCACGCGGATTGCCCTCCGCGAAGAACCAGCGTGATCGCACAATCGCAGCGCTGACGGACTGTCGGATCTGTGGCAGCGCATCGCGCAGCGCATTCGAGGGATCGCCAGCGGAAGGCGCCAGGTCGCTGTGGGCAGCGATGGCAGGTCCAACCACGCTGGCGCCATTGAGGGTTATGACCCGCTGGCCGGTCGGTTCGACGCGGTACGCATCGCAAAGCCACGCCAGCAGTGCGCGGAGCGCCTCAAGTTGCAGTGCGGGCGGAGCGCTTTCGCCAATGAGCGCGATATGCACCGCTGCGCCGCCGCTCAATTCCGCGACTGACGCGGTTGGTCCACCGCTCCGTCCCTCAAAGATCGCCCCATCACGCCCGATCACGTAGTGATAAACCATATCGTTCAACCCGAGTGTCTGCTCGTGGTACGCGGCGAGCGCGCGCAGGAACGGCAACGGATCATCGAGCGAGTCGGCGCCGACCTGATGAAGCACGATGCCCTGAGGATTCGACCGTGATCCGCGATAGGCGCGGGGGTTGCCGCCAGCCCACGATGAACGTGCGAACACGTTTGGCGGCGGTGTCAGCGTCGTCGGTCCTCCAACGGCCGGGATGGCGCCGGTGGCGCGCGGCGGTCCGGCGCTCGCGTCGAAGTAACTGATGCTGAGGTCGCTCAATAGTGGCGAAGCATTCGGGACCGTGCTGCTCAAGGTTGCGCGGAACTGCAAAGTGCGCGTATCGGATGGCAGCGGGAGCACCCCCTCGGTTGTGAAAGCGTCTGGGGTCGATCTGGCGCGCAGTTCGCCACCTGTCAGCGGCTGCCAGGGACCCAGTTGATCAGGAGAAGGACCTCCACGAACCTCGAGCGTGAGCGTCGTGCCGGGCGGGACATCAGCGTGCCAGACGGCGCCTGCCGCATTCAGAGTCGTGGTCAGCGAGATCGGTTCAGAGACGAACGTACCGCGGGTTGCACCACGTTCGAGGCGCAGTTCACCGTCGGCATTCGTGATGATCTGCACATCGGTGCGTGTTCCACGCTGCCAGTCCGCCTGGGTGCTGAATACAACCCGTCCCGACTGCACCGGCGCCTGAGCGAACGTCTGCGGCGGAGCGATGCCGATGACACTGCCGATCAATAGAGCCGCAACCATCAGGCGGTGCATAGCATCTCCCTGGCCAGTGATCAGGGGCGAATGGCTCTGAGGTTCTGGCCCCTCACCCCTATTCTGCTGGCTTCAACGCTTCCACGTGATACACATTTGTCGAGTCGTACAGAATCCAGCCTGCACTGGCGTCGAACTCTTCGACTGCACGAATCTGCGCCCGAACTTCAGTCGGCGTATATTCGACAATCTGGTCTTTCGGAACCCAGATCAGGGTGAAATCCTGCAACCATGGTCGTAAGAGCGCTCGTTTCCCGTCGACCTGCCTGAGCGCTGCGGTCATTGATTTCTGAATAACCTCGTAGGGATACTTCGCTGGATTATCGAAGCCGAATTCACCCGGACCGAAATGCGAAGGATAGATCATCGGGCTGATGTAATCGGTGTACTCTGCCATCATACTCAGATTTTGCCCCAGCAACTTCGAAGGACCGAAGGCGGTATAGCCGAAGACATCGACCGAAAAGAACGCTCCGGCGCCATTGATGGCCCGATGCGAACGTCTGAGCACTTCAGTGATATTTGCCCAGCGCTCTTCAGGCGTTCCCTCGCGGGAGAGCTGCAGCCGATCTTTGTCAGTCGGTGAAAACTCCAGTGACGGGAAGCGAATGTAGTCGTACTGAATCTCATCGAAACCGAGCAACGCTGATTCGACCGACAGTTGAATATTATAATCCCAGACATTCTCATTCCACGGATCGAGCCAGGCATAGCGAATACTCGGCGCGGGATAATCGTAGAAAATCCCGCCGGTTGTGCGATCCTTCGCTGCCCACTCCGGTTTCGCCTCAGCGAGTACATTGTCGTGGCTGAAGATATGGACGCGCGCGATGGTGTAGATACCGCGTCGTTTTGCTTCATCGAGGATGGCGCGCAGATCCATGTAAGGTTTGAACGTCCCCAGTTCACGCACGATCGGCACCTGCGAGTCGTAATAGACCAGCCCCAGATCGTTGCGCAGATCGGACTTGATATCGATCACGATCGCATTCAACTCGGTAGCGTCGATAATATCGAAGTACTTCATCAACAAGTCCCAGCGTGCTGCGACCGCTGATGTGACATAGAGCGCCTTCGAGTAGAATGGCTCGAGTTCGAGTGTTGTCGGCACACTACCAGGGCGCAGTTCGATGACAGCTTTACGATACCCTGGCGCCAGCACCTGGAGATACCCCTGCTCTGGAATGCCTTCGAGGGTGAACGATCCATCGGGGCTGTTATCGATCCGTGTCATTGCCACATCGCTGCTTTGCAGATTGACGGTTGCAATCACGGTGGCGTTGCGGATCGGCTGTTTCGATTGTGCATCGATCAGGATGCCGCTCAGCGTGTCGGGACGAAGCGCCGCATCGAGTGCAGTCGTGCGTTCCACCGGCTGGTCAAGGCTCGCATATCCCTTTGCGCTGATCGTGATCGTCCCCTTCTCAGGAACGTCCTTCAGAACATACTGCCCATCGCCATCAGTCGTCGTCTGCAGATCGCCAAGCGCCACCGATGCGCCGGCAATCGGGCGGCCGGTATACCTGTCGGTCACTGTGCCACGCAGGGTATCGGGGCGAATTGCGGTATCGAACAATGTCGCGCGTGTCACATCATTGACCAGCGGAGCGTATCCATCGGCGATGACGGTCACACGAAACGCTTCTGGCACGCCTGTCAGCATGTACCGTCCTTCAACATCGGTTGTCGCACTGATGGCTTCAGAGACCTGCACCAGTGCGCCTGCCACTGGCGAACGGGTGTACAGGTCAGTAATGACTCCGCTGAGGGTGTTGGGTCGCACCTGCACCGGGTCAAGGGTGACGATCGGCGGGTCGGGTCGTTCCAGGTTCGGTAGCGTCGAAAGGTCGATCTCCACCGGTTCATACCCGCTGGCGACGACCCTGATCACATCACGCACACTCCAGCGATCAATCTGGTACACTCCGTTTGCATCGGTCGTTACCTGGAGGTTACCAACGCTCACTGTAGCAACAACTGGTTCCCCGGTGTATGCATCGGTAATGGCGCCGGTGAGCGAAACGGCGGGACGACTGCACGCCGTTGCTACAAGCGCCAGGAGCATTGCTCCAGTAAGAGCGCATACTCGAAACCACTGCATCAACAACTCCATCCCTTGCATGTATCGCTGGTATTACTCTGCGCGTATAATAAAGGCTTGACAGAGCATTGTCAAGCATGGCTTGACAGTAAATCGATCTATGCAGGAATGTCAAATCATTGACGAAAACCGCGCTGCCGTCCATACAGGGCGATCATCGTCAGCAGGGTGGCGCCGAGCACCATGCGGCGCACCGACTCCTGCATTTGCATGGTTGTCAGCAGGCTGGTAATGAGCGTCAACACCAGCGCACCCGCCATGGTGCCGAAATAACTTCCTTTGCCGCCGGTCAGCAGTGTTCCCCCGACTGCCACAGCCGCAATCGACGGGAAGAGGAACGGATCGCCAATGCGAATATGCACGACGCCAGTATTCCCGACGACCAGAAAGCCGCCAAGCCCGGCGAGCATGCCCGAAAGCGCATAGGTTCCAATGATCATACCGGTCACATTGATACCGGAAAGGCGCGCTGTGGTACGATTGGTTCCGATCGCAAAGAGATGCCTGCCGAAGGCGGTGCGTTCCAGCAAGAGCCACATCAGTGCAGCGAACACTGCCCAGATCAGAATGGCGCCGGGAATGCCCAACAGAACCGGACGGGCGATCAGTTGCGTCATGACCGGCGCAACTGCGCCGCTGACATTTCCCTGAGTGATGACCAGGATCAACCCGCTGACCACACCTGCCATGCTGAGGGTCATCACCAGTGGCGAAATGGAGAGAAACGCCACGCCAGCGCCATTGATCAGCCCGATCAACCCGCCGACAATCAGCACTGCCAGCAGCGCCGGCAGCACCTGTTCGTTCCTGCCGTTGACGATGGTATAGGTCAGAATCGCAGTCAGGGTGACAACCGCGCCTGTTGAGAGATCAATGCCTTCTCCGCCGCTGATGATCACCAGGGTCTGCCCGGCGGCAATAATGCCCAGAAAGACCGAAAGGCGCACGATGTTGATTGCCTGCGCCGTTGCGATGTCGAGATTGCCGCCGAAGCCATTGGGCAGGAATCCGCTGAGCAAGAAGAGCGCTATTGCCAGCAGTACAGCGGCGAGCGGCGGTGAAATCGTCAGTCGCTTCATCCGTTCCTCCTGCGCACCAGCCTGATGATACCAGGCATCGCCAGCGCCAGCACAATGATCGCAGCATTCACGAAGGTCTGCCACCAGGTGGCGACGCCTGCGAAAGAGATGATATTTCGTATCAAACCAAGGATCACCGCACCGATGATCGGACCGGCAATGCCGCCGGCGCCGCCGGTCAATGGCGTTCCACCGATTACTGCCGCCGTAATCGATGAGAGGGTCAGCGGATCGCCGACCTGTGCGTTGCCGGAGCCGGTAAGGAGCGTCATCGCAATCCCGCCAAGCGCCGCCATCAATCCGGAGATGACATACGTACTGAACTGCACCGCCCGCACCGGAACGCCCGTCTCGTAGGCGGCATCGGCTTTGCCGCCGACGGCGTAGAGGTAGCGTCCGTAGCGTGTCTGCCGCACGATGCCCCAGGCAACGAGGATCAGCGCAATGATGTAGAACGCGAGCGGCAACCAGAGGATAATCGTCTCGCGGTAGAAGGCGGTCAGGCGCGATGGCACGCCGCCGCCGGGGTTGGGGAGGATGAAGAGCGCCAGTCCCGCATAGATGAAACTGGTGGCGAATGTTGTAATAATTGGCTGGAGACGCAAGTAGGCGACGAACAACCCGTTCAGCGCTCCAGCGCCCATCCCGACGAACAGCGCCGCGCCCATCACGACTCCGGCGGCGCCCAGATCGCCGCTCAACCCGATCTGGGTGGCGAGCAGCGCGTTGACGACCGAGACGATCGAGCCGACCGAGATGTCGATGCCGCCGCCGATCATCACGATGGCCTGCCCGATAGCGACCAGGATCAGCGGCAGAAAGACGCGCATATTGCTGTTCAGCGTTGTTGGCTCGAGCAGGTTGGGCTGCAGCAGCAGATTGGCTGTGAATGCCACGACCAGCAGCAGCAGTGCAAACAGGTAGGGATGGCGATAGGTCGCCTGCTGCCAGCGCGATTGTTTCATGGGGTCTCCCTGCGAGCAACTCCAAGACTTGCAGCAACCAGATTGGCAGTCGTCAGTGACGCGCCGGCGAGTTCAGAACTGATCTGTCCGTCGTGCATCACGAGCAGCCGGTCGCTCAGACCGATCAGTTCCTCGTCGTCGCTGCTGTAGAGGATCACCGTGGTTCCTTCGTCGCACAGACGGGTGAGCAGGCGATAGAACTCCGCTTTGGTGGCGATATCAATCCCTTTTGTCGGATCGTCGAGGAGCAGGATGCGCGGATTGCGCAGCAGCCATTTCCCGATGACCACTTTCTGCGCATTGCCTCCAGACAGGGCGCTGACCGGCGCATCAAGCCCTGCCATTTTCAGGTCGAGGCGTGTTGCAATGGCGTCGGCGTGCTGCCGCGCACGCTTCATGCGCAACGGGAAGCCATAGTCGCGCCAGGAAGGAATGAGCAGATTGTCCAGGATCGAGCGAATGGAAAGCAACCCCTCACCAGCGCGATCGCCTGGCACAAGCGCCACTCCCTGCTTCATCGCCTGCTGTGGATGGGTGAAATGAACTGGCTGATTGTCGAGCAGGATGCGCCCGTTGTACGGCACGCCGCCAAAGATCGCGAGGAGCAGATCGCGCTGCCCCTGCCCTTTCAGCCCGCCGATGCCCAGCAGTTCTCCCTCGTGCACCTGCAGGCTGACCCCGCGGAGCACGCTGGTGCGCAGATCGTCGATCTGCAGCACGACACGCCGCGACGCCAGATCGTCAGGCGACAGACGGCGCCGGTCAATCGCGCCGCCGGATGTTTCCGGCGCCATCAATGCCACAAGGTCGCTGGCGGCTGCACTTTTCATCGCCCCCTCGCCGACCGTCTGTCCATTGCGCAACACAGAATAACGATCGGCAATCTGCTCGATCTCGGTCATGCGGTGGGAGATGAAGATGATGGCAGTTCCCTGTGTTTTCCACTGCCCGATCAGATCGAACAGTCGCTGCACCTGGCGACTATCCAGGCTTGCCGTCGCTTCGTCCAGGATCAGGAGGCGCGGATTGACGCTGATCGCCTTGAGGATTTCGACGATCTGTCGTTCGTCGGGGAGCAGCGCGGCTACCGGCGTATCCGGCGTCAGGTCGGCGCGGAATGTGCCGGCAAAGAGTGACAGCAACGCCTCGGTGCGTTGCCGTTCGATCCGATGGTCGATTAGAATACCGCGCCGCAACGGCTCGCGGGTGAGCCAGATATTCTCGGCGACGGTCATCTGCGGTATCAGACTGAGTTCCTGGAAGACGGTCGAGATGCCGGCGTCCTTCGCGGCGTGCGGCGATTCGAAGCGGACAGAGCGACCATCGAGGAGCAGTTGCCCCCCATCGGGGGCAACCACTCCGTTGATGACCTTGCTGAGCGTGCTCTTGCCGCTGCCATTCGCCCCGATCAGCGCCAGCGTCTCACCGGCGTCGATCTCCAGATGAGCATCCGTCAGCGCCTGGACAGCGCCGTACCGCTTGGCGACATTGCGAACAGCGAGCAAGGGCGGCATGGCGCTACTTCACGAAGAACTGCTGCACCTCCTCGTCGGTCATGATGCCGTCGAGCAGGTACGTTGCCGGTTTATCTTTGCACACGGTGGTGAACACTTCCTGGAAGTTGTCTTTTGTGACGATGATCGGCACCGGAATGACGAACGACAGACCATTCGCTCCACCGAGTTTGGTCTTGTCCACCTGCTTGCCCTGCAGCATATTGACGGCAATGCGCAGACCGGTCGGCGACACGCCAGGCGGATTGGCAACAGCGATGGTCTCGAAGTTGGGGTCTTCCTTCAGGCGCTGATCCCACAACTGCAGGAACTGGCAGCGTCCTTCGCCGACGAGTACGGGCCATTTCGGCGGGTTAGCCGCCATCACTGCCTGCATCGCGCCAATCGCCATGCCGTCCTGTGTCCAGTAGCCATCAAGGTTGGGGAATGACGCCAGGAAGTTCGACATCACCTGCTGTCCCGTGGCTTCGTCCCATCGTCCGGTTTCACGCCCCAGCACCCGGATGTTGGGATAGTCTTTCAGCACCTCCTCGACGCCTTCCATGCGCGCGACGTTCGCCGGGTGCCCGGGGAAGCCTTCGATCAGCACGATGTTCCCCTGTCCGCCGAGTTTCTCCGCCAGCCAGCGGGCCGAGATCTTCGCCCATTCCTTCTGATCAATGCCGACGTTGTAGACGCCGGGGGTGTTGAGTTCCTGGTCAACCGAGATGACGATGATACCTTTGTTGATTGCCTCCTGGAGCGTGTCGTTGAGCCCGTTGACATCGCTGGGGTTGACCAGAATGGCGTCGACTCCCTTGTTGATGAGATTCTGCAGCTGCTGGATCTGACCGGCGACATCGGTATCGGCGCTTTCAATTACGAGTTCGTTGGTAATGCCGAGGTCCATGTATTCCTTATTGACCTCGATCAACGACTGGATCATCTGAGTGCGGTATTCGCTGCTGATGAACGGATTGGAGATGCCGATGGTGAATCTGCGTCCTTCCGGCGCCGTAGCCGGTTGCTGCGCCGGTGCGGTTGTCGGCGCGGTGGTGGCAGGAGTTCCGCCACACGCGGCGAGCACTGCAGCGATCATTGCGGCAAGCGCAAACAGTGCGATGAGTCGGCGTTTCATTGCCTGTTCCTCCTTGTGCTGAAAATGTGTTCCAGGATTGTAGATCAGAGTGCTGAAACGATCAAGCGAAAGCCGGGGAAAGTGATCGTTTTTTTGAAATCTTAATCGGACGTACCGAAACACCTCCAGGCGCGTCCTTTGTGGACTTCGCGCCTTTGTGGTGCGATTATCAGGCGATGTCTCGTGGTCGTCGTTGGGACGAGGGCTCATGCGTCCAGTATCGTGCGGACTTTTTGCAGCAGTTCATGCGGGGTAAACGGCTTCAGGAGAGTAGGCGCATCCGTCGCTGTTCGCCTGAGAGAGTCTGGTTCAATCATATAGCCGGTCATGAACAGTACCCTGATCTGCGGGTGCGCAAGCTTCAGGCGATCGGCCAGCAATACGCCGCTTGTATGAGGAATGCCGTGATCGCTCAGCAGAAGGTGGACAGGGGTGTGGAGTCTGGCAAGGGTCATCGCATCGTCGTCGTTGCCTGCCTCGAGCACCCTGTACCCATGGGTGCGCAGCACTCGTGCCGCCAGAGCGCGCACAGCCGGATCGTCTTCAACCAGCAGGACCGTTTCCGAGCCATTGAGATCGGTGGTGCGTGCAGTGGAGTCGGATGTGTCCGACTGCGACAGATGGGCGCGTGGCAGATGGATCGTCACTGTTGTACCGCGGCCAGGCTCACTCATCAGATCAATAGCGCCGCCATGCTGAACGATGATGCCGTAGCAGGTCGCCAGTCCGAGCCCTGTCCCTTCACCCGGTTTTTTCGTGGTGAAGAAAGGCTCGAAGGCGCGCTGGCGCGTTGCCTCATCCATGCCGACTCCGGTATCGCTGACGGTCAACCGAACATACTCACCCGTTTGCAATGAAGGATAGAGGTGATCGGTCGCTTCATCAATAACGGCATTGGATGTTGTGATGGTCAGGATACCGCCGTTGTTCATTGCATCACGTGCATTGACCGCCAGGTTGATCAGCACCTGCTCGATCTGTCCCGGATCGGCGCGCACGCTCCAGAGGTCAGGTTCGAGATGCGTCTCGAGGGTGATCGTTTCGGGGATCAGGCGGCTCAACAGTTTTTTCATGTCGAGAATAAGCGCATTCAGGTTGACAGGCCGCGGATCGAATTTCTGACGATGGGCGAATGCCAGCAACTGGCGTGTCAGCGCGGTTGCGCGTTCGGCAGCCTGCTGGATTTCGCGCAATTCGACAGTGGCCGGATGGTCATCGGGGATCAACTCGCGCGCCAGTGTTGTGCAGCCCATGATAACTGCCAGGAGGTTGTTGAAATCGTGGGCGATGCCGCCTGATAAACGACCAAGGGCGTCCATTTTTTGAATCTGGAGCAGGCGTTCCTCCAGTTCGCGGCGCGCAGTGATGTCGCGCCCGATCACGATGGCGGCGGGCGCGCCATCGATGTCGACCGATTTGATGTCACACTCGAACCAGCGCCAGGAACCGCTGGCGTGATAGTACCGAAAGGTCGCTGTGGTGCGTTTGCGTTGCATCACTTCCTGCCAGTATCGGACGCTGTTTGGGATATCATCGGGATACAGATTTTCGAATGCATCCTGCCCGATCAGCGACTCTGCATCATACCCCAGCAGATGGGTTGCCGAAGGACTGACATAACGGAAGCGGTGATGCTCGTCGAGGATGGCAATCAGGTCGGACGTATTCTCAGTAATCAGGCGATAGCGCGCCTCGATCGCGCGCAATGTTTCCTCGGAGCGGCGCTGCGCCTCAATTGCGCGCCACTGGCGGATTGCACGCTGCGCCACGTGCGGCAGTTCGATAAATGCCGCCTGACTCTTGACGATATAATCAAGCGCTCCTGCACGTATCGCTTCGACCGCCACCCGTTCATCGCCGTAGCCGGTCATCAGCATGACCGGCAGCGGGTGCGATGGATCGAGCAGTTCCAACCCGTCGCCATCAGGTAATCGCCAGTCACACACGATCAGATCGAAGCCGGAACTGCTCTTACTGAGCAACGTGCGCGCTTCCTGGAGGGTGTGCGCCACCAACAGATCGAACAGCGATTGCCAGGTGTCAAACGCGCGCCGAATCAGTTCGATGTGCAATTCATCATCTTCGATGAGCAGGATGCGAATCTGTTCGAGACCAGTCACAGTCGCTCTCGAATTATGCCGGGGCAACCGTGTTGCGCGTCAGCCAGTAGACCCCGACGTCACGCATAAGATCGCGAAATTCCTCAAAACCGAACGGCTTGATCAGATAACTGTTGGCGTGCGCATCGTAGGCGCGGATGACATCGCGCTCTGCCGAGGAGGTGGTCAGGATGACGACCGGAATGCGACGCAGATCCGCGGATTGCTTGATGCTCATCAGGACATCGTGCCCATCGATGCGTGGCAGCCGAAGGTCGAGCAGGATTACGTGCGGACGCGGACTCCGATCCGGCTCGATCCACGCTCCACGACGATGCAGGTAATCGAGCGCGCTTTCGCCATCGCTTACATGGATGATGTGCGCTGCCCATTGCTGTTCGCCGAGTGTGCGCCGGATCAGTTCTGCGTGATCGTCATTATCCTCCACCAGAAGAATCCTGAGCGTCGTGTCGGTCATGGTTCACCTCGCGCGGATGCATGTGTGCGACGGGAAGTGTGAAGTAGAAGGTGGCGCCGGCGCCCTTTCCGTGTGAGTCGACCCAGATACGACCGCCATGAACATCGATGATGCGGCGAACAATCGCCAGTCCAACGCCTGTTCCTTCGCTGCGCGGATCGAGTTTATTGAACAGCCCGAAAATCTGCTCATGGTACTGCGGTTCGATTCCGATACCATGATCACGTACAAAGAAGAGCGGCGCATCACTCGACTCATTGATGACGCCGATCTCGATATTGGGCGTGCTTTGATTATCGCAGAACTTTATCGCATTATCAACCAGGTTCTGCACCACTTCAACAAGCCGGTTCCGGTCACCGTGCACAACCGGCATATCTCGAGCGACGCTGATGCGCGCCTGTCGTTCGGCGATCCTGCCAGCTAGCAGTTCGAGCGCTTCCTGCACCACAACATTGAATGGCACACATTGCGGTTCAGCGCGCAGGCGCCCGACCCGCGACAGTTCGAGCAGGTCGTTCAACAGACGCTCCATTTTGCGCACGGCTGCGCTGATGCGCTGAATGTCATTCCGCATTCGCTCCGTGTTGCCTTCCTGCAGATCGCGCTCCAGATAGCCGAGAAACCCCTGGATGGTGATGAGCGGACTTCTCAGATCGTGCGAGACCGTGTAGGTGAAACGCTCCAGTTCGGTGTTTCGTTGTTCGAGTTCGGCGATCAGGCGTTCACGCTCCGCCTGCGCCTGGTGTTGAGCCGTCACGTTTCGCGCCAGCACCATGCCATATTTCACCCGACCAAGACTATCAATCAGCGGGACGTAATGGTAATGGTACATGCGATCCTCATACGGGATTTCATCCGTGAAGCGTTTCCCGTTGAGAACGGCGCGTATGTTTCCTTCAACCCGCTGGACGAATTCGGGAGGCAGTGTCTCGTAGATTGTTCGCCCTTCAAGCGCCTCCTTCGAGTAACCGGTTGCGGCGAGTTCCGGTCCGTCAGCCAGCACGTATCGCATATCGTGATCGAAGATGAGCACGGCGCTGTCGGGCAGGTTCGCCGCCAGGATGCGGTAGCGTTCTTCCGAGGCGCGCAGCGCCTCTGCCTGCAACCCCAGCGTCTCCATGCTCTTGCGCGCCAGTGCATGGCTGCGTTGCAATCGTTCATTCAGCACTCGCGCCACAAATGCCGTAAGGGTCAGAATGGCCGCCAGATCGAACCAGTCGCCGGGTTCGCCGTCATAGGATGAATGTGTCCATCCATATGCTTCTGCCGCAACAATCGCGGCAAGAACCAGAAGGATCGCTATTCCCATCGCGATGAATGCATGACGATTGAGCAGAAGGCTGCCAATGACAATGACAGCGGCATACAGACTGGTGACGGTATCGTGTGCGCCGCGACCGATGATCTGGAGCGAGGCGGTCAGTCCGATCAGCACGCTGAGCAGGACGAAAATCGAAAGATGCAGCCGGCGCGCGTAGAGCAGGAGCAGCGCAATCAACGTCACGCCGCCGCTGATCAGCAGCGCGACGACCGATGTTGATCGACCCAAAAGCGCATTGATGATGGCTGCGCCACACGCCACTCCCAGACACACGAGCAGCATCAGATGCTGAATCTGCGCAATGCGCGTCTGTTCTTCGTCATTGAAGCGGGGTGGCTGCAAGATAGCGGCAAGAGTTCGTTTCATCGCTTGGATTAATCCCTCTCGCATAGTGACTGCAGGCGTGGTAGTACGCTCTGCCGGCAACCGTTCGATAGCGCGCCCAGACCGCAGGATCTCGTCAGATGCGTCATGCGTGGCGCTCACCGGCATACTGGCGGCGCAGCCGTTTCTCGAGTTCAATATTGCTTCAGGCGTTGTTCCGCCTCGGCGGATGTCAATCCTAATCGTTCGTCGCCTGCCAGACGCGCGATAACGTCGTCCGGCGGCAGGGTGTGCCATCCATTGTTGGTGTGCTGCACACCGGTTTCTGTTTTCATCATCTCTCCCTTTCGTTTCAGGCGCCAGCCGTTTGCGATGGCTCGATTGCGCCTTCATCGAATCACCCGCCCTGCGCATCACCACCGCCGCGAGCGCCATGGCTGTCGCTGAACGGTACAATGGCCCATCTGCCGGAAGGTCGAACCACTGTCCCCGGTAGCCATTCGTCCAGTACTGATAGCAAAACGCCGCCATCGTCGCCAGGCTCCGCACCGGTCCGAGCCAGAGATAGGCGCGGCGCAGCATGGCGCCGGTGACCACGTGCTCCTGCAAACTGCGTGGCGGGCGCTCCATAACGCCAGGTTCCGGCGGTTCGGCGCCGAGCGCCAGCGCCGGAACGATGTCAGTCCCCAGGTCGATTGACAGAATATGCATGACGTTCAGCGCAATCGGGATGCGCCCGCCGCTGAAGGCGAACAGCACGAAAGGAACCGCCTCGGGGGTGTTGCTGGTAAAGATGTAGGTGGCATTTTTTGATGCTGGCGTAGACTGCGCGTCCTTCTTCGACGGCGCTGACAATCGAAGCGAAGTTGTCGTCGGTCAGGATGATGTCTGCCGCTTCCTGCGTCAGTGCCGGCGCCCCATTGCGACGCCAATATCTGCCTGTTTGAGCGCCGGAGCGTCGTTGACGCCGTCTCCAGTCACGGCGACGACATGCCCCTGCGCGCGCAGCGCGCTGACGACGCGCAGTTTGTGTTCGGGCGCCACACGCGCGAAGATGACCTCGTCGGTCAACGCGTCATGCAGCGCACGGTCATCCATGCTGTCCAGTTCAGCGCCGGTCACGATTCGCGGTTGCGCACCGCGAATGATGCCGATGCGCCGGGCGATGCTTTCTGCCGTTAATCCATAATCGCCGGTTATCATGATAATACGAATCCCGGCAGAATGGCATGTCGCGACCGCCGATTCGACCTCTGGGCGTGGTGGATCCATCATGGCGAGCAGACCGAGGGATTTTAGATTGTAGATTTTGGATTTTAGATTTTGGATTTTGGAGTACTACGCCTGGCATCACGCTGAGCGCCTGTCCGAATAGCGCAGGATACCGAACAACCGCATCCTGAGCAGCGCGCAGCGCCCCCGTACGCCCCCGTACGGGGGTACGGGGGCAGCGCGTATCGAAGGGGCGGTTGTTCGGATAGGCGCTAAAGCCCGCGGCTGGCTGGCATAGCCGATAGCGTTGCGTGCGATCAGCTCGTGGCTCGCGGTTCTGGTGGCGGGCGTAGTCTGGCTGAGACCGTCGAGCTAAAGCCCGCGGCTAGCAGGGCGAAGCCCGCCTGCGCGGGCTGGTGGGGCGGTGTGCCGTCGGGCTAAAGCCCGCGGCTAGCAGGGCAAAGCCCGCCTGCGCGGGCTGGTGGGGATGATGTGCTGGAAAACCAGTGGTGTCTCGCGGCAGGGGTGCAGAGATGCGGGCGAGCCGCCTGCGCACCCGGCAGCTATGTTCACCTTAGAGAATGCGGAACTCAGACCAGCGTCGCCTCCAGGCGCGTCTGAACGTCCTGCACGACAATCTGCAATCTAAAATCTGCAATCCAAAATCTAAAATGGCGTCGTGTCAGCAATGCCGCCAAACACCCGTCGGAACCACGATTGCTGCCCTGGCGCCTGTTCCTGACCCGGCGTGTCGGTCAGGCAGGCGTCGAACGCCGCCGTGAGCCGGTCGCGATCAATGCCGCCAGGCGTACTGATGAAGACCAGTTGCGTCCCCGGAATCGCATCGTCCCATGGTTCTCCGACCAGCACCGTAATCCGCACGCCGACGATCTGGAGGATCGCGCGGCGTTTGGGCGTCTCCGCAAGATAGATGATCCCTTTGCCGCGGAAGATCGTCTCAGGCAACTCCTCGAGTGTCCGACGCAACTTCTTCAGACTGAATGGACGTTCGTTGACATAACTCCACGTATCGAACTCGGTGCTGTGATCGTGCTCATGCTCATGGTCATGGTCGCAGTGCGGACCGTGTTCGTGATCGTGGTCGCAGTGCAGACCATGTTCATGGTCGTGATGATGACTAATGTGCGCGACCGGCGCCGGCTGAACCTCGAGTTTGTAGTGACCGACGCCGAGGATCAGGCTCATTGGTACATCACCGTGGACGGCGGGAAGGATGCGCGCGCGGGGGACAATCTGGCGCACCCACTGCTCTACTCCGGCAAGGTGTTCTTCGCTCACGAGATCGACCTTGCTCAGCACCACCACATCTGCTGCACTGATCTGATGGATGATCAGGTCCTCGTAGTACTTCTGTTGTCGCACATACTCCGCATCGACCACCGTAATGACCGAGTCGAGCCGGAAGAACGGGCGGAGTTCGGGAATATCGAACGTTTCCGCTACTGCCCACGGATCACTGACGCCGCTCGCCTCGATGATCAGATACTCAGGGGGATCGTCGCGATCCAGCAGCATCAGCGCTGTCTTGAGCAGATCGCCGCGAATGGTGCAGCAGATGCAGCCGTTGGCGAGCGAAATCGTCTCTCCCTCCACGCCAACGACGAGCTGGGTATCGATATTGATGCTGCCGAAATCGTTCACCAGCACCGCCACCCGCAGTCCGTGGTCGGCGTGGAGTATTCGGTTGAGCAACGTCGTTTTACCGGCGCCAAGAAACCCGGTCAGAATCGTGACCGGAACAGACTGAAGCGGCGCTTCGACAGGCATTGGCTCCTCCTTGATCGCACAAAAGGGCATGATCATCGCCGTCGCGGTATGCAACACGGACAGCCGGGACCGTGAAGCGCGCGCGCGACCTGCGCCGGACTGGCGTAGACCGGCGTTGGCGCGCTGCGTGAGCGGAGGCTGAAGGTGCTGATGTCGCGCGTGCACAACCCGTGGCAGACCGGGCACTCGACCGGGTCATCCGCGCGCCACGAAGGGCGCAGTTCTTCGATTTCGATCTCACACTCCGGACAGGTGTACACGTAGAGAGGCATTGAGTTATCCTGTGCATGTTTTGAAATTCTTGATATATACTATCACTCGTGAAAGGGAGTGTCAATGGATGGGAACGTTGACCTGTCTACAATGTACCATCTGGTGTGGAAGGTGACACAATGATGCGCGCGCTTGGTTTTGATCCACGACTTGTCTCTCGCGAGACCCGGCGCTGGGTAACCGTTTCAGCTGCGGTGCTCAGCAATATTGCTCTGTTTCTCGCGATTGGCTGGACGCTCGACGCCCTGTTGCGCGGAGCAGCAGTCTTGACGCCTGAACGAATCATTCTGGCGCTTGCGCTGGTCGTACTGAAGGGGGTGTTGGGCTGGCTGGAACGCTTTGCCGCCGTTCAGGCTGCGCAAGATGCCAAGATCGCTGTCCGTGAGACTTTGTATGAGCATGCCCTGCGGTTGGGACCAGGCGGGCTGGACAAAGAGCGCACGGGTGAGCTGGTCAATACTGCCGTTGATGGCACGGACTGGCTGGAACAGTACTTCAGCATTTACTGGGCCCAGTTCATTATTGGCATGCTCACCACTGTTCTGGGTCCGAAAAACCGCTCCTTTGATACGCGCTGCCCCCGTACCCCCCGTACGGAGGCGTACGGAGACGCTGCGCGCTACTCAGGATGCGGTTTTTCGGTATCCTGCATTGTTCGGATGGGCTCTGAGCACCGTAGATCCGATCGGGAAGACAGGGCGTACAAAAGGGTAGGCAAGACCTGGAGGATTTGGACGAAGGGCTGCCTTCCATAGCTCAGGTCAGGCAACTTGCTGGCGCCGTCAAGGTAGGCAAGACCTGGAGGATTTGGACGAAGGGCTGCCCCCTCTCCGGGTGTGTAAGTACTCAGTCCGCTCTTGCGCAGAGGTGGGCAAGATGAGTCAGATTCACGCGCCGGTGCAAGGGTGCATATCTTTGCATATGTGGTATGCTTCGGCTTGACATTGCCTCTAAGGCCGCTCATACTTTAGACATACGTGGGTTGAGTAAGCTAAAGAAGGGTCCACAATGGGAATCTATGACATCACTGCCCGTCTGCTCGACGGTACTCCACAGCCACTCAGCAACTACCGCGGCAATGTGCTGTTGATCGTCAACGTCGCCAGCAAATGCGGGTTTGCGCCGCAGTATGCTGGTCTGGAGTCGCTCTATCGCCGGTACAAAGACGAAGGGCTGGCGGTGCTTGGGTTTCCGTGCGACCAGTTCGCCGGTCAGGAGTACGACGATCCCAATGCCATCCAGCAGTTCTGCACCCGGAACTATGGCGTCAGTTTCCCGATCTTCGAGAAAGTTGATGTTAACGGTCCGAACACTCACCCGTTGTTCAAACTGTTGAAGGCGGAGAAGCCTGGTTTATTGGGCATTCAGACAATTCCCTGGAACTTCACCAAGTTCCTGGTCGACCGCCAGGGCAGGGTGCAGCGCCGCTACGCCCCCACCGATACCCCTGAACAGATCGAGCGTGATATTGTTGCGCTGCTGCGGCAACCTGCTCCCGCATCGGTCAGTTGAGAAGCGCAAGGAAGAGGACGCAGCGCGCTGCGTTCTCTCTCCAGACTATCTGGTTTTCCCTCCACGGAAACGGATCATCTGGCAAAATACAACTGCAGGAATAGGCGATAGCCGATAGTCCTCCACCGTTCCGCGGCGGCAGACGCTGCCCGGCTGGAGCGCGGAGTCGCCTGGTTGGAGTGCAACGGCGCCTGGTTGGGGCACGGCGCCGCCGTGCCCCGACGAAGTTTTCCCCGGAGCGCGGGCGCGCTATACCAATTGGAATTGAACATGCCGCATACGCACACGCACCAGAGCGCACTGCAATCTCATCACATCAATCCCCAATCCAAAATCTACAATCTAAAATGGTCGGGAATGCCCCCGATCGTTTGACAACATCGATGATATAAACTATCATCTAAAACGAAGACGAAATCCCTTTACGAGGTGCTCTATGGCGCAGCAGATTGCGCGTCCGCTGCCGGTTACGGTTTTGTCGGGGTTTCTCGGCTGCGGGAAAACGACCCTGCTTAACCATGTGCTCGCCAACCGCGAAGGAATGCGGGTGGCGGTCATTGTCAATGATATGAGCGAAATCAACATCGATGCGCAGCTGGTGCGCAGCGGCGGCGCGACGCTCAGCCGCACCGAAGAGCGCCTGATCGAGATGACGAATGGCTGCATCTGTTGCACCCTGCGTGAAGATTTGCTCGTCGAGGTGGCGCGTCTGGCGCGTGAGGGGCGTTTCGATTATCTGCTGATCGAGTCGACCGGCATTTCTGAACCGCTTCCGGTCGCAGAAACATTTACGTTTGAAGATGAAACGGGTGTGAGCCTGGCGAGCCTGGCGCGTCTGGACACGATGGTGACGGTCGTTGATGCGTTCAATTTTCCGCGTGATCTGTTCTCGACCGATGACCTGCGCGATCGTGGTCTGGCTGCGGGTGAGGAGGATGAGCGCTCGGTCGTCGATTTGTTGATCGACCAGGTCGAATTCGCCGATGTGCTGGTGCTCAACAAGATCGATCTGGTCACGCCGGAAGAAGTGGATCAACTCGAGGCGTTACTGCGCAAACTGAACCCTGATGCGCATATCGTGCGTGCGCGTTTCGGGAACGTTCCGCTGAATGCCATTCTGAACACCGGACGGTTCGATTTCGAGCGAGCTGCGCAGGCGCCCGGCTGGCTCAAAGAACTGCGTGGCGAGCATACGCCGGAAACCGAAGAGTACGGTATCACGAGTTTTGTCTATCGAGCGCGGCGTCCGTTTCATCCTCAGCGCTTCTGGGACCTGATTCACGACGAATGGCCCGGTGTGTTGCGGTCGAAGGGGGTGATCTGGCTGGCGACGCGCATGGATATGTGCGGTCTCTGGTCGCAGGCGGGGAGCGCCTGTCGTGTGGAACCGGGCGGTATGTGGAGGGCGGCGCTGCCGGAGGACGAACTGCCGGATGATCCGGAACACGAAGCGTATCTTGCGCAGGTGTGGCACAGTCAGTGGGGCGATCGGCGGCAGGAACTGGTGCTGATCGGGCAGGACATGGACGAAGCGACGTTGCGCGCACGCCTCGATTCCTGCCTGCTCACCGATGTCGAAATGGCTGCAGGTTGCGAAGGGTGGCTGCAGTTTCCCGATCCTTTCGCCGAATGGGTGGTATGGGAGTCGGAGTCGGAGGATTAAACGCTGGAATTCGCATACTCATTGGAGGTTCCTGATGAATGTTGCATACGTCTTTGCAACCGATATGTCGGCGACGTACAAACTGGGCAAGATGATCCTGCCGCAACTTGAGCAGGGAGTTCATGGCGCAAAAGTGGTTGGGATGATGTTCTTTGACGACAACCTGTACGTGTTGCGCCGCGGTGATCCAATCGGCGAGCGCCTGGCAAAGATCGCGCGGGAGCAGAATATTCTGCTGATGGTGTGCGATCGCTGCGCTATCGAACGCGATCTGGGGGAGGGCGATTTTACGCAGTGCGGCTTAGGGCAGGTCAGCTACCCAATCCTCAACGGATTGGGCTTGTCCTTCCAGATTTCGTAGCATCGGTTGACCCACCGACCTGACGCCAACCTCCACGCGGTTGGAACGGAGGACCATTGGCAGGCTGACAGGCTGCTAGATTGGTACAACCCGTCAAGGTTTTCCGTGGCAACGGAACGTTCTTGCCACAACCGCCAACCTTGAGGTGATACGGTGCGAACCGTTGCTCCGCTGTACCATCGGAGTGTCTTGCACACGAACACGTGTACCACCCATGGCGGATGTTGGCAAGCGGAAGCAGCA